>Ga0183101_1000390_pt1 | contig 12986 bp, 10 predicted proteins | sample Biomet3_FD_127790 | JGI IMG/M metagenome (GOLD analysis project Ga0183101, IMG submission 127790) | Microbial communities from bioreactor (seeded with sewage sludge) at LBNL, California, USA - Biofuel metagenome 3 | ecosystem: Engineered > Bioreactor > Anaerobic > Unclassified ... | reverse complement strand
GAACATGCTCTAGAAGAATTAAATGATAGAGTAGAACGTGATATCAGAGATATTTATTGTTATATAGCTATAATTGGTGCAGAGTCTACAAAAAATAATCTGTTAGATGCAACACGACAATCCCTTAAATCACTAAAAACTGTTGAAAGAATTCGTCAAGATGACATTAAATCAAGGCGTATTTGTGAGATGATAAAAGACATCGGACTAGAAGCTGTAAAAAAGGAGCAAACCTATCCTTTAATGAAAGACATAATTAATTCTATATACTCAATAGGAATGCTGCAATTTGGCTATATGTTTGATTGGAACGGAGATCTCGAAAAACGACAAGAATTTATGAAGAAAGAGTACAATGATTATTTTGCAAAGGGATTACAAATTAGTTATTCTGATTTTGAAGAAACGGTAGACGTTAAGTATGTTGATGACACAGAAAAGAAATTAATAATTAATGGTAATGAAAGAAAAGACATAAAATGCCTTTGCCTTAAAGATATAGATAGTAGATATTATAGTAGATTTTGTACGTTAAAATTATTTAAAAATGATATTTTTGAAAACTCTGAAACAGCATATTATGAAGTGCCTAAATTGTTAAAGGAACTCATTGATCCGATTCTAGACTATGCACGTAAATCACCATCTGATGACACGAGAAAACCGTTTGGCATGATAATACAGTGCTTCGAAAACTTTGGAATTATATCAGCTAATTTCCGAGACAAGTTTTCATTAAACATATTTATACGCTCTCTAGTTACAATGGGAGACTCTCTAGTTGATAATTCGATAAATACTGAAAGATTTATACGCTCTCAGATTACAACGGGAAACTCTCTTGATAATTCAATAAATTTAGAAGATAACAAAGATCAGAAAGCAAGGGAATGCTTAGAGTTGGCAGCGGCAGCTACCTCCGACTCGATATATAAATTAGCAATTCAATGTTTGAATTATAATCTTGTAGATAATAATACATTTCATCAACTGGTATGGTGTTTAATCTATATAGAGAAAGAATACCCTGATGCGTTTTATTGGGAAAAGGATAAATTGGAGAGAATATTAGAGAAGATAAAGGAATCTGAGCTTGAGGAATCCGAATGTGATAAAATCATAAAGTTGATATCAGAAAATGGAACAAAACCAATTAAAATGGAAAAAGTAAGCGTAAGATGGAAAGCAGTTCGTCAAACGCCAAAAAGAAGAGCAATCAAGCGAATGAAAGAATCCTCCTAATAGATCCGCGTTAGCAACCTGCCAGAACAAGTCAAAATAGAAAAATTGTAATGAAAAGTCCTTTTGATGGTGATTTAACGGCTTGAAAAGAGAGATAGATTAATTGATCATGTAAGAAATTGTTTGCCAACTGAAAAAATTACAAATAGAACTGAGGGTTATAGAGGCTTAATTTACTTCACCATTCTTATAAGGGTAGTGTGTCGAATTTTCTGCAAATTCAAAGTCAAATTTTCGTATACTGCATGAAATTCAGCTCTCTTGCTATTGGATTCTCAAAACACAAACTTATTAAGATTTCTAATTTTACAGAAAAATTGGCACACTGCCTGCAATCTCAATTAAAACTAGGAAAATAATAAAAAGTCTCGAAATTTGAGACTTTTTGACTTCTTCTTAATTTTCAAGAATCTCCAAGAGTTTTTTCAAATTTGAAATTTTTTCCACGTTCAGGACCGTAATCAAAAATTTGGTAAATAATTAAAGAAATATATTAGCGTCTCCACTTGTTTCCGTCCCACCATCTGTTTCCGTCCCACCATCTTTTGCCGTCCCATCTCCAGTGGTGTCTATCGTCCCACCAGTTGTGGCCATCCCATCTCCAGTTATGTCTATTTTCATACCAGCTATGACCGTCCCATCTCCAATTGTGGTCATCATCCCACATGTTATGGCCATCCCACCTCATATGCGGATGACCGGCAGGACCGCGAGAAGCCGGATAGGGCTGTGCACTTGCTGACATCGCTGTCAGTGTTGCTATAAAAAAGACTGCTATTAAAATGGTTACAGTCTTTTTCATTCTGGTAAATGTATGTTCTCCCATCATCTTTATCCCCTTTTATCTTTGCTTATTAATTTTAGCTCAATTCAGTGCAATATTATACATGTTGATTTCTCAGTTCACTCTCTGACGGCAGATATGTTTGTTTACCAATAGTCATTTCCCCCATTAATCAACAAGTTTTGGTTTAATTTTCCAGGGTTGTTTCTGATATCGTACTTGATATCGTACTCGATATCGTAATGGTAAATTTATCCCCCTTTTATATGCCGATGAAAGTGACTTGAAAATCATGCGGCAAAGGAAATAATTGTTCAGAACATATAATCTCTACAGAAATATAATTCAGAATCCAATATTAATTAAAAAAAGATGTTATTTAGTCTGCTTCTCGGATATCATTTCAACGACAACATTCCTAAAACACATTTCTCACTAAATTATTGTCTTCTAGTTTAAGGAAACTGCTAATGTATGCTTAAAGTAAAACTCCTTTGGAAAGTCGCTTTGGTTTATTTGCTTTAGCCCTCAATGTCACATAGTATTCAGGAAATCCAAAAAGAAACAAAACTCTCATATCGGCATCCTCATTTTATTATCCACTTATAGGCGTGAAATTCTGCAGATTTCGATTATGGGTCGTGTCCCTGAGTTATTGATCAATTCCGAAAAAGCGAGTACATCTCACGTATTTAATGAATATATTGAGAGATTCTTGCGCTTTCAGTTTTCAATGATTCAAACCCACGACCCGATTATGGGGTAATTTGAAACGACTCTAATGGGCTTCTCAAACATCATAAGGTCTAAAAATGATCTTAAAAGGTTTCTTTTTAGTTTTTGGAGGTCGCGAGAAAAACGTATTACATAAGGACTTTGGGAAAATCCCATACTGGTTAATTAACTGACCAACATGGTACGATCTCGAGAAGATGTCGATTTTTTTCCATCCATTTCCTCAAAAAACTCTGAACTCCGGATATTTTAATCCGCAGATCCCGGCATCCTCAATAATCTCAAAATCATTATTCACGCTCTGATGCACCTGTTTTCCAAACGATAAACTCATGAGCCGTTTTTCGAGAAGTCCTTTTTTTGCCGTCGAATACTTGCTCCAGGTTTCAAAGACGTATTCCCATTTTTCGATATAATCTTCTAAACCTCAAAATACATCTCATTCCCTTTAAGTTTCACTTTGGGATTGGTTTAAGTACTTCTTAACCAGATCCGTGTCTTTCAGTAGTTTAAAACTCACAAACCCTCCGGCAATAATATTCGTATAAAATGTAAAAGCTCTCCATGCTGCCACTGTAATTCCGAGAATATTTGCCGGTACAAAGATTGAAAAGAGGGAAATTGCAGCAAGTTCAGCCACCCCACTTGAACCTGGGGTCAAAGGCATAACTAGAATAATCATGAGTAAAACCTGTACTGCAAAAGAAATGAGTATTGAAGGAGATTGATTCAGACCCATAAGAGTTATCGGAAGTGAGGAAAACTCTGCTATCCAGTATATGACTGTGTATATCAGCCCGGAATACAAGCCTCTACGCCCGTCTGTCAAAAAGATATTTATGCTTGAATGAAATTCGTCAATTTCTCTGTCAATCGACCCTGATAATTTCTGCAGTTTGGATCCTATTTTCTTACCACTAAGACGTCCAGTCCACCTTATAAGACAATTTATGACAAGCTTAATAAAGCGAGGTTTCATGGTTGCATATATCATGAGGGCAAAGACAATTATTGAAAGGAGTTCTCCTAGTATAATCACACTATCCATTCTGGGATCTGACAGTACACCACGGAGAAAATATAGCGAAAAAGGTACAGCTAACAGGATCAACAGAGCGTCCAGTACACGTTCTCCCAGGACAACGGCAGTAGCCTGTCCAACCGGCATTTTTCTCTGTCTCAGGAGATGAATTCTCAAAGGTTCTCCACCTATTGAAGAAGGCGTAAGCGCTGCAACAAAAGTGCCGGAAATTACCATTTCTATAGAGGTTTTAAGATCTATTTTATGCCCCAGTGCAGATGCCATTGACCTTATACGCAGTCCCCAGATAACGAAAGAAAATAGATGGATAACAAGTGCAGCTATTACATATTCAGGCTTGATATCCCTAACAACTTCAATTGTTGTCTTATCAAGAGTAAAGATGAGAACAAACACTATTGAAATTATACTGATCAAAATTGAGCTTGTTATCCACTTTGTGTGATTTTTCATGAAAACACAATCCGTTAGACCTTATTCAGAATTATTCAACTGCAATAGTCCGCTATTTGACTGCAATAATCCATTATTCAACTGTAATAGTCCGCTATTTGACTGCAATAGTCCATTACAATACCCTAATTATACTTTTTGACTTATCTTACTGTTTGATTCAAGGAGTTCTTTGAACGTTGCAGTAGGATTGAGGTCTTTAGATAGTTTTTTCATAATTTCAACCTTCTGGTGGATCTTTTCATCCTTTAAAAGCTCTTTTATCGACCGGAGGATCTCTTCTGGAGACGCGCTGTAATCCAAACGTTTGCCATAACCTTCAAGGTCAACCACAGTAGCGTTACTTTCCTGCTCACTATGGTTCATATCCGGAAACGAAAGTACTGGAACCCCGAAAGTAAGAGCTTCCATTATAGTGCTATGTCCTCCCGGGGCAATCACAAGATCAGAAGCCTTGAGGTAAGGGAACTGGTCATTAATAAAACGCTTAATTGTAACATTTTCTGGAAGGTTTGAAAAAACATCAGGATTTAGGCTCGGTCCCGAAAGGAGAGTGTAATTTATGCTTTTGTCAAGTTTTGCAACTTCGATAACCTTTCTGAATATGGGCTCTCGATATCCAAATCCCCCGATTAAAGATAATACATGGGGTTTTTGCAAGACTTCAGCCTTCACATCATCATATTTTTTAAGGGTAAGAGGGCCACTGAAAAACAGATTTTTGGAAACCTTTTCTTCAAAGGCAAGATTTAGCCGGCATACGGTATAAGGCATTGGGAAATCCGGAATTACTATCCTGTCAACTCTTCTGAAAATGCAGTTATAAAACTGTTTAATTATTCCGCCCATTGTTCTCAGGGCAATGCCTCCATTTTTAAAGAAAGTTTCCATGTTTGACTGATTAACTATAAGGTAAACAGGAATTCCGCTGACTTTAGAGGCAACTACTCCTGTAAAATAACTATCTGAAACTACAATATCAGGTTTCTTTTCTTTTAATAAGCTCAGAACCTTAAAAATGGCAAAAATACTCCCGTTTTTCAGGGTAGATATAATTGATCTTTTCAGGTTCAGGGAACCGGATTCACCTACAAGTTTTATTTCCGGGGGTATTTCAACGGTCTTGTATCCTTTTCTCTCGATAAACTCCTTTGAATAACCATATGCTCCTAAATAAACTTCATGGCCTGCAGCTAACAACTCCCGGCCCAATGCGATACAGCGGCTGGTATGACCTAACCCTTCACCGCATATAAAAACGAGTACTTTCATCCTTGAACCTCTTTTTAAAAATTCGAATAGCTACGAAATAAGAAATAAAAGCGAGTATAATTCCACCAATCATATCCGTGATCCAGTGTATGCCAAGATACAGTATTGAAAAAAGGATGAAAATGGTTGTTCCTACCGCAAAAACCTTGTAACGCCTGAGATCTGTCTTGAAAAGTATAAACATCGTTGCCATTACCGAGAGTGCAGCATGCAGGCTTGGGAAGCAATTGTTAAGACCGGGACTACAGATAGTTACTATCCCCAGGATGGCCGGATTCAGTTGATATAGCAAAGGTACCATACCTGGCAACACATGCCCTGTCACATCTACTGGGAAAAATATGTAAAAAACGTAAGCTATCAAATATATAAGCATAAAAGTAATTGCATATTCTTTAAGAGCCTCATCATCCTGGCTAAACAGGAATAATATAAATGTAAAGATCAAAAGGAATGGAAATCCAACCAGATAAACTGCTCCGCAAAAGTATGTCAGCGTTGGATTGGCTATGCTCTGGAAAATACTCACTTTAGTGCCTTCCAGCATCAACATATATCTATCATAATTGAGAGAGGGACTGAGATCCAGGAAGTTTGAAATTTTTCTTTGTGAATCCATAAGTATGAAGATAAATGCCGCCGAAGCTACGTAAGGTAGAATCTCTGAAATTCCAGGCGACCCAAGGTTTCTATAATAATATTTAGGCCGAAGAGGTTCCGGCACAAAAATATAATAGCCTGCTGGCACTGAAAATATCAGAGACAGCGTTATCATAAAGTCTAGTTGATTTGAGGATATCATTTAATGTGCGCCTCAGTGTTTGAATACCTTAATCCAAAAACAGATAATTATGAAATATCTTTCACTGTTATTCGGTTTATTAGGTTTTTTACATAGAATAAAACAACTATATATTAATTGTGGAGAAAAAAGTTACACTTTCATTTTTTTAAATATGATCGTCTCTGTTGGCCAGTACGTTTTATTTCTATGAGCAACTTATTCACTTCTCTGTCAATCCCCGTTTTATCCCAAAACGATTTTGTTTTTTAGTTTCTTTATTACAGTTGTATATTGTATGCAGTCGACCCATTATTTTACTTCAATTTCGAACTTGTTTCTTTTACATGATCGTTCTAAAGTATCAAAATGGAATTGGAATTTATTCAGCGTTTTAACTTTTGCGTCGACTACTGTTGTATTGTATATTGAACTTCAAACTTTTTGAATCTGCGAAATCATTTCAGGATACAATCGTTAGTTCCCAAATATTAAGCGCACATGTGAGTAATGAAAATATGTAAGGTTAATAGATCACGATTTTAAAATTCTGCTACATAGGTAGTGCTTAAATTAAGCGCATATACTGATATCTGAAGACATTTATGCGTCTAAAAACGGAATTTAGGTACATAACAGTCAATTGGAATTTTAGTAAAAAATTAAAAAAAGAAGGATTAAGAAAATCCTTCACTCAGATAATTTATCTGTTCTTCCTGACGATGTAGACGACTAACAGCAGTCCACAGACTGCTGGGATAGCCCCAAAGCCAGGAGATTTGTTCTTTGTTGCGGTGGTGTTGTTTGCAGCATCTGGTGTAGCTGAAGTTGTTGTAACTGGCTCCGTGTTTGTAGGAGTCGTGTTTACATCTTGAGTTTCGTCAGTGTTGTTCACAACTGGAGTAGTAACACTCATGTTATCGGTAGCTGTTGTGTTATCGATGCTGGTGTTACTTAGGGTGGTTGTAGTGGTTCCGTTACCAATGGTCTGCTCAACGTATGGGTAGTATCTGAGATCGTTGGAGTCGGCAATCTTGAAGTACATTCCCTCTCCGATTTCCTGATCAGAGTCTTTAGTCAGACTGAATGTATCATCATTGCTGATGTTAATGCTTGCACCGTTAAGGGAAACATCGTTAAGTTTGCCGAATTCATCGTCAGATTCGATCTTCCTTGCGTTTGCGTAGTCAATGAGCCAGAGACCATCGATCTGTGCAATACTGTCGACTGCGCCCTGGAATACCTGGTTGACATGGACTTTCAGGACAGGAACATCGTCTTCGCCCTGCACGTCGTCAACCTTGCAAGTCCAGATATGATCGCCAGTGTCAGTTGAGACGATCTCGTCATCAACGTATTCTCCATCCTTGTCGAATTCAAGCCAGACTTTATTACCGTCAACATCAACCTGCTTGGCCTGGAGAGAGTACCCATCACCGAGGTCAAGGGAGTCGCCGGTCTTGAGAGTGTACTTGTCGTCACTGTCGAGAACGAGTTTGGCGAGCTTGTCAGCACTGTTAGACTTCAGTGGGATATACTTGTCTGCGAAGAAGCCAATCACGCTGTAGTTGCCCCAGTCGTCATATTTGTATTCGGCGTTTCCGATTGTTGTCTTGTATACTAAACCGTTATCTCCGATAGTCCTGCCGGAAGTACCAGCAACGTTCTTAATGGTAAGAGACTCGGTTGTCACATTGTCATCAATGTCGTAATAGAATGCTGCAAATTTGTTAGCATCCATTGTAATAGCTGTACCGTTACCATATGCAGAATTTGCAAGGATGTCGGTTAAACTTGAGCCATTGTACACAGGGCCGCGGATCTCAACTGTACTAGCTGCTGAGGTTGTATTATTATCATCAGCCATTGCGGCGGATGCAAATACAGTCAGAAGCATGAGAGCTGCCAGTGCACTGGCTACAAATCTCTTCATTTTGTTGTTTCCTCCATATTTGTTAAGATAGACTATATGTAAGGGAATTATCGGGATCAATATTTTAAGGGGGTCCATCATTCTTCATCAATCCAATTCATACGTTACGTTCATTGTCGAAGAACGTTTCGTTTCTCCTCATCCCGAAAATTGGTTTACACCGTTTTATAAAATGGGGTTTTATAAATCTTTTTTGGTCCCCTATTTAGACAGTCTAAGGTAACTTCTCATATTTCCGATAAGCTCCGGTGAAATTTGGATTTTTAACTCGTCAACTGTATAAAAATATAATTATTCGAAGATTGTACTAATGTTCGACAATTGTACTAATCTTCGAATAATGTACCAGAATCGTTATTATGTCTAATGAAGACTGAAAACTGAAGGTTATTGTGGTGAATAATCGGGATCAACACTGCAAAATATTTCAAACCTTCCTCCCTAGAAGAATGTGGCGGAACCTTCTTCCATAGGAGAATGTGGCGGGTTTCCCAAGTTTCTTCCATGTTTCCCGCCACCATAAATACTTCCAATTTTTGTTCAGTAAGCGTAAAAGTTTTCGTCTATTTTTAACTGACCAGGATGTCTCAATAGAGTTTTAAACCAGTGAAGTAGAGCTCAGATAACGAGACTAACTCAAAACTTTGACCGCCCAGAATACCGATTGACGCTTTCCTTACGTTACCTGCAACATGGGTTTGCAATTCAGTTTAAATACCATATTGAAGGTTTCTTCAAAAAGTGCTAAGTTTACTGGAAAAGAATAGCTAGAAGCTGTATTTCGATTATACTGGAACAATGTCAATAAAACGATGGAAGATCAAATTATTTAGAGTCTTTGAATTCCCACATTTCGATAAAACCATCAACCAGAGTATCGAGAAAGCTTTCTTTGTAGCATATAAGGAGTTCTGCAATCGCGGAAGGATCAATGACTGTGAATTTACTTATCCTGCCGATTTTTTCTCTTTCAATTATTCCGGCTTCTACAAGTTTGTTCAGGTTCCAGGAAACGGTTGAAGGAGAGAGGCCAACAGCCTGTGAGATTTCTTTGTTATTCATGCCCGGATTATTGAGGAGCTGAAGAAGGATATGCCTGCAACCGGATCTTCTTAAGAAAGACATTATTTTTCTCTCGTTTTCGCTTAAGCTCCTGTCTTTTACGAAATAACGTACATAATCTCCATCATTCAAAGCCCTGATCAGATTTTTCTTTTCCATATACTGAAGGTGGTACTGCAGGTTGCCAACTACCATCTGCAGCCTCCGCTCAAGTTCCCGAAAGTGAATACCAGGAGATTTTTTAATTTGTTCGTAAATTCTTCTTCTAGTCTCTAGTTCGAATTCCATTTTACCTTACTCTTTTGTTATCATGGAAAGAAAAAATAATGCAAGCACAACAAAATTTAGTAAACTTCCCCAAATTTCGGGGTATTCACCTGCTTGAGGGAAAAAAACATCTGCTGCGTCCAGGAAGTTCATTACTGAATAGAAAAAAAATGCTAAAGATAAAATAAAAAGTTTCTTTCTACGTTCTCGACGATATGCAAGATGGGAGATAACAAAAAGGATTAACGCTAATAAACTTGATACAAGTTGAATTATTTGATCGGGTTCAGTCATCATATACTTCAGTTGCCTCCGCCAATATTACATAGATCAAAGATTGAAAAGTCAAGTTTTAAGACGCACTCCATAAAAAATATATTTGTACATATCTTGAGGAAATTTTATTCGTTTTTTATATCTAGCCAAAATAGTCTGTCATACCACAATGAAGTATTTGAAATCTATGCTATGTTACTAATAATGCTTACACAAAAATAAAAACTTCAGATGAAGTTTTATTAATAGAGCTAATCCCAAAATCCATTTTCATTCCAAATTATCAGAATTACTCTGATTGTTTTCGCGATCTGAAGCTCGATTGATCACTTAAAATGCGGGAACCGAAGAAGCAAATTTTGAGTTTTGGGACCAGCTCAATAAAAGCCTCAGAACCACTTTCACGATCATAAACTCGGTCCTCATTTGAAATTTGAAATTGAGATCATAAGTTTATTTTTCTGATAATTCGAGTACTGTATTAATATTCGAATACTGCACCAGAATCAATATATTTGTGATTATTTCTCCAAAGTAGTGAATTCTAACATACAAGGAGAATATTATGGCGAACATTCAATCCAATAAATTGAATACAAACGAAATGGTTCGCAAGGTCCCCGAAATAACGCTTATGTTCTGGATAATCAAGATATTTGCCACCACCCTTGGTGAGACTGGTGGGGACGCCGTTACTATGTCTATGAATCTTGGCTATCTTGCTGGCACAATGATCTTTACTTTGTTTTTTGCCGCCACCGTTATCACCCAGATCCGCGAAAAGAAACTCAACTCGTACATATATTGGATGACCATCATTGCCACGACGACATTAGGCACGACATTGGCTGATTTTTGTACACGGTCTTTGGGAATCGGATATGCGGGTGGATCCTTCCTGCTTTTTGTTTTTCTCATGGGATCACTATTCATTTGGAAACACACCATGGGATCTGTTTCTATAAATACCGTTAACTCTCCAAAAACAGAGATGTTCTGCTGGGGAACGATCATGTTCTCTCAAACCTTAGGTACAGCCCTTGGTGATTGGACTGCTGATAATATGGGCTTAGGCTATTCCGGTGCTGCTATAGTATTTGGCGCTCTGCTATTACTTGTTGCGGCGGCATACTTCTGGACCAAAATATCTCCCACTGCACTTTTCTGGGCAGCGTTTATTCTTACGAGGCCGCTTGGGGCAGTAGTTGGTGATTTTCTTGATAAACCAATTAGCTCAGGCGGATTAGCGTTAAGCCGCTACGCAGCATCAGCAGTGTTGCTTATTTGTATTGTGGCTTTAATCGTTTTATCTGAACAAAAAGCTAAACAGGCTGTCTCAAGTAACTATCCAGCCTATCAAAACATGTATGCTGATGTTGATTCTAACGAAAATGAGAAATATGACAAATAACTTCTGAAAAATAAAAAACGCAGTCAGTTGCAAATAATCAAAGAAAATCAATTTACAGAAATATTTCTGTTGAATCGTAACTGTTACCTCTGCATACAGAATAATCCTGTAGAAAATCAGATTAGAAACTACCAGAGAGTAGGCCAGAAGGTAGGCGGATTTCTGGTCTATGTACACACGAGTGAATATGCTCTAGGGGGCGCATAGACCCAGGAAATCCCGCCTATAACTATTACCTTTGCATTTTAGCTTGTTTTCAGCCAACTCCAGCGGCAAAATATAGAGGATATTCTCAAGTAATACATAGATTTTAAAACAAAAACTACTACTGTGATTCCGAAGGAGGTTCATAAAAATTGACTTTTGAATATACCCGAAAATTACGGATTTTCCCAGGAAATAAGGAATTGATTTTGGAATCGAAGCACTACGTATCAATAATAAAGATAACTCTGTTCAATCTTTGACATATCACTCTACATACTTCATTTTATGTAAAAGCTTCAATACATTCAATATTACCAGAGCCACGCCATGTCATGATATATGCCCCGCTCTCATCTAAGTATAGAAACGTATTTGCATAACACATTATTCCATTATATTCTCTGTCTGACCCAACCCAGCACCCGCTATTAAGAAATAATTTCTTCCCTGCTTCTGTTCTTAGCTCATAAGAGCTTGCAAAATGAGTATGACCGAAAACAACAACATCTGCATCTATAGTTTCCTTGTTTTTCTGATAATACCTATCTTTAATAACTTGTTCTGCAGTTTTATCCATAGGTCTCGTAGAATTGTAAATTATTCCTTGAGTATTGGCAACAATGCCAGGAATTGAACTTAATGCAAAAAAGCCAATAATCATAGCCCAACTCAGATTATCAAAGAAATCAGGTCGTGGAAATTCTCTCATTAAAAAATAATTTTCGCCAATTAACAAGCCTAAAAATATAGCAAAATTTGTTTTCCAGTACTTTTTAGTAAATTTAACATTGAAAAGATCTTGAAACCAATTAATGGGATTCCAGATTCTATTAACATGCTTTAAAATAGCTTGATTTTTATCAAATTGATGACCATGGAGAAAAAAATATGACCTGTTTCCAATTTTAATACCATGTGCCTTACCAGACTTCTTATCTTTTTTAGGATAATGCCTATTGTAAATAACAAATCTTTTTCCATTATTTAAAATATCAAAATCGCCCTTTCCTTCAAGTTCACCCAAAGAATCATCATGGTTGCCAACTACATATATCTTGTCGCAATTAAGATTCGAAAGTAGATAAAAAGGCCGCACAAAATCTATTATAATGTTGTTTCTGTCACTATTCTTTGGATTCCACAAATCCAAGATATCCCCTAAGAGAATTATTTTGTCAGGTTTTTTAATTGTGATTTCTTTATTCTTACATTTTATAACCGCAGGCTGGCTTTCCAAATTGTGCATCCACTCAAGGAAATCACAAAAATCTTTATGATTACATTCCTCGTTGCCTAAATGTACATCTGAGATAACTACATAAGCTTGCTTCATTTGAGAATCCATTAGATTACTGAAATAAATAATAATCTCAAACTAACTATTAGTTCGTCCATTGTAATCTAATTGTAATTATTCAGCTATCCTTGTTCCTAACTTATTTTTCTGCTACACTCAATGCTGATTATTTTCATACTGGTTAATATAAAAATTATTCATTTCGTGTTTGATATGGAACATGA
>Ga0183101_1001001_pt3 | contig 13005 bp, 17 predicted proteins | sample Biomet3_FD_127790 | JGI IMG/M metagenome (GOLD analysis project Ga0183101, IMG submission 127790) | Microbial communities from bioreactor (seeded with sewage sludge) at LBNL, California, USA - Biofuel metagenome 3 | ecosystem: Engineered > Bioreactor > Anaerobic > Unclassified ... | reverse complement strand
ACACTGACAATATGAATTACCAATTAATTTCTGGATTTATGTCAGTATTTCATTAATAAAAGATCGGACTTTTAAGATGCTTGTTTGAATTATTGATTATATTTATTAAAATTTACGCATTTAATATATAATTATAAGGAATATTATCAATAATATTTATTTTATATTACAGTCTTTATTCGAAATTTCACTCAAATACTAAACAAACTCTACTTATAAACAATATATAACAATAATTCCAAAATAATACGATAATTTATCTGTAACGGCTATATAAAAAAAATATCATATAGTCTTGTCATTTGATAACGTTTTGTCTTCCTTATATTTACTTTTTTGGTTTAAAAGATTGATTCTGTAAATTTTAGTGATAACATATATTTAATAACATATAAAAATTTAATTTTCATATAAAATTTTTAATGTTTATTAATTTTTAAATCATAAGGAGGATTAGTCATGATCAAAGACACACTAGTATCTGTAACAAAAGATTTAAAATTAAAAACAAATGTTGAAAACATTAATTTAAAGAACTACAAGGATAATTCTTCATGTTTCGGAGTATTCGAAAATGTTGAAAATGCTATAAGCAGCGCTGTACACGCACAAAAGATATTATCCCTTCATTATACAAAAGAGCAAAGAGAAAAAATCATAACTGAGATAAGAAAGGCCGCATTACAAAATAAAGAGGTCTTGGCTACAATGATTCTAGAAGAAACACATATGGGAAGATGTGAGGATAAAATATTAAAACATGAATTGGTAGCTAAATATACTCCTGGCACAGAAGATTTAACTACTACTGCCTGGTCAGGAGATAACGGACTCACAGTCGTAGAAATGTCTCCATATGGCGTTATAGGTGCAATAACTCCTTCTACGAATCCAACTGAAACTGTAATATGTAATAGCATAGGCATGATAGCTGCTGGAAATGCTGTAGTATTTAACGGGCATCCAGGCGCTAAAAAATGTGTTGCTTTTGCTGTCGAAATGATAAATAAAGCAATTATTTCATGTGGCGGTCCTGAAAATCTAGTAACAACTATAAAAAATCCAACTATGGAATCTCTAGATGCAATTATTAAGCACCCTTCAATAAAACTACTTTGCGGAACTGGAGGTCCAGGAATGGTAAAAACCCTCTTAAATTCTGGTAAGAAAGCTATAGGTGCTGGCGCTGGAAATCCACCAGTTATTGTAGATGATACTGCTGATATAGAAAAGGCTGGTAGGAGCATCATTGAAGGCTGTTCTTTTGATAATAATTTACCTTGTATTGCAGAAAAAGAAGTATTTGTTTTTGAGAATGTTGCAGATGATTTAATATCTAACATGCTAAAAAATAATGCTGTAATTATAAATGAAGATCAAGTATCAAAATTAATAGATTTAGTATTACAAAAAAATAATGAAACTCAAGAATACTCTATAAATAAAAAATGGGTAGGAAAAGATGCAAAATTATTCTTAGATGAGATAGATGTTGAGTCTCCTTCAAATGTTAAATGCATAATCTGCGAAGTAAATGCAAATCATCCATTTGTCATGACGGAACTCATGATGCCAATATTACCAATTGTAAGAGTTAAAGATATAGATGAAGCTATTAAATATGCAAAGATAGCAGAACAAAATAGAAAACATAGTGCCTATATTTATTCTAAAAATATAGACAACCTAAATAGATTTGAAAGAGAAATTGATACTACTATTTTTGTAAAGAATGCTAAATCTTTTGCTGGTGTTGGTTATGAAGCAGAAGGATTTACAACTTTCACTATTGCTGGATCTACTGGTGAAGGCATAACCTCTGCAAGAAATTTTACAAGACAAAGAAGATGTGTACTTGCCGGCTAACTTCTTGCTAAATTTATACATTTATTCACATAACTTTAATATGCAATGTTCCCACAAAATATTAAAAATTATTTAGAAGGGAGATATTAAAATGAATAAATTAGTAAAATCAACAGATTTAAAGCGCATTTTCAAAGATGACATGACAATTATGATTGGGGGTTTTTTAGATTGTGGAACTCCTGAAAATATTATAGATATGCTAGTTGATTTAAATATAAAAAATCTGACTATTATAAGCAATGATACAGCTTTTCCTAATAAAGGAATAGGAAAACTTATTGTAAATGGTCAAGTTTCTAAAGTAATTGCTTCACATATTGGAACTAATCCTGAAACTGGAAAAAAAATGAGCTCTGGCGAGCTTAAAGTCGAGCTTTCCCCACAAGGGACACTTATTGAAAGAATTCGTGCAGCTGGATCTGGACTCGGAGGTGTATTAACTCCAACAGGGCTTGGTACTATCGTTGAAGAAGGTAAGAAAAAAATTACTATCGACGGCAAAGAATATCTATTAGAACTTCCTTTATCTGCTGATGTTTCATTAATAAAAGGTAGCGTTGTAGATGAATTTGGAAATACCTTCTATAGAGCTGCTACTAAAAATTTCAATCCATATATGGCAATGGCGGCAAAAACAGTTATAGTTGAAGCAGAAAATTTAGTGAAATGTGAAGATTTAAAAAGAGATACCATAATGACTCCTGGCGTATTAGTAGATTATATCGTTAAGGAGGTGGCTTAATTGATTCTAGATAAAACTTTAGCAAAAGAGATAATTGCCAAAAGAGTTGCAAAAGAACTAAAAAAAGGCCAACTCGTAAACCTTGGAATAGGACTTCCAACTTTAGTAGCTAATTATGTGCCAAAAGAAATGAACATTACTTTTGAATCAGAAAATGGCATGGTTGGTATGGCACAAATGGCCTCATCAGGTGAAAATGACCCAGATATAATAAATGCTGGTGGGGAATATGTAACATTATTACCTCAAGGTGCATTTTTTGATAGTTCAACGTCTTTCGCACTAATAAGAGGAGGACATGTTGATGTTGCTGTTCTTGGTGCTCTAGAAGTTGATGAAGAAGGTAATTTAGCTAACTGGATTGTTCCAAATAAAATTGTCCCAGGTATGGGAGGCGCCATGGATCTGGCAATAGGCGCACAAAAAATAATAGTGGCAATGCAACATACAGGAAAAGGTAAACATAAAATCGTTAAAAAATATGCTCTCCCACTTACTGCTAAGGCTCAAGTGGATTTAATTGTTACAGAACTTTGTGTAATTGATGTAACAAATGACGGCTTACTTTTAAAAGAAATTCATAAAGATACAACTATTGATGAAATAAAATTTTTAACAGATGCAGATTTAATTATTCCAGATAACTTAAAGATTATGGATATCTGAATCATTCTATTTTAAATATATAACTTTAAAAATATTATGTATTACAATCTGAGAAAAGAGGTTGATTATTTTATGTTAGAAAGTGAAGTATCTAAACAAATTACAACTCCACTTGCTGCTCCAGCGTTTCCTAGAGGACCATATAGATTTCACAATAGAGAATATCTAAACATTATTTATCGAACTGATTTAGATGCTCTTCGAAAAATAGTACCAGAGCCACTTGAATTAGATGGAGCATATGTTAGATTTGAGATGATGGCCATGCCTGATACAACCGGACTAGGCTCATATACAGAATGTGGTCAAGCCATTCCAGTAAAATATAATGGGGTTAAAGGTGACTACTTGCATATGATGTACCTAGATAATGAACCTGCTATTGCTGTTGGCAGAGAAAGCAGTGCTTATCCAAAAAAGTTTGGCTATCCAAAGCTTTTTGTTGATTCAGACACTTTAGTTGGCACCCTTAAGTATGGTACATTACCAGTAGCTACTGCAACAATGGGATATAAGCACGAGCCTCTAGATCTTAAAGAAGCCTACGCTCAAATTGCAAGACCCAATTTTATGCTAAAAATCATTCAAGGTTATGATGGTAAGCCAAGAATTTGTGAACTCATATGTGCAGAAAATACTGATATAACTATTCATGGCGCTTGGACTGGAAGTGCACGTCTACAATTATTTAGCCATGCACTAGCTCCTCTTGCTGATTTACCTGTATTAGAGATTGTATCAGCATCTCATATCCTCACAGATTTAACTCTTGGAACACCTAAGATTGTACATGACTATCTTTCCAAAAGTTAAAAAATGATAGCAAAATTGAAACCCATATTCTAATCTCATAAATCATTAAAATAATATATAAATAAAAACGGCAGCATCTGTAAAAGTACTGCCGTTTTTGCTTATATCTTATTTACCTAGACATTAATAATTGAAAAAAACTAGAACAATTTAAAATTACTCTCTCTGCCCTTCTTGAAGTAACTTAGTATATAAAGATCCAAAAGATACATTGACATACACATTTACAAAAATCATTCCAAAAGACATAAATACATCAAAATATTCGGGATGCCAATATTTTATAGCTACTGATGGAGCTATTACTAATAAGCTCCATCCTATAAAACTTATATATAACCAAAATATTTCTGAAATGTGTCCATCTGTCATATTAATACTTCTATCAATTGCTTCTTGAATGCTTATATTAGGATTTTCAGCCCATATATAGTATGTCATAGAATATTTTGCAGCTGCTATTATACCAGGGATTATTAATAATAATGACCATAATAGTGTAAGAATATTTACTGCTAACGTAATTCCTAATGCTTTAGTGAATTTCTTTGTGCCAGTAAATATATCTGAAAAATTAACTTGTTCTCCTCTAACTATGTTTAATATTATACTAAAATATCCAAATGTAAATAATGCACCAAATATAATTTCTAATATCAAATTCCATATAACACTAGAATCTTGAAATAAGCCTCCTATAATACCTGCACCACTGTACACTAGCGTACTTAATATTCCAATCTTCCAATTGCCTTTCAAACTGTCTCTTGCACTTTTTCTTATTTCTTTGCTCTCAATATCCATATATCTCCCTCTAAACTTCTCTCAAATTAATAATAAACTAAACCTTTTATCGATCTTAATAAAATATTTTTCTACTAACCTGCTATTGATTGAGTTCAAATTTAATTATTTATAGTGCTACTAATACTAGTACATATTCTGAAATTTTGTCTAAGATATCATATTCCTAATTTCACTCAATGTGATATATAAATTTACAATCCAATTATACTTTTATAAATATAAAACTATAATTTTCTATAATTATGTCCTTTTTAAAATGTAATTTCCAATTTTAAAACCATAGTTACTGTAGAAAGGTAACGCTTCATCATTTGCATATACCACATTAATTTGAATATCTGTTATAGCGTTAGATTCAAACCAACTTAAAGCATTTTTCATAAGCTTGTCTCCTAGCTTAAGCTTTCGATACTTTTTCTCAACAAATATAGATTCTATTTCTCCCAAATTATTTTCAATTGAGCTTAAACAATATCCTACATAATTTCCCGTTTCATTGTCTAGAAGCATATCTAACTTAACAACACCGTTTTTAGCCTTTTTGCAAATAGATTCTATTCTTTTGTCAAAAGTAAATCTGTCATATTTATCCTTAAAGTGCACAGATTTATTATAGTGAATAGAATTAAGTTGTTCCCATAATGGTTTCATTAACTCAATTTCCTTTATTCCCTTTTCAACAATAGAAATATTCATAAACCCTCCCACTACTCAATTAATATATAATAAAAACTAACTTGCTATATAAACAAATTATAACAGTATTGTAAATAGTGGTAAATCCATTCTCTAATTAATTAATGATAATTTAAGATTATTTTTCTTCATTATGTAAAAGTCTTATTAAATTATCTTTATGTTTATATATCATTAAAATACATGCTATTAAACTGCTTATTATTATTGAAATAGGTGCTTTCATAATTATACACATTAAAGGTATCGTTACCCCTATTGCAATTGACCTTATAGAAACTATACTTGTAAATAAACGCAATATAAAATGAACTGCAACTCCAACCAATGTTGGAATTGGTACAATTACAAAGAATGCACCAATAGTTGTATTAACTCCCTTCCCACCATTAAATCCTAGGAATGGAGTAAAATCGTGTCCCAAAATTACCGCTATAGCAATAATCGAAAGATAAGTATCCATTGACATTTGTAGTTCAAGAATCTTTGCTAAACAAATTCCTAAAGCTACAGGAATTATACCTTTTGAAATATCCACTATTTGCGTAATAATAGATATTTTACGTCCTGCTACTCTATTAACATTTGTAGATCCTATATTCCCACTACCTTTGGTCCTTATATCAATTCCATGCAACTTTTTGATAATTAAGTATCCTGTAGGAATTGAACCACATAAAAAAGATACTATAATTGATAAAATAATAATCATATATTCTCCCTAACTTTATTCTATTTTTTTAATTTATAATAGCGAGATGCCCTAAAATTAGAACAATCCTCCATTATATTTCTTTTGTGCTCTAAACATCATCCTAAATCCCAATACAGCAAATATTACAAAACATATCCATCCATATTTTGTGCTTCCTATTAAATTAATAATGCCTGTCAGTATAATTCCAGTTCCCATGATAATGCATCCTTTTCCAACTTCCTCAGTATAAGGTTTCTTATCACTTTCAGCAACCCTTGCATAATGATAATCGTGAATCAATGTTATCTGCTCTTTTTTCCAAATACGCCATCCTAAAAATATAGAAATTAGTCCTAATGGGATCATTAATATCAAGTTAATCACGTGCTCATCTCCCAATTAAATTATTATTTTTTATATTTATCAAATGCTTTTTCTGGATTAAAATTCATATTTTTAAAAAGATATATGAGCCAAACTAGAAAAGCAATCCAAAAATAGCTGACATAATAAAGCCAATAATCATCATTTTCCATCTCCTCAAGTAAAAATAGAAAATATCTAGTTTTTAACTAATTTATATTGTAATTAATTCTAACATAAATAGTAAATATCACATTACCCATTTATTATTTTGAATAATGTGATATTTAAAATTCTTATTCATTTATTAAGAGTTATATTAATCTATAAAGCAAACTTTACTCAACAAATTCCTTAAAACCTTCAGAATACTTTGTTGGTTGGAATTCTATTACATCATAATTAGCAACTCCATTTTTATGAAATGGATCTTCACTAATAATTTCATTTACCTCTTCTTTATTTTTTGCGCTGCATAAAATTATTCCACCATCTCTAGGATTTTTTCTCCCTGAGCAGATAAAGTTGTTACTAGCATAGTATTTATTTAAGAATGTAATGTGATCTTCCAAATGCTTTTCAACCTCTTCTAGTGGTTTAACATAAGTTAAATTTACTATAAACATTTTCTTTCCCCCAAGTCTAAATTACAATTTGTTTTATAAATTATAACATACTTGTAAATATCGCACTATTAACTTTTCAAATTACATTATTTAAACTTCTGCCTGCACATTTGTTTTATTATTACAAAAAAATATAATAAACTCTACAAATTAGAAATTGCCTTGCTCAACTGACAAGTTAATTATGTCTTCTTCTGTAATCTTCCGTAATACTCTGCAAGGATTTCCTACTGCAATTACCCCTGCTGGAATATCTTTATTTACTACGCTTCCTGCACCAATAATGCTACCTTTTCCTATAGTAACTCCACCACATACAGTTGCATTAGCACCAATCCATACGTCATCTTCTATTGTAATAGGTTTTGAGGTTCCAATCCCTTCTGCCCTTTGTGTTGGAAATACAGCATGTCCCGAGCAAGCCAAACAAACTCCAGGAGCTATAAATGCATTTGCACCAATGTAAACTGGCGATGTATCTAATATTACACAATTATAGTTAATCACAGCAAGCCCATGGGTATGTATATTAAAACCATAATCGCAACGAAATGATGGCTCAATAAATGTTAGCGGATGGCAAGTTCCAAGCAATTCTTTTAAAATATCACTTCTCTTTTCTTTTTCTGATGGTCTAGTCTGATTATATTCCCAGCATAATTCTTTTGCTTTTAGTTGTAATTCTGATGGCATATCTGTGTGCTTTGAGCAATACCCTCTTTTTTGTTTCATAATTTCTTTAAAATCCATTATCTTAATTCCTTTCAAATTATGATTTATCTTTTATTTAATTGTAGCATGTTTTGTAAATTATGAACTATTCAGTTTTAAAATCAGATAAAAAATGATAGATAGTAAATACATCTAGCTTACTTTCCCTCCCAGCCTAAATTGCAATTTATCTAACAAATCACCAATTAGTCAACAGATAAATTCCATTCTTATAAATTCACCGTACCCAATAGGAGTATCTTTTTTATATATTTCCTTTACTATAAATCCTGCTCTTTTATAGCATTTAACTGCCCGCTCGTTGAAAGATCGCACCTCTAAATCAATTATTTTGCTTGGATACAAATTAGTACTAGAATATTCTCCATCATATTTCCAATTACAAATTTCTTTTGCATATAATTCTGTAAATTCTTCCAATATCAATCTCATTTCATATCCCCCTGCCCATTTGTCATATCTACACAATGCGAAGCAAAATAACTTCTAAATTATGCTGATAATTAATATTACAGTTTCCATATACATTTACTTTAATCTAATAATCATTTCATGGATTGAGTCATCAACTTTAGTACATAAACCATTAGTATTTGAACCGATAAAATATCCATTTTCACATTCATAATAATTAATAATATACTGTAGAGCTGGGAAATCCTTTGGTGTTAACAACAGAGAATAGGTTGTTACTTTATCGCTTGTTACCCCCATGTCAGAATTTCCATCTGAAGAAGCAATTTTATAAGCGTAAGAGACTATCTCTTCATTTTCAATGGTTCTATCTATTACTTTTTGTAGACCATCTTCTATAGTATAGTTATATTTTGTTAACTGAAATTTGTTTAAAAAATTGAAATACCTATAATCAAGATTGGTATAAATATTTTTTGAAAGATAGAAACTCACATCACAATTAGCATAGTCATAATATATCCAATCCTTTACATCAAGTCCACTAATCGAGTAGACCTTACTACCATTAATATTTGCTATATTAGTAGAATACTCACTTTTAAGCCTGCTATTACTATCAAAATAACTTTGATTCACTTGAAAGTTTCTTATCGCTGAATATTGCTGATTATTAAATTCAACAATTTTCTTATCTTTATTTTCATTTCTATGAACGATAAAAAAAATAGAAATAAATAAGATAAAAGTTAATATTGTTAAGAAAATAAACTTAATCCTCATATTTTCACACACCCCCTTTTAAACAAGCAGCAAATAATTTTAATTTAACAATACTTTCCTATATTGAATCAATTATAATATTATTGGTAATATCGTATTATTCAGTTTTAAAAAAACATATTTTATATCAATTGCTACATCAAATCTACACATAAAATATAAAAAATGCCCCATTCTTCTCTTCAACTAATGCGACATCTAAATCTAATGTATATTTTGTTTTTATTAATATAAGAAAACTATAACGCAATACTTTTTTGAATCACTTCTTCCACTTTTGCTTTATATTCTTCATTTATCGTAAACTCAATACTTGAATTAATTTTTAAAAAACTGCTAACTTTAAATTCAATTGTATTTGGTGTTGTCCAATTATAACTTCTAATCTTAGACCACTTATAAAAATATCCCGACTTATATATTCCATTTTCTCTTATTTCTAAACTTCTTAATGATTTTATTATATTAGAGATTGAAAATTCTATCCAAAATATATTAGTAACAATATTATTAATAATACCGTTATTTTCGTGTCTAACATAAAGCTTTACCGATTGCCGCAATAATAGGCACCAAACAATTATTGATCCTAACCAAAAAATAGCTAATCCTATTCCTTTTTCTACTTTTAAAATACTTCTGCCATGAATACATGATGTATATAAATCTTTTAATAACATTCTTGTTCCAAGAATAAATAACACTATAGCAAAGATTGAAAATCCATAAAACTCACTCAAGTGATGCACCTCACTATTTAAAATTAAACATTATTAATCTATTATAACATATATTGTAAATATTTCTTTGTTATAAATTTCTTATCAAAACATATGGTATAATTTTGTAAGAAAGTATTTAGGAGAAGAACTATGTCAAATATTAAAGTAATTTTTATAGTACTTGTGAATGTATTTATTATTTCACTAAGTTTAATAAAAGGCTACAGTGATAGTAGATATTTTAGCTTAATATTCCTATTTCTTGGAGTATTTAATTATAAATATGTATTTTTAAATACAAAGTTAACTGATCATCAGAGATCCTTTGCTCAATTCTCTATTATAGGTTTTGTTATATTGGCTATTCTTTATACTTCTTATTTTATGGAATTTTAGTATTGCATATAAAAAAATCGCAAATTCAATTATTTGAACCGCTCCCCTTCAAGTAACATATTTTTTATCTGTCTACCTTAAAGGGACATATCAATTTTAAATAATACGATTTTTTAATTTTCTATTTATTTTTAGTTATTTATAGCTCATAAAAAATATGACAGAACTGGATTTAAAACTATTATGCATCAAACTTGCAAACTTGGAATCTGATAAACTTCAAATCATGCTCTTTTGCATGACTATTTTTTCTTAACAGGAATCCAGATTTCGCTGTAGTAATTCTCATCTTGATTACCCTTAGGATAATCAGCTATATCAGTGTACATTTCAATATTATAACCTGCTGCAATTTCATAATCCTTGCAATTAGGCAACCATTCTGAGAAGATTTTTCTGTTCATATCTTGCAGAGATTTTGGCATTGCACCCTTGCAAGCAAAAACGGCCCACGTGTGTTTAGGAATAATCTTTGTAACAAAACCATTAGGTATTTCCATGGATGGATTATAATCATCTGCAATCAAATATTCAAACTCATCTGATCCCATGCTCTCATCTATTGATATTCCATACATTCCACACACAAATTTTCCTTTTCCAGCTTCATAATGCTCTGTCCAAAACGGTGGAATTTCTGCAAATGCATTCTCATACTTAAATATCTTTGATACACCCATGACAGTAAACGAATCTTTTTCAACAATTTTGTAATCCATAATATAACCGCCTTCCAATAAAAACTTGATTTTCAGCGGAGCAAATGACTTAATCATCGCCCCATCTTTTCTAACAGCAGTAGGTGTGACACCATGAAATCGAGTAAAAGCTTTTGTGAAACTATCTGGTGATGCATAGCCATATTTTAATGCAATATCAATTATTTTTTCATCAGTAGAAACGAGGTCACTGCCGGCAAGAGTAAGCCTGCGTTGTCTGATATACTCTCCAACCGTAAAACCACAAAGCATTGCAAAGCCTTTCTGGAAATAGAATGGAGACATAAATGTTTTTTCTGCAATATTTTTTATTGTGATCTCTTCTGTAATATTCTCCTCAATATAAATCATAGCTTCACCTATTCCTTCAATCCATTTCATAATTATCCCCCCTGTCTGTACATATATCTTATCTCTTTTCAAACGGTTATTCCCGACTTTTTGTGTTATGTTTTGTCTTTCTAAAAAGACTATCATTAACTTCCCCTTAATCATCACTAAAAGTTTCCATACCAGATAGCGGAAATATTAATGTAACTTTAGTTCCCTTATTAACCTCAGAAGCAATTGAAATTTTTAGTCCCAGCTTTAAGCAGAGCTTTTCACATAAATACAAACCCATGCCCGTACTTTTGCTAAATCTTCTTCCATTCTCACCAGTGAAACCTTTTTCAAAGACTCTATCTATATCTTTCTCTATTATCCCTACTCCATTATCTTCTATAAATAACATTACTGAATTAGCTTTTTTAATTGATGCTACATTAATTTGAGGATTTTTATTGCTTGAATATTTTATTGAATTTACTATTATCTGATTAATGATAAATTCAGCCCATTTCCCATCGCTATATACATTTTCTTCAATGTCATTTATATTGATTCTTATTTTCTTATGAATGAAATCTCTATAGTTTCTTTTTACTACATTTTTTACTATATCACCTAGACTAATTTGTTTTATTATGTAATCTTTATAAGCATTGTTACTTCTAGAATAGTAAAGTACCTGTTCCACAAATCTTTCAATTTTATCTATCTGAAAGTCTATTTTATTAGTTACTTCATTTTGATTATTCTCAATAATAAGCTTTGAAGAAGCTATTGGTGTTTTAATTTCATGGACCCAGGCTTCTAGATATTCTCTATAATCCTCCTGTAGATCTTTATAATATTTTACATGCTCATACATATCTCTGCTTAATTCCTTTAGTATAGAGTTAAACTTTTCTCCTTGTACAGATTCTGCTTCCTTTAGCATCTCTGGAATTAAATATTTCTTGTCCAATTTTTCTAATAAACTGTCAATCTCCCCAAAATACTTTTTATGCTTTATATATTCTAAAGCCATGTAAGATCCTAACGGGAAAAACCATATACAAAAAACAAATATAACTATAATTAAATTAACATTTATAACAAACATTATTATTGACAATATAATAAACATGAGACTATTACATAGTATTACAATAGCTTTATCTTTAAGAAACTCACTTATAGTCATGGCATAATATACCCCATTCCTCTTCTTGTTTCTATTGGATTTTCTATTCCTATTTCTTCAAGCTTCTTTCTTAATCTATTTATATTAACATTTAAAGTGCTATCGTCTACAAAAAAATCTGCTTTCCACAGGTACTCCATAAGAGAATCCCTTTTTACTATATTTCCTTTATTATTTATTAAAAATGATAGTATTTTAACTTCATTTTTAGTTAACTCTAGAGAGTTATCTTTATAAATAATCGTTGCATTTGAAAGATTTAAATTAAAATCTCTGTAGCTTAATATACTACTATTCTTTATGTTTCCATAAGTTCTTTTTAAAATATTAGTTATTCTTGCAAGTAGTATTTCTGTATTATAAGGTTTTGTAATAAAGTCATCTGCTCCTAAATTCATGCTCATCAGCTCATCTACTTCACTATCTCTACTTGTAACTATTATAATTGGAACC
>Ga0183101_1000414_pt6 | contig 13017 bp, 12 predicted proteins | sample Biomet3_FD_127790 | JGI IMG/M metagenome (GOLD analysis project Ga0183101, IMG submission 127790) | Microbial communities from bioreactor (seeded with sewage sludge) at LBNL, California, USA - Biofuel metagenome 3 | ecosystem: Engineered > Bioreactor > Anaerobic > Unclassified ... | reverse complement strand
CGCGGCGGCGGGGCCGGGCCAGCCCGTGCGGGCGGCGGCCGCTCCCGCGATCTCCACGGCCGACGGGCTGACTTTCACCGAGGAAACAGACGGGACCGCCGCGCTGACGGCGATCAGTTCAGCAGCGGGAACCTCGATCACCGTCCCGGCTTCGTTCACGGACGGCGGCGTCTCTTACGCGGTGACCGCAGTCGATTTCGACTCCAGCGGCGCCGACTGGGCCATGGAGAACGTTGCGGCGCTTGTCCTGCCCGAGTCGATCACCGCGCTGGACAGCACGTTCAACAACTGGACGGCGCTGGAGAGCTTTACCGTTCCCGGCAGCGTCAAAAATTTCAGCACCGCGTTCCAGCGCTGCACCGCCTTAAAAACGCTGACTTTCGCGGAGGGCGTTGAAACCATTGATTCCAACAGCATGGTGACGGGCTGCACCGCCCTTGCCGCGATCACTCTCCCCTCCACGCTCAAGGAGATCAAATCCGCGTGGACCTTCTCCAATGCGTCCGCGCTGAAGGAAATTTCCCTGCCGGAGGGCGTGCTGCTCGACGGCGGCGGCTCGATTGGCACGTTTTCCGGCTGCGCGTCGCTTGAAACCATGGAGCTTCCCGCGTCCGTTACCCGGATCGAAGACTCCATGTTTCAGGGCTGCCCCGCGCTCAAGAGCGTGACGTGCGGCGCGCCCCTGACGGAGATCGGCAGCCGGGCGTTTGACGGCAGTTCCGAAAAAACGGCGGACTGCGATACGGCGCTCGTCAGCGTCGCAAGGAAAAACCCGTCCGATCCTCTTTTTGCCCCGGGCGCAAAAATTGGGGCCGCCGCATTCCGCAATGCGTTCAACCTCCCGGCGCTGGATTTTGCGAACGTCGTTTCCATCGGCGACTACGCATTTGACCAGTGCGGCCACGACAGCACCCTCGCCAAGCTCGCCGGCGTGAATTTTGCCGACTGCCTGAAAACCATCGGCGACCATGCGTTCGACCGCTGCGACTTCACCGGCGATCTCGTCATCCCGGACAGTGTCACGGCCATCGGCGACTGCGCGTTCTGGGGAAACATCCACCTGCGGTCCGTGAAGATCGGCAGCGGTACGGAGTCCATTGGCGCGCAGGCCTTTTGCGGCAATACCAGCCTGACGGGCGTCACGATCGGCTCCGGCATCCAGTCCATCGGCGACTGCGCGTTCAGCTGCTGCTTCAACCTCAAGACCGCCGTCATCGACACCAGCGCGGACCGGGTCAAGCTCGGTGAGAACGTGTTTTTTGAAAGCGACGTTCAGGTCAAGTACACGCAGCCCTCGGTCAAGGAGGTCGGCGATGCCATCTGCGAGGGCGGCCCCACTCTTCAGGCCGCGATCGACAGCGCAAAGCCCGGCGACGTGATCGAAATTGAAAAGGCTGTCGGCCTGTCGGCTCCCGTCAGGGTCGCGGCCGGTCAGAGCGTGACGCTTCACGCCTCCGCGGCGCAGGAAATCTTCTCCACGGAAATGGAAAACCTCCTTGTTGTGGAAAAGGGCGCTTCCCTGACGCTGGACGGTCTGGACATCAACGCCCTGAAAGCGAAAAATGCGGCCGTTGCGGACAACGGCACTCTGGTTCTGAAGTCCGGAACAATTGAAAAAGCCCCCTGCGCGGTCAAAGTGAAGGGCGAGGGCGCCTCCTTTACCATGGACGGCGGCTCCATCTCCGGCAACTCCGCCGAAACCTACTTCACCTGCCCCGGCGTCATGGTCTCCGCTCCCGCGAGCTTCACCATGAACGGCGGCACGATCTCCCGCAACGCCGGGCAGACCGCAGGCGCAGTCCTCGTGAGCGGCTGGATGGCCAAGGATTCCGCCGCTTTCACCATGACGGGCGGCTCCATTGAAAACAACACCTCCAGCTCCAGCAATCAGCTGGAAGCAGGCGCGGTCCTTGTCGTGGGCAGCGCGAGCTTTCAGCTCAGCGGCGGCTCCATCTCCGGCAATACGGCGGAGGGGAGCGGCGTCGGCGGCGGCGTCGCGGTGATCGACGGAACCGTTGTCGGCAGCGGTGCGGATACGCATATTGAATCTGTGGGCAACGCCTCCTTTACCATGGACGGCGGCACCATTTCCGGCAACTCCGCCTCCGCGGGCGGCGGCGTCTACTGCCTGTCCAACGGCGTTGTGCTCAACGCGGGCAGCATCACCGGCAACCACGCGTGGATGGGCGGCGGCGTCTACTCCGACGGGCAGAGCGATTCTCCCAGCGGGACCTCTTACACCCGCCCCTGGTACTACACCGTCAGAATGAGCAATGCCGTCGTCAGCGGCAACAGCGCCGCAATCGGCGGCGGCGTGTGGTTCTGCCCCAACGGCGGCGGAACATTTGCGAACAACTTCGCCATTTTTGACAACACCGCTTCCGAGGCCGCGGACGACGTTGCCTCCACGCCGTGGAAGAATAAGCCCTCCGGCGTCACCCTTGACGACGCCATGGTCGGCGGCGGAACGGCCGACTGGCGTCAGGACGGCGGCGTAAACGCCGGAACCGGGCTGGGCGGCGGCGGCAATGCCTGGACCGCGTCCACGGGCGCGTCCCGCTATGGCGCGTCCAGCGCGGCGGTCAAAAATATCAGCGGTGAAAAAGGCGCCCTTTCTCTCAAAAACATCGCGGCGGAGAATGCGAAGACTTTCGCCGGCAGCACCGCCAAGCTCTTCATCACCGGAAATACCGCGGTCCAGTACGGCGGCGGCATCGGCGCCAACGGCGGGTGCGAAATCCAGGGCGATCCCCTCAAGCCGGTAACGCCTCCTCCTTACAATCCTCCGGTCGTCAATCCGCCCTCCGACGGCGGCGAGGAGGGCGGCAATCCGCCCGCCGCAAACGTGCCGGAAACGCCCACGCCTCTGGCGCCGGCAGCCCCGGTCGAGATTCCTCAGACTCAGGTTCCCGAAACGGAGATCCCCGAAGATCCCGCGCCCACGGCGCAGGCCCCCGAAACCGGAGACTCCGCGGCTGTCTGGTTCGGGCTCGCGGCGGCGTCCGGCCTTGGGCTTCTCCTTCTGGCAGATCTGAAAAAGAAACGTCAGAAAGGCGAACTGTAAGCGCCCGGCGGGCAAAAGCGGCACCTTAAGAAAACAGCACAAAAAGCCCCGCGCCTTTCGGCGCGGGGCTTTTTGTGATCTCAGCTCAAATGATTTTTTGATCGAGTGCTGATTTTTGGGGAAATCAGGCAGCAGTAACAGCCACGCTGACGCTACCGGTAATACCAGTCATTCGCATCCCGCTCAATGATAAAGCCATCGAAGCCGGTGCCAATTACTGTGGTGATTTCCTCACCGTTTTCTTCAGCGTGTAGCTTGGCGTGGGGAAAGGCATACACTTTATCGCCCGAAGCGCGGTTGACCGCAGCAGGTGCGGGTGCAGCTTAGGGAACTGCCACAGGCGCAGTAGTCTCAAAGGCTGTGGGAGCTTCTGCAGTCACAGCATATGCCTTTCGGCGATGACTCGCCATTGCGCAGAAATACCGCTGCCATGCCGTTCCTCAGCTCAGGAAACATTGCTCCTGGTGCAATCATCATGACAGAATAATTGTCCAATGAACCAGCCAAAGCATATAAAAACACATTCCACCAGCTGATTGCAGATGCTCTCATGGAGAGAGTTGCCATTTTGGAATGAAAGACGTAAAATGAAGACAGCGTTTCGCTCTTAGAGGAAAAACCGAAATGAAGTTGGAGTGATCTTCATGCGGGATACTTATCGTACTGTGCATTTGCTGCGAAACCATCTATATCCTACATATCAGCTTCATGCGTACATGTCAAACAGAAAAGCTGAAATTCGGGACGGTTTGCGGCTGGCGGCGCTTTCAACAATGGATTGGCTCCTCCAGCGTCTGGGAGATGCCGCACCCGACGGACTGAAGATGGTTCCGGAGCCGTCGCAATATCGTGACGTACAGGATGACTGCCTGATTTCTCTGCATCTGAACATTGGTTTCGTTGTGGATATCGTATCCATTCCTGAGCAGGGCATCTGGAGCTTGCAGATCACAGAGCCAGATCTTGGCTCCGATCCGGGCAATCCGGAGCAGCAAAGGCAGGCAGTTCCCGGACGTATCATTGAGACCAATATTGGATTCCGAATCACCGGATCCCAGTTGGAATGCGGTTTTCAAACGGTGATTTCCGATCCGGAGGGTACGCCCCAGCAGGCAGAAGTCTACCGCCCGGCAATTGTCCGCCGGTTAATTGACCATCCTGATTTCGGCTTGAAGCAGGTCGACACGCTTACATATGACGTCCATAAGATTACCACCGCGGAACAACTGAAAGCAATGTGCAGAATCTGGCGCGATGCAGAAAACCAACTTCCATGCGTCGTTTTTACTCCAGCAATAGCAGGACCTCAGCTAAATCTTCCGCTTTTTCAGCCGTCGGCTTTTCAAAGCCCTATGCTGTCCCAAATTCCCTCTGAAATCTCCGTCCAGAAGTTCTCCGGTGGAGAACTTTCTTATGATATAGCGGACTTTGCAAAATACGGCGTTGCCTTTTGTCGGACATATCTGCTGGATACCAGCCTCTTTGACCGCTTTGCGTCTTCAGTGAGTGTGCCCCTGACCCCCGGTGATATTGTGGTTTTGGAGCCTGCCTGCTTTGGTGGAAACGTTCGAGCACTTCCATTAAAAGTTAATTCCGCACGGCAGGCAGAGACGATGAAACGGCTTCGGTCTGACATGTACTGCTATCCGCGTGGAAAGCAGATATCCTTTGGAAGCATCGCATTTCTCTCAGCTGCGCGGGAAAATCTGCTTCGCAGCACCGAGCAGATTATGCATCAATCGGAGGTGGCTTCCGGGCAGTGGTCGGAAAGGCTGGCCTTGTTGCAGATGCAATGGCAGGCAGAACTCAAAGAAAAGGACAAGGCGTGCGAGGCACTTTCGGCCCAGTTGGAGCGGCAAAAGCAGTATCAAAATCAAATTGAGCAAGAAAAAGAGGCACTCCGCTGTGAGCAGAGAATAGAGCTTGAACAGTTTCAGTCCCGCTTGACGGATCAGAATGAGACCATCGCATATCTGCGGCGGAAGCTTAGTCAACCGAAAGAGCACAGTGAAATTGCCGCGTGGGTTGTGCAGAACTTCCCGGGGCGTCTGTTGCTCCATCCCAAGGCAGTTACTCTGTTGGATGAGAAATCTGCGCGGGAAGTCAGCATCGAACTCATCTGTGACGCGCTGGACTTTCTTGCCACGGATTACTGGGAACGACGCTATCTTCGCATTTCCGATGAGGAAATGAACAGCAGATGTTCCGAAAAGTATGGACGTCCATTTGAGGTGACCCCCACGGGTAAGATCACCATTGAACATACGCCTGCACAGTATAAGGTGAAGTATTTCCCCGGAGTTACCGGAAAACCGGTGGAAAGTCCCTTGGACTACCATCTGCGTATCGGAAATGATCCGGAGAATCTGCTGCGGATTTATTTCCTGCATGACGATGAAAAACAACTGATAGTGGTGGGTTCGCTTCCGAAACATTTGAAAGCAGTCACCATAAAATAAATGCATAGACGCGGGAAGCGGCGCCGCCGGAGTACACCCCCTGGGCTTCACGGACAGCGGCGTTTACTTCGCCGCCGGGATGGCGGGTTTGATCTGCAGTCCCAGTCTGCGGCCGCCTGTTTTCCGTCGGGCTCAGCTTTTTCACTGCGGGGGGAGCGGATGAATACTGCGGTTTTAAAGGTCTATCTGGACGGACGGCAGGCCGATGTTCCGAACGATTATTTTGCGGGCGCGGAAGATGCGGAGCATCCGGCCCCGCGCCCCTGGCCAAGGGCGAAATCCCCATCAAATAAGTCCTGGGCAGACCGGGACGGAACGGTCAAACCCGTTCCCCTCGGAAAGGAAGACGCCCAAACGCAAAAAGCCCCGCGCCTTTCGGCGCGGGGCTTTTCGTAATCTCAGCTCAAACGAGTTTTTGATCGAGTGCTAATCTCCAAGGAGATCAGGCAGCAGAAACAACCACGCTGACGTTACCGGTAATACCACTCATTGCGATGGTATAGGTTCCGGAAACAGTACCGTTCGTGGTGCCGGTAGCAATCGTGGGAGCACCAGCGGTGTCGGCAGTAGCACCCATATTGGTAGGAGTACCGTCAGCAGTCACCGCGTTGGTGGTGCAATTTGCCATCGTGATTGTGCCAGTTGCAGCCTTGGCGTCGCGGATTCGATCCCCGTCTCCCGAGAGACATACTGCCAGTCATGCTCCCCCAGCTGACGGATCACAAAGTCGTGCCGCAGGTCAATGAGACGCACCTCCGTCTGCCCCTGTTCGTCCAGCGCCCGGCGCACCAGCAGGGATACCGGCTGCGGCCGCATGGGCCGGTGCAGCCGGTCCGACAGCAGCACGCGCTCCGACTTCTGGCTCTGGCGCTCGCTGAGGGCCGCCAGATAACGGCACATCTCCCTGGAAAGCGGAACGCGCCGGTCCGCCAGTTCCAGCTCCTGATTTAAAAAGCTGACCCGGTCCCAGGTCAGGGCGACAATCTCGCTGCGCAGAAGGCCTGTCAGCCATGCGAGACGCACTGCCGTTCCCGCCGCGTCGAGAGGGTGCTCCGATAAAATCCGGCCCATCGCGTCCTCGTCCGGCCGGTGTACTACAAAATTCCGCATAAGGCGTCCTCTTTCGAATCGAATATTACAACCGCATTATGTTTTTTTGGACGGCTGCCGCATCTCCAGGGGGGAGAGGTAAAAATCCGGCTCCCGCAGCGCGGTCCCTTCCAGCGGCCAGCAGCCCCATTCGCATATGACGCCGCCCACCAGGACCCCGTTGTCCTTTTGAAGCAGCACCATGTCGCACTCCTCTTCGCCGTCGCCGGTCTTGAGGCGCAGGGACGCCACATAATGGTTCTTCCGCAGCACTTTCCCCTGCAAATAGCTCTTCCGGCCCGCGATCGTCAGGTAGCCCGACAAGTCCGTCTCATCCGTCTGAAAGGTCAGTTCCCCCGTCCTGGGACCGGCCTGACCCTTTAAAATCACCGAAAACCACATCTTTTTCATAGGCGGCCCCCTTTTCTATTTTATTTTAGTAAGGGCGAAAGAGAAGATAAACGGTCACTTTTGCACAAAACGTCCGTTTTCTGACATATTATGAAATATGCCTATATCCGTACTATGCACAAAAGTGTTAGAATCCAGCCGTTAAGAGAGAGGAGCGGATATTCAGTGGTGGGCAATGTTACACTTGGAGACATGAAGGCCGCATTGGCGGCCGCTTTGATCGATGAAATGCAGAAAAAACCGCTTGAAAAAATTACAGTGAAAGAGTTGGCGCAGGCCTGCGGAATCAAACGTCAGTCATTCTATTATCATTTTCCGGACATCTACGCGCTTCTGGACTGGATCCTGGAACAGGACCGGGCGGTTTTGTTGAGCGCGTGGGGACACTATTTTTGCTGGCAGGAGTATACGGTGGCGCTGCTGAAATATCTGGATGCAAACAGGCCGAAAATTCTTGCGATCAGCAAGTCGCTGGGCTGGAGATACGTCACGCGCGCCTTTCAGCCGGAGCTGCAGGAGCTGCTGCGTCAGGCGATCATGCAGATTCAGGAGCAATACGCCATTGAAGAGGGAACTTTCCGCTCCTCGGGTTTTTTGTCGTTCTATTGTTTTAAGGTACTGTCCGCACTGCTGGAGAGCTGGGTCCTGGGCGAAATTTCCGATCCTCCGGAGATGCTGGTCAAGTTGGTGGACACCATCATTTACGACGAACTCCGGGGCGCGTTTCTGCGCAGCAGCGGCCCCAGCGAGAACGATCCTCTGTCGGACGGCAGCGAGGCCGTCGCGTGCAGCATCTAAGCGATGCTGCCTTTTTCTTTTTGGCCGCGCCGCGCTGTTTATGCCCGCCGCGCCCTCAGGCTCTTATATTAAATGTACGCGGGGCTTCGCCGCGCGCACCGCGCGGACGCCTTTTCCGGCAGGCAGCCCATGTGAAGCGAATCGGCGGCTGCGCCAAATTTTAACAATTCCGTAAAAGTTTTTTGCTTGCTTTCGCCGGTAAATACTGTTACAATAGCCTCAATTTCATTCAAATTTATCGGGAGGTGTAACTCTTGCAGAAAGTAAGTCACGCCCTGCTGGCCCGGACGCTCCTTGAGGGGCAGAACGGCTTTCAGAAGAAGCGGTTTGAACTGGCGTTTCTGTTCGGCTCTTTCCAGCCGGACTGCAACCCCCTTTCCTATCTGAAGGGTTCCCTCCGGGGCCGGAAGTTCGGGGGGCACAATTTCTCCAATTCCGAGCGGTACATCGACAGCCGCATCGCCCGGCTCAGCCGCCGCGCCACCTGGCGGATGTGGCAGTATTACACGCTGGGAAAACTCACCCACTATCTGGCGGACGCATTCACGTTTCCCCACAACGAGACTTTTCGGGAGAACATGGCCGCCCACTGCCGCTATGAGTTCATTCTGCGCAGCCGTTTTTCCGAATATCTGAAGGACTGCGCGCCCGAACGCGGGCAGGCGCGGGCCGATCTGGCCGGCGCCATCCGGGAGCTGCACCGGCAGTATCTTGCCAACGGGTCAAACTGGCAGCGGGACAGCAGCTATATTCTCCGGGCAACGGAGATGCTGATGGACTCCCTGCTGCCCAGACCGGCGGCGTCCTTTGCATAAAGGCGGCGTCCTTTCAGTTGAATTGTTCATTTCCGTCCAATATTTTCAAATTTGTTTGTAGGATTCGTCACTTTTCTTTTGGGAAACCGCGTGCTATGCTTTATGCATCTAAAGAGAAACAGGAGTAGCCGACATGACGAACATTGCCCGCGCAGCCGAATACCGCTACTTTAGCTTTACCTATTTTTACGGTAAGGCTTTTTGTGGTTTGGCCAGCAGTGGGTGTGCAAGCTTTTGACGCTGTCAGAGGACCGGCGCATCAGACCCGCAGTCAAACCGACTGCGGGTCTTTTTATATGTTTGGAGGAAGATATCATGATCGTCATTTTAAAGCCCAATCCCAACCGCGAACAGCTCCAGAGCCTGATCTCCTGGCTTCAGGACAAGGGCATCACCATCCACACCAGCATCGGCGAATCCCACACCATTCTGGGGCTTGTGGGCGACACCTCCCAGCTGGACATCGACCTGATCGCCGCGCTGGACATTGTGGAGGATGTCAAGCGCGTGCAGGAACCCTATAAGAACGCGAACCGCAAATTCCATCCGGCCGACACCGTGGTCAAGGTGCGCAGCACCCAGATCGGCGGCGGCAACCTGACGCTGATGGCCGGCCCGTGCTCCGTGGAATCGGAGGAGCAGGTGGTGGCCATTGCCAAGGCCGTCAAGGCCAGCGGCGCAACCATGCTGCGCGGCGGCGCCTTCAAGCCCCGCACCTCTCCCTACTCCTTCCAGGGCCTGGGCGCCGAGGGCATCGAATACCTGAAGTCCGCCCGGGCGGAGACCGGACTGCCCATCGTCACGGAGCTGATGGATCTGAGCCAGCTGCCTCTTTTTGAAGATGTGGACGTCATTCAGATCGGCGCGCGGAACATGCAGAACTTCGACCTTCTCAAGGCGGTGGGCCGCCAGGAAAAGCCCGTCATGATCAAGCGCGGTATGTCCGCCACCTACGAGGAGTGGCTGATGAGCGCCGAGTACGTCATGGCCGGCGGCAACCAGAACGTCATCCTCTGCGAGCGCGGCATCCGCACCTTTGAAAGCTACACCCGCAACACGCTGGACCTGGCGGCGATCCCCGTTTTGCGCAAGCTGACGCATCTGCCCATCATCATTGACCCCAGCCACGCCACCGGCAAAAGCTGGCTGGTGGACCCGCTGGCCACCGGCGCGGTCGCCACCGGCTGCGACGGCCTTTTGATCGAAGTGCACAACGATCCCGCCCACGCCCTGTGCGACGGCCCCCAGTCCCTGAAGCCGGAGGCGTTCGACAAACTGGCGCACAAGCTCACCGCCCTGCATGAGTTTATGAAGGCTCAGCAGGACTGAGCGGAACGGAAAGGAAGTTCTTTGACATGAACGTTGGCATTGTCGGCCTGGGCCTGATCGGCGGCTCCATGGCCAAAAGCGTGAAATCCCGCACTTCTCACACAGTCTGGGGCATCGACCCGGACCGGGAGACTATGAGCCTTGCGCGAATGTGCGGCGCCATCGACGCACCGCTGACGGAGGAAAACCTGCCGGCGTGCGACCTTGTGCTGCTGGCAGTACGGCCGCAGGCCGCCGTGGAGTGGGTGCGGGCCAACGCCCCCCGCATCGCCCGGTCCGCCATCGTGGTGGATCTCTGCGGCGTAAAGCGCGCGGTGGTACGGGAGCTGGCCCCCCTCGCGGAGGAGTACGGTTTCGCTTATATCGGCGGCCACCCCATGGCCGGGCGGGAGCACAGCGGCTTCGTCAGCGCCACGGACGACCTGTTTGCCGACGCCTCCATGATCCTGACGCCGGACCGCCGGACGGACATGCAGCTGCTGGAGACCCTGAAGGCGTTTTTCCTGGACGTGGGCTTCGCCTCTCTCACCTTCTCCGATCCCGACGAGCATGACCGCATCATCGCCTACACCTCCCAGCTGGCCCACATCACCTCCAGCGCCTATGTGAAGTCGCCGGAGGCCCAGCGCCGCCGCGGCTTTTCCGCCGGCAGCTTCAAGGACATGACCCGCGTCGCCCGGCTGGACGAGGATATGTGGACCGAGCTGTTTCTGGACAATGCCGACTACCTCACCGAGCAGGTGGATATTCTGGTCGGCCACCTGAACGAATATCTGGAGGCGCTGCAAAACCGGGACGCGGACCGTCTCCGCGCTCTGCTGCGGGAGGGCCGGGAGAAGAAGGCCGCCGCCGGCGGCAACTGACCGCCCAGCGCGCCGTTCAAAGGCGCGAAACCGCGTTCTCCGCGCCGGGCGCGCTGAAAAAGGCCGGCGGCCTTTTTTCTGCAGGAGGATACCGACTGCGCGCGCGAATTTTACGTTTGCAGAGCTGCGAAGCGTTTTCCCGGCGCACACGCCGCCGAAAAAATGGAGCTTTCTCCGATTTGCGCCCGCGGGCGCACACTCTGCGGAGTTTTTCCGCACGCCGTCCATCACCAAGGGAGGGAAACGCCATGTCCGATCTTATCCAAACTATCTCCGTCCCCGTGGACCCGCCCTATGAGGCGCTCATCGGTCCGGGACTTCTTCACAGCTGCGGCGCCCGGATCGCCCAGGCGCTGGGAGGCGCCTGCCGCGCCGCCGTCGTCACGGATTCCGCCGTGGCCCCGCTGTATCTTTCCGCGGTGGAGTCAAGCCTTGCGGACGTGGGTTTTTCCGTCTGCTCCCATGTATTCAAAGCGGGGGAGGGCTCCAAAAATCTCGTCACCCTCTCCGCTCTGCTGGAATTTCTGGCGGAGGAGCGCCTGACCCGCACGGACTGCGTGATCGCGCTGGGCGGCGGCGTCTGCGGCGACATGGCCGGCTTTGCGGCCGGCGTATACCTGCGGGGAATCCGATGCGTGCAGCTCCCCACCACGCTTTTGGCCGCGGTGGATTCCTCCGTGGGCGGCAAGACCGCCGTAGACCTGCGGGCCGGCAAAAATCTCGCGGGCGTGTTTCTCCAGCCCTCCGCCGTGCTCTGCGACACCCGCTGCCTCGCCACCCTGCCCCCTGCGGCGCTGGCGGACGGCGCGGCGGCGGCGATCAAAACCGGCGTTCTCTCCGGCGAGGAGCTGTTCGGCCTTTGGGAGCACGGCGACCCTCTGGCGCAGCCCGAGGAAATGATCGCCCGGTGCGTCGCCCACAAGGCCGCCGTGGTGGCGGCGGACCCCTTTGACACCGGTGTGCGCCGGACGCTGAATCTGGGCCACACCGCGGGCCACGCCATTGAGACGTGCAGCGGCTACGCCGTCTCCCACGGCCACGCGGTGGCCGCCGGACTTGCGATCATCGCCCGTGCGTCCGCGCGTCTGGGCTGGAGCGAGGCGGCTCTTCCCGCCCGGATTGAGGCCGTGCTCCGGCGCAGCGATCTTCCGATCACCTCCGCCTTTTCCGCCCGGGAACTGGCGGAAGCGGCTCTGGCCGACAAGAAGCGCACCGGTGGGGATATCACGCTGGTGATTCCCGAGGCCGTGGGCCGCTGCACTTTGAAAAAGCTCCCTGTCACCCAGCTCTCCGCCGTCTTTGCCGCGGGACTGGAGGGATGAGGATGGACGTTCGTCTGACTCCCGCGCCGCTGCGGGGCACGCTTTCCGCCATTCCCTCCAAGTCGGAGGCGCACCGTCTTTTGATCTGTGCCGCGCTGGCGGACCGCCCCACGGAGCTCTGGCTGCCCGGGACCTCCGCCGATCTCTCAGCCACAGAGCGATGCCTCTGGGCGCTGGGCGCAGGCACGGTCCGCCGGGGCGAATTTATCGTCGTCAGCCCGATTTCCGATCTGCCGGAGGCCCCCTTTCTGGACTGCGGCGAATCCGGGTCCACGCTCCGTTTTCTTCTGCCTGTGGCCGCCGCGCTGGCAGACCGCGTCCGACTGACCGGCCGGGGACGGCTTCCGCAGCGTCCCATCGGCGCGCTGCGGGAGGCCATGAAAGACCGCGGGACGGTATTTTCCCGGGAAACGCTCCCGCTGGAGACTCGGGGACGCCTGCATGGCGGCGCGTTCTCCCTCCCCGGCGACGTCAGCTCCCAGTACATCACCGGCCTCCTGCTGGCGATGCCCCTGCTGGCGGAGGACAGCGTGCTCACGCTGCGCACGCATCTGGAGTCCGCGGGTTATGTGGAGATCACGCTTCGGGCGCTGCGGCGCTTCGGCGTCGAAATTGAGCGGGACGGCTCCCGCTACCGCGTCCGGGGCGGGCAGAGCTTCCGCTCTCCGGGGCAGCTGCGCACGGAGGGCGACTGGTCCAACGCCGCCTTCTGGCTCTGCGCCGGGGCCATAGGTAAAAATGCCGTGACCGTCACCGGTCTCGCCCCCGACTCAGCCCAGGGGGACAGAAAAATAGTTGACATAATTAGAAAATTCGGCGGTAATATTATGGTAACTGAATCGAGTGTGACCTCGGTTCCGGCAAAGC
>Ga0183101_1000192_pt5 | contig 13024 bp, 11 predicted proteins | sample Biomet3_FD_127790 | JGI IMG/M metagenome (GOLD analysis project Ga0183101, IMG submission 127790) | Microbial communities from bioreactor (seeded with sewage sludge) at LBNL, California, USA - Biofuel metagenome 3 | ecosystem: Engineered > Bioreactor > Anaerobic > Unclassified ... | reverse complement strand
AGCCCGCATGGCGTCCTCCAGGACGTCTGCTTTGCTATGCCTTTTTTGAACCATCTGCTTCTTTGCCACCATCCTCATTTTCCAGCTTGACTTTTAATAGTTAATCTTTCGATTCTCCGGGCGCAGCCTCTCCGGCAGGCCTATCCTCCAACCCGCGAGGAAAACGCCGGACAAGCCGTGCTTTTGAGGCCGGAGAAACCGTGTCTGCCCCCGCGGCTTCCTAAGAGCCGCGGGGGCATTTTTTATCCGTTGGAAGTCGTTTTGGAAGTGCCGGCGGAGGGAGTCGCGCCGGTGGTGGCGTCGTTCCCGCGGTCGGGAGGGGTTCCTCCGTTGCCGCCCCTGGGGCCGCCGCCCATGCCGCCGCCGCCCATATTTCCGCCTGCACCGCCCATTTCGGAGCCGGTGCCGTAGATGAGGTCGGTCATCTCGATGCTCTCGGACGCGGAGCCCACGGTGAGGGTGTAGGTGCTGCCGCTCTCAATGCCCGGAGCGCTGACCACCACGGACTGGAACTCCTTGACGGGGGTATAGCTCGCAAGCACGCTGCCGTCGGAATTTTTCAGGGTGATGGTGGTGCCCGCCGCCTGCACGGAGGAGAGTTGATAGAGAATGGAGCCCTGGGTGGAGTCGGAGCCGAAGTTCTGATCCATGCCTGTGGCGCCCGCCGCGATGAGCACGCCGCCGGTGATGGTGGCGGAGTCGTTGTAGTCCAGCGCGCCGTTTCCAGAGTTGGTGGGGCCGCTGACATACGTGGTGCCGCCGGTGACGCTCAGGCTGCCGTTGGAGTCGATGCCGTCGCCGTCCGCGTTAACGGTGAGCTGGCCGCCGGAGATGGTGATGATGGCGTCGGAGTCGGTGCTGCTGGAGGCGTTCAGGCCGTCGTCGCTGGACACGACGCTGGTGGTGCCGCCGGAGACGGTGATGGCCGAGCCCTCAATGCCCTCATAGCTCTCGGTAATGTCAATGGTGCCGCCGGAGATGGTCAGGCTGCTGTCCGCGTGCATTCCGTCGTCACCGGCCTTGATGGTGAATTCGCCGCCGGAAACGGACAGGTCGGCGTTGGTGTGCACCGCGTCGTCCGCAGAGTCGATGGTGAAGGTGCCGCCGGAGATCAGAACGGCCTGATCCGCCTTGAGGCCCTTGGTGGAGGTGGTGGTATCCTCCGACGCGGAGGAGTCGGCGGAGACCGTCGCCGCCGTCGTGACGGCCGCCGCGGTTGCGGAATCTGCGGAAGTGGAATCTGTGGAAGAGGGAGCCGCGCCGCCGGGGCCGCCGTGCATTCCGCCGCCCATGCCGGGCATGTCGCTGTTGGTTCTGGCGGGAGCGTTGGCGCTGCCGCCGCCGGAGGTCAGGGCGAAGGTGCCGTCCAGAATGGTCAGCGTGCCGGAGGCGTCCACGTCGTCGCCCTGCGCGTCGACGGTAAAGGTGCCGTTTGCGATGTAGATGAAGCCCTTGGAGGTGTCCTCATCGTTGCTGGAATGGATGCCGTCCGCTCCGGCGGTGATGGTGAAGGTGCCGTCTGCGATGCGGACGCTGTCCTTGCCGGACAGGCCCTGAGAGGCGGCGGTGACGACGTAGGTGCCGCTGGTGATCTTCAGATCGTCCTTGGAGACGATGCCGTGGCCGCTCTCACTGGTGACGGTCAGGGTACCCTTGCCGTTCAGAGTCAGGTCGGATTTGGCGAAGATCGCCCCGTCCACGGTGTTGTCGTCCGTCTGGACGAACTCGCCGGTGGAAGCAAGGGTGTTCTCCGTGCTCTCAGCCAGAGTGACGAACACCTTGTCCGCCTGTTTGACATACAGCGCGGCGCTGCCGGCGCAGGTGACGCAGGCCCCGTCCAGCACGATCTGGATCTTGGCCGTCTCGTCGGCGTCCACCACGATCTGACCGTCCGTAAGGGTTCCGGTCAGGAGATAGGTGCCCTCCTGCGTAATGGTGACGGTGTTTCCGTCCACACTGACGCCGGTGCCGTCGGCGCTGGAGGCGCCGTCTGCCAGGGTAACGGTGACGTAATCGGAGTATCCGACCTCGAAATCCCGGTCGGTGAACATATCCGCCGTGGATGCCGCTTCCGCGGAAAGCGTCTGGGCCGAGGCGGACGAAGATGTGGACGAGGAGGCGCCGCACGCGGCGCATCCGATGCAGAGCAGAGCAGCCAGAATCAGGGCTGCCAGTTTTCTTTTCATACCAGTTCCTCCTTATTGTTCCGCGCGTCCGGTTTACAGCGCGCCGCTGTCCGCCACGGGCAGCGCGGCGCTGATCTCCAGGTTGCCGTTGCGGCAGCGCAGTTCGTCGATCAGTTCTTTTTCGGTGTTGGCTTCCCGAAGGGTGATGTCGTAGGTCAGCTTGTTCAGACTGCCGAGGCTGGTGGTCTTGACCTTTGTCAGCCTGGCGGCGGTGGTGTACTTGGAGAAGAGGTCGTCAAACGCCCCGGCGTAATTGAGGTCCTCCGGAACGGTGATCCGCAGCGTTCTGCAAAGGTCCGCGCCCTTCTTTTCCCAGACGCTGAGCTTTGCGTAGAGAAGGCTCATCACGCCCATGACGGCGGTGAACAGAGCGGCGAAGCCCGGATAGCCCATGCCGCAGGCCAGGCCCACGGCCATGGCGAGGAAGATTGCGCAGATTTCTTTGGCGGTGCCTGGGGCCGAGCGGAAGCGGACCAGGGAGAAGGTTCCCGCCACGGCCACGCCCGCTCCAAGGCTTCCGCTGACCATCATAATGATGATGCTGACGATGGCCGGAAGCAGCGCCAGCGTGACGGCGAAGCTCTTGGTATAGGTATTCTTGTAGGTGTAGATCACGGTGAGCACGGCGCCCAGAATCAGCGCCGCGGCGAGGCTTACGCAAAAGCCGCTCAGGGTCATGGATGCGGTCGAGCTGGTGAAGAGCCCGGAAAATACAGAATCAAGCACAGAAAACGCCTCTTTCCTGAAGTTTGTTTTGAAGCAGAGACTGATACGCTCTGCCGTATTTGGAGAAGGAGACCTGACGGATATCGTTTTCATTCAGCAGCTCCGCCAGCCACAGCGGCATCGCCGCGCCGACCTTGATCTCCATCAGGGACTCTCCCGGCGCCAGGATCTGCTGCCCGCCGGGCTGGGATGTCAGCGACATCCGCTCTGTCCGCCAGCGGATGTCCCGGTCAAAGGTGATCCGCAGGTTCGGGTCCTCCGTTGAAAAATACGGCGTGCGGTCGTAGCAGAGGTAGACGGCCGGCTGCAAATCCCGATAGAACCAGCGGAAATACTCGATCTCGCGGCCGATCTGGCTCTTTTGCGGCAGCGGCGCTTTCCCGTTCAGAAAGTCCACCGCCGCCTGCTGGGGGACGGAGATGCGGCGCTTGTAGACCACGCCGTCGTACTTCTTTTTCAGTTCCAGAAACACGTCCCGGTCCGCCGCCGCGGGACCGTAGCTGCGAAGCCGCAGCTTTTCCTTGTAGACGGGCTTTTCCAGCGACGTGCGGATCAGGCGGAAGTCCGGGGTGTCGTAGTAGATGTTGCAGATGGTGCTCTCCCCGTGGGCGTCCGGCTTCAGCCGCTCGGCCATGGCCTGTATTAAAAAGCGGCGCTGGGCCTCGCTCACCAGGTACTTAATCTCATGCCGCTCAAAGACGGTAGGGGTTGCATTACAGTTCATAAGGCAGATCCTCCTGTATTTGATAGCCTTATCATAAAGGCGCAACCTAAAGCGTACTTAAAGTTAACGAGAATTTTACAAAACTTTTTTCCGCTTCCCCGATATTCCGCTTTTCCTTGCGCCGCAGAGGATTTACAGCCTGTCCTCCAAATAAAAACGGCGGGCCGCCGGATCGTTTCTCCGGCAGCCCGCCAAACACGCTGCTTCTTTATTTAATAGGCGCGGCGGTCCCTGCGCGCCGCTTTCAGATCTGAGCGGTGATAAGCAGGCGCTTTCCGTCCGGACTCTTTGCCTCAATCTTTCCGCCGTGGGCCGTCACGATGGACTGAGCCATGGAAAGACCGATGCCGTAGCCGCTCTTTTCACTGCTGTGGGAGGTATCCCCCCGATAGAACCGGTCGAAAAGAATGCTCTGGTCGCCGGGCTTGAGTCCCTCGGCGGCGTTGTCGCTGCTCAGCACGATCTTTTTGCCTTTTCGCGCCAGGGAAACGCGGATCTCGCTCTCCGGCAGGGCGTACTTTACGGCGTTATCCGCAAGAATGGAGCACAGCTGCCGCAGGGTTTGCTCGTTGCCGCGGAGGCGAATGCCAGGCTGCACCTCGCACAGCAGGCGTTTTTGGCGGCTCTCCGCCAAAAGCACGAACGGGTCCAGAGTCTCCTGCACGGCGGCGGAGAGGTCAAACTCTGCCATGGGAAGGTTGGTGCTGCCCTCGTCCATGCGGGCGAGCGACACCAGACTCTGGGTCAGGGACGTGAGCCGCTGCACCTGTCCCCGGATTCCCTGCGTCCATTTGTTTTCGCCCTGTTCCATCTCCAGCACCTCCGTGCAGGAGTCAATGATGGCCAGCGGCGTCTTGATCTCGTGTCCGGCATTGGTGATGAAGCGCTTTTGCTTTTCATAGCTCTCCGCCACCGGACGGATCGCCCGCCTGGAGAGGACCATGACCAGCCCGAACACGGCCAGCATTCCGCACAGGGAAACCAGAAGGCTGATGGAGAGAAAGTTTTTAAAGGAGTTCAGGTCCCGCGTGCAGTCGAGAAAAATATAAAGGGTTCCGCTGTCTGTCTGCTGGGCAAGGTATTTGTAGCTTCCGGAATAGCCGCCGGTTTTTCCGCTCGCCCACAGCGCCTGGGCCATGGAGACGGCCTCCTCTGTGGAGACGGCGGCGATCTTGCCCGTGTTCACCGCGGCGAGGCTGCCGGAGGTGTTGAGCTGGACGGAGAAAAAGCGGGTCTCATACGGAGTCTCCGCCGAAAAGCCGTACTGCTTGTCGGCGATCAAATTCGCCTCGTCCGTTTTTCCGGCGTCCGCGGCGGCGGTCTGCGCGCCTGCCGAGCTGTCCTGGGCGCCCGCGCCGCCCGGAGCGCCCGGATCATCCGCGTCGCCGTCCGGCGCGCCCATGGCGCCCCGATGCTTTCCCAGATCGGGGAACGTTCCGCCGTTTTCCGCCAGGACCTCCAGCACCTGATCGGCGCCCCGGTCCATTTTCACGTAGTTGGTCACGTTGATAACGCCCATCAGCACCACCAGCACCAGCAAAACGGAGCCCATGGTGATGAGAACGAATTTTTTTCTGAGCTGTGCGATCATGCCAGTTCCTCCAGCGAATAGCCGACGCCCCGGGCCGCCTTGATCTGCACCCCGGCGCCCAGCTGGGCGATTTTTTTCCGAAGCCCGGAGATGTACACCCACACTACGTTGACCTCCGCCTCGCTGTCATAGCCCCAGACCTTCTCCATGAACCGCTCGGTGGGGATCACGTGTCCCGGGTTTCCCATCAGCATCTCCATGATCTGAAACTCCTTGTTGGAAAGCCGGGAAGAGCCCTCCGGCCCGGAGAGCACGAACCCCGCCCGATCCAGCGACAGCGTGGCGAATTGCAGCACCGCGTCCTGCAGCTCCGGCTGCCGCCGGGTCATGGAGCGGATGCGCGCCAGCAGATCCTTGGAGGCAAAGGGCTTGGTCAGATAGTCGTCCGCGCCGCTGTCCAGTCCCGCCACCCGGTCGTCGATCTCGCTTTTGGCGGTCAGCATCAGAACCGGCAGCGTCAGCCCCCCGGCGCGGATATTCTTCAGAACGGTCAGCCCGTCCTGCTTGGGCATCATGATATCCAGAATCGCGCCGTCGTAATTTCCGTTCTCCAGATAATCCTGCGCATCCTGCCCGTCGTACACCGCGTCCACGGAATAGCCGCTGTGAGTCAGAATCTCCACCAGCGCGTCCGACAGGATCTTTTCATCTTCCGCCAGCAAAAGCCGCATTCCCGATCCTCCCCCGAAAGCCCGCATTTTTTTCGGAGCGGCGGGCCTCCCGTTTCCTGAATCCTACCATATTCACGCGGGGGAAGCAAATGCTTTTTGCCCGCAGGAGCCGTCCGGCGGAGCGCTTTCCAGCCGCCACACGCCATCCTCCGTCTCCGTGAGACGCACGCCGGCTCCCACGGCCCGCAGCTTGTGGCGCAGATAGTCGGCGTTGATCTCCGCGGCGGCCTCGTCGCCCTCTCCGCTCCAGAGCTTCTCCACCGCCTCGGCGCGGGTAAGCGGCTTTCCCGGACTGCGGGTCAGCAGCTCCAGCAGCAGAAATTCCCGCACGGACAGTCTGACGGACCCGCCGGGCCCCTCCAGCGCAAGCTCCTCCCGGTTGGCGCAGACGTTGCTCAGGTAGATTTTCTGGGGCGCCAGCTCCTCCCGCGTGCGGAGCATCGCGTGGATTCTGGCCGCAAGCTCCTTGCCGGAAAACGGCTTGGTCAGGTAATCGTTGGCCCCCTGTTCCAGTCCCGCCACCCGGTCCTCCACTTCGGCCTTGGCCGTCAGCATCAAAACCGGCGTCACGTCGCCCTGCGCCCGCAGGGCGCGCAGTACGGCCAGCCCGTCTTTTTTCGGCATCATGATGTCCAGAAGGATTCCGTCGTAGCGCGTTTCCTCCGCCATACGCAGGGCCTCCTCCCCGTCGCAGGCGATGTCCGTCTCGTAACCTCTGTATCGCAGCAGCTCCGCCACGGCTTCGGCGAGCTGCCGCTCATCTTCCGCAAGCAGCAAACGGGTCATGTCAGTTCCTCCTCTTTTCTGTCCGCCTCCGGGCCGGAGGCGTCAATCAGCTCCTGAATGGTCTGCATCATCAGATCCGCGGACGCCAGCTCGTCGGCGCACCGCTTCAGCTCCCCCACGATCAGCGCCTGGTCGCGCACGGTGCGCTTGTACTTGAGCTGATGCTCAAGGCTGGCCCAGCAGTCCATGGCGATCGTCCGCAGCTGTACCTCGGCGTAAAGCGGCCGCGTCTGGCCCTCCGTCCCCGCGGAAAAGCGCAGGATCAGGTGGAGGCTTCGGTAGCCGTTGGGCTTGGGCGTTCGGATATAGTCCTTGATCTCCGTCACGTCGAACTGCGCCCGCAGCCGCTCCGCCACCTGATAAACGCTGTCCGGAAAGGTGCACACCAGCCGTACGCCCACAAGGTCGTGGAGCTCTTGCAGCGCGGTGTCCGCCCCCTCCGCAAATCCGGCGCGGCGCAGCTTGGCGCGGGCGCTCTCCGGCGATTTGATGCGGGCCTCGCAGTGCTCGAGCAGCCCCCGCTCGCCGTTTCCCGACCCGCCGCGGAGCTCCTTCGCCCACGACACCAGCGCGTCCCGGACGCGGCAGAGCTCCGGCAGCGCGCAGCCGTAATAATCGCGCAGTTCTTCCGCCTCCATGCCGTTCCTCCTCATTTTCAGATGCGCTCAGCATACGCGCTCCGGCTTAAAAATAATTAAAGAGGCCGCTCCTTTGCCCAGCGCCGCAAAAATTTTTCCCGCTCTGCCGAAAGCGGGCGGCACAAAAAGGCGGCAGGGGAGGGGATGCCTCCGTCTGCCGCCGGAAAACTGTTGAAACCTCACGCTTCCCCGCCGCCGGACTGGGCATGGTACATGGCCGCGTACAGGCCGTTTTGCGCCATCAGCTCCCGGTGCGTGCCCTTTTCCGCAATCCGCCCGTCCCGCAGCAGCACGATCAGATCCGAATTTCGGATGGTGGAGAGCCGGTGGGCGATGAGGAAAGAGGTGCGGCCCTCCGTTGCCGTCAGCAAAAAGCGCTGGACTTTCTCCTCCGTCACCGTGTCCACCGAACTGGTGGCCTCATCCAAAATCAGGATCGGCGCGTTGGTGAGCACCGCCCGCGCGATGGTGAGCAGCTGCCGCTCCCCCTGGCTCAGCTCCAGGCCGCCCTGCGTGAGCACTGTGTCGTATCCCCGCGGCAGTCTGCGGATAAAGCCGTCCGCGCCGGCGATGCGCGCCGCCTCCTCCACTTCCGCCCGGCTGGCGCCGACACGGCCGTAGGCGATGTTGTCCCCCGCGGACTCGGCAAAAAGAGCCGTATCCTGCAATACGACGCCGAACGCCCGGCGCAGTTCCTCCAGCCGGTAGCTTCGCAGATCGCGGCCGTCCAGCAGGATCTGTCCGCCGCTCACATCGTAGAGCCGGGTCAGAAGGTTCACCAGCGTGGTCTTGCCGGCGCCCGTCGGGCCGACGATGGCCACCCGGGTGCCCGCGGGGATTTTCAGGGACACGTCCCGCAGAATGAGCCGTCCCGGCTCGTAGCCGAACTCCACGTGCCGCAGCTCGAATTCGCCCCGGGGAGAACGGAGGGGCTGGGCGTCCGGCGCGTCGGGCGGCTCCGGCGGCTCGTCCAGAATCTCAAAAATCCGCTCCGCGCCGGCCACCGCCGTTTGAAAGTTGTTGAAGATGTTGGCGATCTCCACAAACGGGCGGGTAAACTGGCGGATATACAGCAGAAAACTGGAGATGGTGCCGACGGTGATCGCCCCCTGCACCGCCAAAAGACCGCTGGCGACGGAGACCGCCACAAAGCTCAGGTTGTTGATCACGTTGGTGATCGGCATCAGGTACCCCGACCAGATCAGCGCCCGGGTCGCCGTTTCGCACAGCGCCCGGTTGTTTTCCTCAAACTGCCGGATCATCTCCTCCTCCCGGCAGAAAGCCTTTACCACGCTCTCGCCGGAGATGCTCTCCTCAATCTGCCCGTTGAGCCTGCCCAGAAGCTGCTGCTGGCGGGCATACAGCTTCCGGGTGCGGCGGGTGACAGCACGGGTCAGCAGCGCCACCAGCCCTACGCCCGCAAGAGATACCGCCGCAAGCACCGGACTCAGGCGGAGCATGATGATGAAAATGCCCGTGATCGTGAAGAAATAGGTGAGCATCTGTGTCAGGGAGTTGGAGATCGTGGTGCTGATGTTGTCCACGTCGTTGGTCAGCCGGCTCATCAGTTCTCCGTGCCTTCGGCGGTCAAAGGACGCCAGCGGCAGATTTTCCATGGCGGAAAAGAGAACTGTGCGGAGAAAGTGGATGACCCGCTGGCCCAGTCCAGCCATGAGAAACTGCTGTAAAAACCGCGCCAGCCAGTCGCACAGGTACACCCCCAGCAGCAGCGCCAGCAGCGCCCCGACGGGATGGCCGCCGTCCAGCGCGGTCACGGCGCGGCCGATCACCAGAGGGGAGAGAATGGCGGAGGCGGAGGCCAGCCCCGACAGAGCCAAAATCCACCCCAGCCCCGTCCGGTGTCCCCGGGTCAGCGCCCACAACCGGCGCAGCGTTCCGTGCAGGTCCCGGGGTTTTACCACCGGTCGCCCCCGCTGCATGGATCTTCCGCCGCCCAGTCCGGGAGGCGGCGTGAGAACGCTTTTAGGCATCCTCCTCACCTCCAATCTGGGAGGCGTAGATCGCCTGATAGGCGGGGCACGCCGCCAGCAGCTCCCGGTGAGTGCCGAGGCCCCGCACTTCTCCGTCCTCCAGACACAAGATCCGGTCCGCCCGCATGACCGTGGAAATCCGCTGGCTGACGAGCAGGACCGTCACATCCCGCTCCTCCCGGCGCAGCCCCTCCAGCACCGCCGCCTCCGTGGCGGCGTCCAGCGCGCTGGTGCAGTCGTCCAGAATCAGAATGCGCGGCCGGCGCACCAGCGCTCTGGCCAGGGCGAGCCGCTGCTTCTGCCCGCCGGAGAGGTTCACGCCGCCCTGTTCCACCGGCGTGTCGTACCCCTCCGCTCCCTCACGGATAAAGTCGTCCGCGCAGGCGGTGCATATCGCCCGGCGGAGCGCGTCCGCGCCGGCGTCTGCCCGTCCCCAGCGGAGATTTTCCGCCACGGTGCCGGAGAACAGCAGCGCCTTCTGGGATACCACGCCGATGGCGCCCCGCAGCGTCGGGGCATCCATTTTTGTAACGTCCTGCCCGTCCACCAGCACCCGGCCCTCCCCGGCGTCGTAAAAGCGGGGCACCAGTCCCACAAGCGTGCTCTTTCCCGCGCCGGTGGGGCCGATGATGCCCAGCGTTTCCCCCGGCTCGGCCCGAAAGCTGACGCGGTGCAGCGCCTCTGTGCCGGCGCCGGCGTAGGAAAAGGATACATTTTCAAATTCCACCGCGCCCTGCCGCACCGGCGGGGCGGAGACGGCGGGAAAGCTCTGAGCGGAAGTCTCCTCCAGAATTTCAGCGACCCGGCGGGAGGAGGCCATGGCCCGCACCGCCGTGTTGAGAATACCGGACACCATGCTCAGGGCAAAGAGCACCTGCGTCATGTAGTTCACCGACGCCATCAGCCGCCCGATGGGGGCGCCGTCCCGGCTTCCGGAGCGCCACAGCAGCACCACGATGCCCAGATTGACCGTCAGGTTGATGAGGGGCGAAAAGACGGCCGTGGTACGCATGGCCTGCGTCCCCGCCTCCGCCAGGCTGCGGGAGGCGTCCTCAAATTTCTCCCGCTCCCGGGCCTCGGCGTGAAACGCCTTGACTACCCGGATGGAGGTGAGGAATTCCCGGCTGACGTCGTTCAGACGGTCCAGCCTTTTTTGCAGCCGCCCAAAACGGGGATAGCCCGTCTTCATGTTCCCCGCGATCAGCCCCGCGGCGATCACCAGAATCACGATCATCACGGGAATCTGCTGCGGCGTCTGAAGAATAATGAGCGTGACCGCACCCGCGCACGTCAGCGGAGCTTTAATCATGATCCGCATACTTCCGTTGATGAACTCCTGAATTTGCGTGACGTCGTTGGTGATGCGGGTGATGAGCGCGGCGGGCTGCAAATGGTCGATGTTTTCCAGGGAGAGCGTCTGGATCTTCCGGTACAGGTCACCACGCAGTTCCATGGCGATGGTCTGGGAGGTGCGGCTGGCGAACAGGTTGCGCATAACCGCGCCCAGCGCCCCCGCCGCGGCGATCGCCAGCATCACGGCGCCGCAGCGCAGAATTTCGCCGGTATCCGCGCTTTTCACACCCCGGTCCACGATGCGGGCCATGAACGTGGGCTGCAAAAGGTCCGCCGCGGCCTCCACGCTTAAAAAGAAGAGAGAGGTGAGGAAAATTCCCAGATGCCGCCGGAGATAGCGCAGGATCAGCTTCACTTCAGCTCCTCCTCTTTTTCCCGGGGCAGCTGCCGCCAGAGGGGCAGCAGCTTTTGAAGCAGGCCGATGAGCTGCCGCTTTTCCTCCGGGCTCAGGCCCGCGAAGAGCGTCCCGGCCAGCTCCGCACGCTCCGCCTGTACGCGGGCGGCGGCAGCCAGTCCCTCCGCCGTCAGGGAGAGGTTCAGGTTGCGCCGGTCCGCGCCGTCCCGCTCCCGGGTGATGAGCCCGGCCCGATCCAGATTCCGCAGCTGTTCGCTCAGCGTGGCGGAGCGCCGCCCGGTGAGCGTCGTCAGCTCCCGCTGCGTCATGGCGCCCCGCTCCCGCAGCAGGATCAAAAGCCAGCCCTGTCCCCGATATTTCCGGGTGCTGTCCAGATGGTGCGCCGCGTGGCGGAACAGCCGCAGCAGCGTCAGATCGTCGGCGTTTTCCATGAAAAATCTCCTCCCGCCCCGCCGGGGCTTTTCTCAGGCGCCCGGCCGCCAAAAACGTCATATGCGCGCCGCCGCGGAATTGCGGCGGTCTGCCGCCCTTATTTTATGCTTTTTTCCGGCAAATCGCAAGGGGCCTAACGAATGAAGACGGCCGTCCACTTGTGGGACCGCGCCGAATGTGCTATTCTATTAAAATCAGCAGCGGCCCGGGTTGCCGCGGCCGGAGATGAAAACAGCAAGGAGTGCAGGAATGGAGCAATCTTACCGAAAGCATACGATTCTGGAAAATCTTTTGATTTTCGTTCTCGCGGTTCTCTCGCTTACGGTGCTGACCGCAAGCTTTTTTCCCGCTGCCCCCATGTCCGGGCGGCTGATGCATTTTCTGGCGATGAAGGAGATGACCGCCCGCGTTTTTTCCGTGGTGATGCTGGTCATGCTGTACAACCTATACCAGCGCAAGCGGATGGCCTGGGGCATTACCGTGGCGCTGCTGGGGCTGAACCTGGTGCGGCGGCTGCTTCCGCCGCAGAGCCCGGTTCTGTTTGCGATCGCCGCCATCGACGCGGCGGGGCTTTTGATTCTGCTTTTGTTCCGGGAGGATTTCTGCTGCCGCTCGGAGCGGCGCTCGGTCCGGCGCAGTCTGCTGCTTCTGATCCCGGCCGTGGCGGGGATTCTCCTGAACGCGGGCGTCAGCTATCACTTCGTCAAATCCCAGCTCTCCGGGAAATCCCGGCGGGTGATGCTGTGGGACAGTATTCAGGAGGCGTGGGGCATCCTCTTCGGCACCACCAACAGCAACGCCCCCGGTTTCCCCAACGTCCGCTTTGAGGACTTTCTCTTCTGGTTTACCTGGAGCTGTATTTTCCTTGCGCTGCTTTACTCCCTCCGGCCGTGGATCGCGCGGTTTTTATGGACGGAAAAGGATATGCAGCGGGCTCGGGCGCTGGTGCTGAAGTACGGGCAGAATCCCGCCTCCTATCTGACGCTGGAGGACGACAAGCTGCTCTACTTCTTTCACTGCGCCGAGGGTGTGCTCCCCTATGGTATCGTGGGGAGCACCGTGATCGTGAACGGCGACCCGGTCTGCGCGCCGGAGAACTTCGGCGCGTGCCTTGTGGAGTTCCGGGAGTTTTGCCGCAGGAGCAGCCACAAAGTAGTCTTTTTGAGCATTACGGAGACCCATCTGGAGGAGTACCGGCGCCAGGGCTTCGGCACCGCGAAGTGCGGGGAGGAGGCGCGGTTCGACCTGCAGACTTACGATCTCGCCGGAAAGCGGGGCGCAAAGATGCGCATGAACATCAACCACGCCGCCAAGGCTGGGCTGAGCGTTCACGAATACCGGCCTCTGGAGGGGCGGGACCCCGCCGTTGAAGAAGCCATGGACCAGATTTCCCGGGAGTGGCTGGCGGATAAAAAGAGCGGCCTTCTGACTTTCACCATCGGCTCGGTGGGACTGGACCGCCCGCTGGACAAGCGCTATTTTTACGCCTGCGACGAGACGGGACGCATCCGCGGCTACAATGTATACTGTCCTTACTGCGACGGCGGAGAAAAGGGCTACATGGCCGATAT
>Ga0183101_1000030_pt8 | contig 13053 bp, 11 predicted proteins | sample Biomet3_FD_127790 | JGI IMG/M metagenome (GOLD analysis project Ga0183101, IMG submission 127790) | Microbial communities from bioreactor (seeded with sewage sludge) at LBNL, California, USA - Biofuel metagenome 3 | ecosystem: Engineered > Bioreactor > Anaerobic > Unclassified ... | reverse complement strand
CGCCGTCACGCTGCCTGACGCACCGCCCCCGGCGGGCTGGGCCGAGAAGACCGTTCCGGCGACTCCCGGACTCGCCGCCCGGCTGGAAGCCGAAGGACGCATCCCCGCGGGCAGCGCCGACGAGAAACGCGGGCGCTTCCGCTCCGACACCGGCGAACTCGAACTCGACGCAAAGCAGGGAACCTTCCGCGCGGTTTCGCCGGAGATGGAGGGGTTCCTCCTCACCGGGAACTCCACGCTGCGCGGAAACGTCGCCGAAGTCGCCTCGCAATCGCAGTGGAACGTGGTCATGCTCGCCTCCCGCGACGGCAAACCACTGCGCGACAGCGGCCGGATTCTTTTGATGCACCTCACCGACACCGGCAACCTCAATGCGCGCTACGCCGACGCCAGCCGGAAAATCCTGCTCGACGCGGGCGTCATGCCCTCCCTGGTCCGCCGCGGACGCGCCCGGCTCACCCTCGACCTCCCCGGCGAATACGAAATCTACGCCGTCGGCACCGACGGCTCCCGGGGAAAGCGGATCGTTCCGGCCCGGGAAAACGGAAAGCTCGTCCTGCCCCTCGACACGTTCCAAACCATGGTTTATGAACTTGCCTCTTCAAACAAGGAGATGAAGAAATGAAGAAGAATTTCACGCTCATTGAACTTCTGGTCGTCATCGCCATCATCGCGATCCTCGCCGCCATGCTGCTGCCCGCCTTGAACCAGGCCCGCGACCGCGCCGGCCAGACGCGCTGCATGAACTCGGTCAAGCAGCTCGGTATGATGGAGAACACCTACGCCGACGACAACCGGGGCTTCCTCACCGTCGGCGACAAGGGCTCCGGCGCCATCGACGACCGCTTCTGGTACGGCGTGCTCAGGAAGAACGGCTATCTCGCGCTCAACGACCCCAACAACAAGCAGAACCCCGCCGTCTACTGCGCGAACGGCGGCAAGGAACACTCGCGGCCGACCTCGACCGGATACTGGCAGGGCCACCCCGCCCAGAACTCCACAACCCCCTCCGGCGCGCGCGCCCGCCCCCCCCCCCCCCCCCCGCAAAACGCGACAACCTCCCCCCCGCCGCTCGAAAAAGCTGCTGACCCCGCAGCTTCGGCTTCTTCCGCCGACAAAACTTCCACGCCTTCACTCGCCGCGCTGTCGGCCCTTCCTCATGACGGGCAGCCGCATGCCGCGCAGCCCACAGACAAGAGCACCGAAATGTCTTTAGGGCAGTCGGCCTTGCCGCAAGCGGCCGCCCTGCCGCTGCTCAGCCCTATCCGCCGCACGGCGCAGTGCCCCGCCGCCCTGCCCGCACAGGCCAAAAAACAGTGCGCGGAGGCCTTTGCCCTGCTGGAGGCTCTGAACGCCGCCGTGGAAGCGCTGCCCCAACACCGCGAAATCCGCATGGGCATTGCCGCCGCCAACGAATATCCCGCTTTGGCGGCGGCGTTGTACTCCACGCTGGTGGAGCCTGCCGCCGGAACAGACGTCAGCGCTTCCGCAGACCGGGGGGTGGCTGTTACGCTGCTGGCCCGGCCCAATGCGGCGGCACGCCTGGAGGCCCTGCTGCGCAACCCTGATGCGCTGCTGCTGCGGCGTCTGCTGCTTGAGGAATATGCCGCAACCGCAGCCATGGCGGAAAAAATCGCGGCCGACCTGGCCGAAACTTCTGCCGCCGCAGACCCCAACGGCCAGGCAGCCCCCGGCGCGGGGGGAACATGGTATGTGGCCAAGGCCACGCCGCCGGGACAACTGACCCAATATGCGCCGCAACCGGCCGCCAACGAAGATGCCGCCAAAGAGGCAGAAGAACAATCGGCGCTTCGCCAGGCCAATGACACGGCAGCGGACTTTGCGGACAGGCTGGAGGCGACGGGCATGGCGCTGAACGCCATGGAGCTGTCTTCCGAAGGTTGGCTGGCGCGGGCTGATTCGCTTGCCGCCCTGCAACAGGCGGCCCAACGTCTGCCGCGAAGCGCGGCAACGCTGGTGCTGCTGGCCGAAGCCCAGCTGCAGGCGGGCCTGCCCCAACGCAGTGTAGATTCCTGCACGCAGGCCCTTGGGCTTTTGCCGGATTTCACGCGCGCCCGCTATATCCGCGCGCTGGCCCACTGGCGTTTGCAGCAGCTGGCCCTGGCTGAAGATGATCTGACAGTGGCGCTTGAAAAAACGCCGGGCAATCCGCTGCAAACGGTTGACCGTTCACGCCTGCTGCGTGCCCGGGGCGCCCTGCGCATGCTGCGGGAAGACGCGCTTGGCATGTGCGCCGACCTGACCGAGGCCTGCGGCATGGGCGATTGCGAAGGGCTGGCCGCCGCAAGGGAACAGCGCTTCTGCACGCCCGCAGCACCCGCGCCCGCCTCTCCCCCGGCAGCCGAAAAACACGCCGCCCCCGCCCCTTCCAAGAAGGAGGCCGGGCAGTGAGGCAACCGCCGCTCAAGGTCTACGGGCACGTCTACCCCATTGACGACGCCTTTTATGCCGCTCTGGCCGAGGCCTGCGCCGACGCCATGCCCGACACGGACGACCTGCCCGTTCTGGAACGTGATGGCGACATGGCCCGCATTTCCTTTGAAGGCGCGTACTTTCCCGTTGAGGAAGCCCTTGCCGCCATCCGGGCGCATTTGCGCCAGGAGCACCAGGGCAAACTGGACGTGCTGGATCTGGACGGCTGGCGGCTCCACCGCCACACGTTTGCCCACGGCCGCATTGAAAGCCACAGCGCTCCCCTCAATAATGTGCTGGACTATTCCGGCCACTAAGAAACGCCGCGCCGCCGCTCTGCCGCCGCCTTTTTGTGATTCCATCACATTTTTTTGCTCCAGCTCCCATCAGCGCAAGTTCACATTCACGTTTTTTTCTAAGATTGTAACCTTTTACTATACAATTCAAATATGTTGCGAAACCTTGGGGAATAGTCTTCCCGATTATTTTTTTTATGGTGAGCATTTCGCGGGCGGCGCTGGAAAAACCTCGCTTCCCTCTGTAGTATTCGGCTTAAATTGACAGAGTGTGCGCTGCGGTCTGCCGTCACGGAATGCAGCTCTCCGTTCACAGAGCCGACTGCGAAAAAGGGTTTATGCCGATGCGGAACAACGCGCTGGTCGTCATGCACTGGACCATTGATCTCGACCTTTCCTATCAACAGGTTGATGCGGCGAAAGAGCGGCTGCTCCGCGTGCCCGAGGGATCCCTGGCCGGAACGCCGATCACGCGCGATCTGCACCCGGACGACGCTTCCATGCTGCGGCGGTCGCTTGCGAGCGCCCCTGACAGGGATATGCTTGCGGGGGGCACATTGAGGTATGCCCGCCTGGGGGGAATCCACATTGTCACGGATGCGACCATCACGCCCCTGCGCGATGCGCAGGGAAACCTGACGGGTTTTTCCGGCAAGGAATACTGCATTGCGGCCTTGGAGTTGGGCGAGCTGTGGCCAAATGCCGAAACGGCGCTGGCCAGAGCCGCGGTGGCCATCTGCATTGTCAGCAGGGAAGCCCGGCTGCTGGCCGCCAACAAGCGCTATGCAACGTTGGCTGGCCGCTCTGTGGCCGAGCTTGTCGGCTTGCCGCTGCACCTTGTGGGCATTCCCGCTGAAGAAACGCTGGCGGAAGCCTTGGCCGTTTTCGATGCCGGAAAAGACCTCCCGGAGCGCGACGTCGTCATCAACGGCAAAGACCACACCATGACCGCATACAGCCTGCCCGACGCCAGCGGCGAAATACGCTCGGTCTGCATTTTTTTCCGCGACATCACACGCCGCAAAAACCTTGAGCGCAAGCTGGAAGCCGCCAACAGCATGCTGGAAGAAATTATCGTCAAAGATTACCTGACGGGCGTTTTCAACCGGCGTCACTTCGACGACATGCTCGAAAAGGAGGTTGCGCGCCTGGCGCGCGGGGGCGGAGAGCTGAGCATGTGCATGGTGGATGTGGACAAATTCAAACTTTTTAATGATGCCTATGGGCATCTGGCTGGCGACGAATGCCTGGCCGCAGTGGCGAAAGCCATGGGCGAAGTGCTCCACAGGCCGGGCGACCAGCTTTTTCGCTACGGCGGCGAGGAATTTGCCATAATACTGCCCAACACCGGTTGGAAAAAAGCGGTGCTGGTGGCCGAACGCGTGCGCCAGGCCGTGTCCGACATGGGCATTCCCCACGCGGGCAGCGCCCTGGGCCACGTGACCATCAGCATTGGCGTGGCGGGGCTGGACGCGGACACGGCAAGGCTTGGCCCCGCCGCCTGCCAGGCCCTCATCCAAACAGCGGACAAAGCCCTTTATGCCGCCAAAAGCGGCGGGCGCAACAAGGTGGCCTCCGGCCTCTGCGTGCCGGAAGACGCCGCGTAGGCGCGCGACTCGGGCTTTCTACAGCTCGCTTTCAAGCTCCAGCAACACCGCCTTGAGCGCCAGCCCGGCCCCATAGCCCACCAGGCTGCCATCCGCGCCCACGACGCGGTGGCAGGGAATGAACACGGCAATGGGGTTGCGGTTGTTGGCCATGCCCACGGCGCGGCACCCCTTGGGGCAGTCCACGGCCTCGGCGATCTGCCGGTAGCTGCGCGTCTGCCCATAAGGAATGGTTTGCAGCGCGTCCCACACGCCGTGCTGAAACACTGTTCCCTGTGGGTTCAGGGGCAGGTCGAATGTTTTGCGCCCCCCGGCCAGATATTCCCGCAACTGCCTAAAGGCCGCCCGCAACAGCGGCGTTTCACGCACGTCTTCGCTGGCCAGCGGCGCAAAAGGAGCCTTGCCGCCAAGGTCCAGGCGCACAATTTCCCGCCCGTTCTCAACAATCCGCACCGTTCCCAGCAGGGGCAGCTCACAGGTCAACGCAAACAGCGGGCAGCCCGCGGCGCGGCCCTGCCCGGCGGAAACACCATTTTTTCCGTTGCCGTTCATGCTTCCTCCTTTGTCGTTGCCACCGGTTTGAGGGTGTAGGCAAAAACCGCGCCCACAACCGAAAGGGCCGCCAGTGACTGAAAGGCCACGGGCATGCCATAGTTATCGGCAACCCAGCCCAGCAAAGGAGCCACCACGCCGCCCAGGCTGGTGGCCAGGCCAAGGGTTATGCCGGAAGCGAACCCAATGTTTTTGGCCAGATATTGCTGCCCCAGCACCACCTGGGCGCTGAACGGCGCATACAGCACAAAACCCAGCAACGGCAGCAGCGCCCAGGCGAGATGAAGATTGTGGCTCAGGCTAAAGCCCGCCACCACCGGCGGCATGAGGGCGAAGACCACGCGAATGACGGTGCGGTAGCCGAATTTGTCCGCCAGCATGCCGCCAAAAAAGTTGCTGACAACGCCGCAAACGCTAAAAAAGGTCAATGCCAGCGCGCCCGTGGCCGTGGATTGCCCAAAGGCGCTCACCCAATAGAGCGGAATGAACGTATTGAAGCCCACAAAGGTGATGGAACGGGTGACGATGGAAACCGTGAGCTTGGAAAATTCTCCCCAGTTGTTTTTGCCCGGGGTTTCGCCCTCGGCCCCCATAGCGGGCTTTGCCTTTCCGCCCGCCGTGCCGGAATCCCCGGCAGGCCCCATGCGGCTGATGGACCACAGCAGCGTGCCCGCCGTCATCACGGCCAGCGCGGCGAACACCGCCGTTCCCCCCAGGCCGAAGGCCCCAAGGCAGGCCGTGGCCAACAGCGGCCCCAGCACAAATCCGCCGTTGCCGCCAACGGAAAACAGGCTTATGCCCGTGCCCTTGCTCTGGCCGGAAACGCTGTTGGCAAAACGCGCGCCCTCTGGATGAAACAGGGCCGAGCCCACGCCGCTGAGGCCGATGGCGGCGAAAATGCCCCAATACCCGGATATCCAGCCAATGGCCGCCAGGCCGCTGCCCGCCAGCAACACGCCGGCAGGGATAAACCAGGGTTTGGAAAGCCTGTCTGAAAGCAGGCCGAAAAACGGCTGAATCATTGAGGAAAGAAAAGCATAGGCAAACATCAGCCCGCCGGTGGCCTGATAGCTCAAGCCATAGGAGGAGCGCAAAAACGGCAATATGGCGGGAAGCGCCCCGCCGTTAATATCGCACGACAAATGCCCTAACGAAACAAGAAGAATTTTCTTTTTATCCATTGCATCACGCTATACCAAAACCCCGACGAAACCAAGTTGCGCACCCCAGGTGGAGGCGGGCGGGAAGGGTGCGGACGGGGCTTCATTTTCGCGCCGCCTTGCGCTACCGTGCGCACATTACGCAAACGCGGCGCACTTTTTCAGGACATATCATGACAAGCAATTCTTCCCACCCCTTGCCCCAGGTGGCGCTTATCGCCACGGGCGGCACCATTGCGGGCGTGGCCGCCACGCCCCTTGAACAGATCAGCTACCAGGCGGGCGTGCTGACCGTGGACCGCATGCTGGAAACCCTGCCGGGCATAGAGGGCGTGGCCCGCATTGCCAGCGTGCAATGCGGCAATCTGCCCAGCGAAAACATCACCCCTGAGCACTGGGGCATGCTGGGCGCGCAGTGCGCCAAGGCGCTGGCCGCGCCGGACATTTGCGGCGTTGTGCTGACCCACGGCACGGACACGCTGGAAGAATCGGCCTTTTACCTGCACCTCACCCTGACCAGCCCCAAGCCTGTGGTGCTCACCGGCTCCATGCGTCCGGCCACCTCGCTCAGCGCCGACGGCCCCATAAACATCCGCGACGCCGTGGCCGTGGCCGCCTGCCCGCAGGCGCGCGGGCGCGGCGCGCTGCTGGTGATGAACAGCCGCGTTCTTTCCGCCCGCACGGCGGTGAAGGTGGCCACGCTGGACGTGGAGGCCTTCCGCGCGCTGGAATCCGGCTGCCTGGGGCGCGTCATAAACGGCGAGCCGCAATTCTATTATGGCGGGGAGGAAAGCCCGGCCCTGGCCGGAACTTTTGCCGCGCAGGCGGAACACGGCGAGTTGCCGCGCGTGGACGTGCTTTATGGCTGCGCGGGCATGCCCGTGGATTTGGTGCGCTATTCCATGGAACGCGCCCAGGGTCTTGTGCTGGCAGGCATGGGCAACGGCTCCATGCCCGACGCCGTGCGCCACGAGCTGCGCAGGGCCATTGCCGACGGCATGCCCGTGGTGCGTTGCAGCCGCACGGGCTCCGGCCCGGTAACGCCGCTGGAAGAATACCAGGGGTTCATCCCCGGCGGCATGCTCTCGCCCGCCAAGGCGCGCGTGTTGCTCATGCTGGCGCTCGCGCAGCAAAAAGAGCACGAGCCCGCCCAACGCATGCAGGCGGTAAAAGACGTTTTTGCCCTTGGGGGCAAACTGTAGCCGCCCGGCCAACCGCCGGGCTTGCCTACGGCACGAAAAACCCGCAAGATGACTTTTGTCTTTTTTTTCAGGCCCATGACCGTAATGGAATCAGGAGTGCTTCATGTCGTACCGCTTCATTCCCCAGCTTTCGGATGAGGAAATTAGCCGCAAGCAACTGGAAGGTCTGCGCTTTACCGTGCGCCAGGCCTGGAACGCGCCGCAGTATCGCGAAAAGCTGCGCGCCTGCGGTGTAACGCCGGACGACATCACAAGCCTCGACGACCTGCGCCGCCTGCCCACCGTGGACGTGGAAGACCTGCGCGAGGGCTATCCCCTGCCGCTGCTCTGCGTGCCCCCACGCGACGTGGCGCGCATCCATGCCTCCAGCGGCACCACGGGCAAACGCAAAATTCTGGCCTATACCGCGCGCGATATTGATACGTTCAGCCTTCAGATTGCCCGCTGCTACGAGCTGGCGGGCTTTACCCCCGAAGACCGCATGCAGCTGGCGGTAGGCTATGGCCTGTGGACGGCGGGCGCGGGTTTTCAGGCGGGCAGCGAACGGCTGGGCATGCTGACCGTGCCCGTTGGGCCGGGCAACCTTGAGATGCACCTGCAACTTTTGCAGGATCTGGGGGCCACGGGCTTTACGGCAACAGCCTCCATGGCCCTGCTGCTGGCCGAAGAAGTGGAGCGGGCGGGCCTGCGCGACAAGATCAAGCTTCGGCGTATGGTTTGCGGCTCGGAAACGCGCAGCGAAAAAATGCGGCTGGCCATCGAAAGCAAGCTCGGACTTGAAGGCTGCTACGACATCGGCGGCATGACGGAAATGTACGGTCCCGGCACCGCCATTGACTGCGACGCGCACGAGGGCCTGCATTACTGGGCCGACCTTTTCATCATCGAAGTGCTGAACCCGGACACCCTGGAGCCGGTGGCCGAGGGCGAAGTGGGCGAAATGGTGGTCACAAGCCTGTGCAAAGAGGCCGTGCCCCTGCTGCGCTACCGCACACACGACCTTTCGCGCCTGCTGCCGGGGCGCTGCTCCTGCGGCCTCAGCATGCCCCGGCACGACCGCATCCTCGGCCGCTCGGACGACATGGTGGTCTATAGGGGCGTGAATATTTACCCCGGCCAGATCATGGAAGTGATCGGCCAGTTCCCCGAATTGGCCGGTGAATACCAGATGGAGCTGACGCGCGACGAACGCTCCTTGGACCACATGACCCTGACGGTGGAACGCGTGCAGGGGCAAACCTCGGGCGGCGACGCGGCCCTGGCGGAAGCGTTGGAACAACGGCTGCACAAGGCCATCATGGCCCGCGTTGCCGTAACCGTGGCGGACTACGCCAGCCTGCCCCGCACATTCAGCAAATCCAAGCGCGTGGTGGACAAGCGCTGACCTGTGGCCCGCTGTGCCGCTTGCCTCCGCGCGGGGCTGACGCCCTGCGGCCGGATCATGCGGATATTCGCCGCATGCGTTTTTGCAGCGTGCCTTGTGCCCGCAGTTGCGCCCGCCCGCGAACTGGCAAACATCAACAGCGCGGCCTGGTGCGCCCGGCACGCCCAAACGCGGCGGCAGGCAACCTGCCTGCAGGCCGAAAGTCGCTGTCGCGCGGCGCTGCCGAACATGATCTCCGCAGGCGGCTGCCCCGACAGACAGCTTGAAGGCTGCGCGGCCCGTCAGGGCAGCGATGGCTCGTGGTGCGCCCTGTTGTGCTGCTTTGACCCGGACGACGCCTCCTGCACAGAGGCGCGGAGCGCCGCGCCGGATATCTTTACCCAACCTGAGCGCTAGGTCGGCGCAGGCGTGGGCACCCGCGCCTGCCTGGCCTTGTGCGTAGCCCCCGCCAGGCGAGCGAACACCGCATCCAGCGCCCTGCCCGCGTGGACCTTTGCCCGCTTTTGGAATAGCGTTAAACGCGGGTATTCCCCCTGGTTGCGCATTACCAATCATTGCCGCAGGAGCCAACATGCCCCTCGCCGCCACACCCGCATCTTTTGTCCTTCTGGTTGGCTACATCATGCTGACCTGCGGGTCGTTTGCGCTTGTGCTGCCCGGCCTGGGGCTGCTGGTCGTGCCGGTGCCGCTTTTGGCCATTCCTCTGCACCTTTTTGCCCGCCGCAACGGAGACTTCGCGGGCGTGGCCCATTCCCGCTGGCAAATGCGCACGTTCGGCCTTTTTTTGCTGCTTTTTCTGGCGGTTGTGGCCATTTTTTTTGCTCTTGGAGCCAGCTGCAGCGACGGCCCGGCTCTGGATAAACTGGAGAGCATAGGCAATGCCTACAATGCGGGCAAAGCCGATTTGTACGCCTCACTGGCGAGCCTGTGGGCAGTGGAAGAGCTGCACGCCTTCACGCTTGGCGCTTCGGCGTGGGCGGCGCTGGCGTTGCTTTGGCCCCTCAAACGGGCAATCCAGGGCATGCTGGCGCTGGCTGTGGGCATTGCGCCCAAGGCGCTAAGCCGCCCGTGGCGCTGGCTTGCGCTGCTGGCGGCGCTGGGAGCCCAAGGCGGCATGCTGGCTTTACTGCTGGCCCGGCAAGGCTGAGCCGCCAGGCGTTTTTTGCGGCCAATACGTAAGGGCCGCACAAACCGGCTGTTGCCCGGCGTATGCGGCCCTTTGCAAAACAGACTCTTTTGAAAAAGGCCCGCTACTGTTTTTTGGGTTCCTTGGTCAGATCGTCGGCGCTTTCCTTGGCATGGCGCACCAGAATGGCCCGCGCCCCCGCAATCTGCCCCAGCCCCTTGAGGTTGGGCTCCACCGCATATCCGGCGGCCTTCAGGCGCGACGCCCAGGAATCGTCTTCCTTTCCGGCCAGGTCGTTATGGGCGTGGTCGCCCGCCACCAGCATGAGAGGCTCGATAACAACCTTCTTCACCTTGGCGGCCTTGAGGTCGCGCAGCAGGTCATCGATGTTGCGCGTGCCTTCCACCGTGGCCATGAACACGCGGTTATCCGCCTGATGAAACATGGCCCGCGCGCCCTCAAAGGTCAGGCCCGCGCGACCGTGGCTTTGCCCGTGCCCCATGAGCACCAGGGCGGTGCCAGCATCGCGCAGGGGTTTTACGTCCGCCCCGATGGCGCGGATCAGCTCCTGCGCGTCCTTTTCCGATTCCAGCATGGGCCGCCCCAGATACACGGCGTCGAAACGGCCGGGATTTTTCTGCACGCTGATCAGCACGGCCCGTTCAAGCTCGGTGAATTCCTCGCCCGCCATCATGTGCAGCGACTGCACACGCACAACCTTGACGCCGTCTTTGGCAAGCTGGGCCAGGCCGTCGCTGATGCCGCCCACCGGGTGGCCCTGGGCGGCGATTTTTTTGCGGATGATCTGCGAGGTATAGGCCCACACGACGGGCTGCCCCGGAAACGCGGCCTTAAACTCTTTGTCCACCGCTTTCATGGAAACCAGGGCCTCAGGCACGCTGGTGCCAAAAGCCACCAGCAGCACGCCCTCGCGGGGTTCTCCCGCCGCCTGGGCGAAAACGGGCGCGCCCAGCACGGCGCACAGCACGAGCAAGGGCAACAGGGTGCGAAAAATGAAATGCGAAATAAACTGCGGCGCGTTACGCTGCATGGCAACCTCCTCAATGGCGCGTTGACGAGTTGAAGTGGATGAAAGGCCGGAGGATATTCGGACTTGAGGGCCATGGGGGCCTTGCGCCCCGCGCCTACGCTTCGCCTTCGCCGCTTGCGCGACTGGCTTTGACGGTTCGCCGAAAGGCGGACCGTTGAAGTTTCGTTCCCTGTTACCGCAGCGCGACTGTTCCCGATTTTCACGGAATTCCCCGCCGGTCTTCGATAAAAAAAATCCATGCGCCGCCAAAAGTCAAGCCGTGCCCGCGAACAGAGCCTGAACGGGCTGGCCCTGTGACAGGGTTTGCGAACACGGGGCAGCCGCGCCCCTGGCAGGGAAAAATCCTGTTTTTCGGCGTCAAAAGCCGATTTCCGCGTATTTCTTCTTGTTCTTTCGGCGAAATCCTGATAATAAGGCACCCTCCCTGTTACAGGGAAATTATGTTTGGAGGCTGGACATATGGCAGGTTTGGAAACCGGGCACGACAACGAAATGAATTTCGAAAGCGCCCTTGAAAACTACCTCAATCCCGATTTCGGTGACCTTGAGGAAGGCTCTATCACGAAGGGCGAGATCGTCCGCGTGGATGACGACAATGTGCTGGTGGACGTGAACTTCAAGTCCGAGGGGCAGATCCCCGCGGCCGAATTCCGCGATCCCGCAGGCAACATCTGCGTCAAGGTGGGCGACAGGGTTGACGTCTATGTTGTTCGCAAGAACGAAAACGACGGCACCATCACCCTTTCTTTCGAGAAAGCCAAGCGCATGCAGGTTTTCGACCAGCTCGAAGACGTGCAGGAAAACAACAGGGTCATCAAGGGTCACATTGTTCGCCGCATCAAGGGCGGCTACACTGTGGACATCGGCGGGGTGGAGGCGTTTTTGCCCGGTTCGCATGTGGACTTGCGCCCCGTGCCGGACATGGATGCCCTGGTGAACCAGGAATTCGAGTTCCGCGTGCTCAAGATCAACCGCCGCCGCAGCAATGTCATTGTTTCCCGCCGCGTGCTGCTTGAAGAAGAGCGCGATTCCAAACGCCAGGATCTGCTGCGCACCCTCGAAGAGGGCCAGATTGTGACGGGCAAGGCCAAAAACATCACCGAATACGGCGTGTTTGTTGACCTGGGCGGCCTCGACGGCCTGCTGCACATCACCGACATGAGCTGGAAGCGCATTCGCCATCCCAAGGAAATGATCACCATCGGTCAGGAACTGACCCTGAAGGTGCTTTCCTTCGACCGCGACAACAACAAGGTTTCGCTGGGCCTCAAGCAGCTTGTGCCCGATCCGTGGCAGGACATTTCCGCCCGCTTCCCCGAAGGGGCGAAATGCAGCGGCAAGGTCACCAACCTGGTCGATTACGGCGCGTTTGTTGAGCTGGAACCCGGCGTGGAAGGCCTTGTGCATATTTCCGAAATGTCCTGGACCCGCAAGCTGCGTCATCCTTCCCAGATGGTCCACACCGGCGACGAAGTGGAAGTTGTCATTCTGGGCGTGGACGGCGACAAGAAGCGCATCAGCCTCGGCATGAAGCAGGTGCGTCCCAACCCCTGGGAACTGGTTGCTGAAAAGTACCCCGAAGGCACCATTCTTGAGGGCGTCATCAAGAACATCACCGAATTCGGCATGTTCATCGGCATTGAAGACGGCATCGACGGCCTCATCCATGTTTCCGACATTTCCTGGACCAAAAAGGTGCGCCACCCCAACGAACTGTACAAGGTGGGCGACACCGTGCAGGCCAAGGTGCTTACCGTTGACCAGGAAAACGAAAAGTTCACCCTGGGCGTCAAGCAGCTTGTTGACGATCCCTGGGGCCATGTGCCCAGCACCTACCCCGTGGGCTGCATGATCAAGGGCATTGTGACCAACATCACCGACTTCGGCCTCTTTGTTGAAGTGGAAGAAGGCATTGAAGGCTTGGTGCATGTTTCCGAGCTTTCCAGCAAAAAGGTCAAGACTCCGGCCGAGATCTACAAGGAAGGCCAGGAAATTCAGGCCAAGGTCATCCACGTCAGCGCTGAAGAGCGCCGTCTTGGTCTGTCCATCAAGCAGATCAAGGACGAGGAAGAACGCCGCAAGCCCAAGGAATTCCATTCCGGACCGCAAGAAGCCGGACAGAGCCTTGGCGACCTGCTGAAGCAGAAGTTTGAAGAAAGCGAAAACAGCTAAGCAGTTTTCGCCTCAGATACAAAGGGCGCCCCCCCCGGAGCGCCCCCTCGTTTTCACTCTTTTCCCCCGT
>Ga0183101_1000037_pt5 | contig 13074 bp, 16 predicted proteins | sample Biomet3_FD_127790 | JGI IMG/M metagenome (GOLD analysis project Ga0183101, IMG submission 127790) | Microbial communities from bioreactor (seeded with sewage sludge) at LBNL, California, USA - Biofuel metagenome 3 | ecosystem: Engineered > Bioreactor > Anaerobic > Unclassified ... | reverse complement strand
AAGCGTCGGAAAGGCACTTTTTTGGTGTACTAATGAATAAACAAATTCTGAAAAAAATAAAATCAGAATCTGGTGCATCCCTGGTATTAGCTATACTGGTGTTTTTGATATGTGCCTTGGTCGGATCTACCATTCTTGCGGCTGCCACGGCATCCAGCGGCACGATAACAAGTGCTTGGCAGAATGATAAGGATGTATATACATTAAAAAGTACTGAGAAAATCTTAGAACAATCCTTTACCGATAAAACTTGGAAAGCGGTGGATTACCCGAGCAGAGATACCAATGGAAAGATTACAGCGATCCCAACATCTTCGACTGCAGATGATATGTATCAGTATTTATGCATTCAAACATTCAATGAAGGTACAGCACAGAAAACATTGAAATATACACTTTCGGATACTTCTTTAAAGAATACATCCTATGATGCGAACGTTACTGTAAAGATGGATGATTCCTACAATATTACAGCTGTATTTTCAATGACGGGTTCTTCCAGAACAGTCAACCTTTATATGAGTGCTGCAACAGCGACCGGTACTACAACACGTACGAAAGGCGCTGCCGTGAGCTGGAACCGTCCGGTTGTTACTGTACAGTAAAGAGAAAAGCGATGAAAAAGACATGGATGAAAAAACTAAAGAGTCAATCTGGCGAGTCAATCAGTGAAGTACTGATTGCGTCTTTAGTCGTGTCTTTAGCGTTTGTTATGGTACTGAGCTTGATCATGGCTTCGCAGAAGATCATTCAAAAGACAGATACGACGATGGAAAGTTACTATAATGCACGCAATGCTTTTGAAGCAGGTATTTCCAATTCTTCAACAGGCGTGATTCAAGTTACAAGTACGGATGCGGTAGGTGCATATATTTCTCAGGAATATGAGAATATCAGTGTGCAGTCAAAAACAATTGGCACAGATGAATATGTTTCTTTTGAAAAGGCGGGCAGTTAATATGAAAAAGAGACTGCGTGCAGGTTTTACATTTGCGGAGACATTAATAACCGTTGCTTTGCTAAGCATCGTGTTCTTGGCAATCAGCGGTGGATTTGTTGTGTTTACAAGAGCTTATAAGAGCATTACGAGAAAAGCAAATGCCCAGGTCATGCTGTCCACTGCAATTATGCAGGTGACCGATGATTTCAAGAATGCAACAGTCTATTACAGCAGTACAAATGCATTCGAAACAAGTTCCAGAGGGTATTTGGTTAAATACGTACAGAATTCTTCGAAGGGGATGATTGTGCAGCCGTTCAACCAATCAACAGGAGAAGCAGACAGCACGTTGAAGGAAATTCCATTGCTGACTAAAAAAACGAATACCGATAATATGTATACAGATTTTTCCTGGGGAGATACGCCATGTACGATTGCCACGGATGGAACTGCATTATTTGACATCAAGATTTATATCAGAGCATCCGATGATAGTGACAAAGCAATTGAATACCAGGAAATTAAAGTCCGTTCCAACAGTGTGGTTACAAAGTATTGATTCAGAAAGGGGTGCTATATGCAATACAAACGATTAGGTGAGATATTGGTCGATGCAGGAGTTCTTTCCAATGAAGAACTGAGTAAAGCATTGGCTGTACAGAAGAACAGCGGCAAGAGACTTGGTGCTGTTTTAATCGACAATAAATTCATTACAGAAATGCAGCTGATTGATACTTTGAAGATGCAGCTGGGTGTCGATTATATTGATCTGAATAATGAAAAGATTGATCCTGCGATGACAAAGTATATTCCAAAGACTGTTGCGAAGCAGTATCGCATTATTCCGGTCAAGGTCGAAGGAGATCGTCTGTGGATTGCAATGGAAGATCCACTGAACTTCCGTGCGATTGAAAGTGCAAAGGAAGTATCCAAGAAGAGAATTACCCCGATGATTGCGTATTCCGATGCGGTCAGCCGTGCATTGACCGTTCTCTACGAGAACGAGGGTGCTGCAATGGCTATTGAGCAGATGAAGGAAGAACGGGGTGTCACGGTACAGGAAGCTGCAGATGATGCGAAGGCGGAAACAGACAGTGCTGCTGCGCCTACGGTCAAGCTGGTCAATAGTATTCTTGAAAGAGGCATTGCTGAGAAGGCGTCTGATATTCATGTTGAACCACGGGAACACGAAGTGGTTGTACGTATTCGTGTAGATGGAAGACTGACGCAGATTTTAACGATTCCAAAGGAATTACAATCAGCGATTGTTTCTCGCTTTAAAGTTATTTCCAATATGAATATTACCGAACGTAGAGTTCCACAGGATGGACGTGCCATTGTAAAACGGCCGGATGGTTCCAATGTGGACCTGCGTCTTTCAACACTGCCTACGATTTATGGTGAAAAGATCGTTATCCGTGTATTGTCACGTGATCAGAATACATTAACGAGAAGAGGCATTGGTATTACTGAACGGGATAACGCAAAGTTTGATCGTATCTTAGAGAATAGTGCCGGCATGATCCTGATTGTAGGACCAACTGGTTCTGGTAAAACATCAACATTGTATACGATGATTCAGGAACTGAAGAGCGATACCGTAAACATGATTTCCTTGGAAGACCCAGTCGAGTTCCAGATTGATGGTGTTACTCAGGTTGCAATCAATGAAAAAGTAGGCATGACATTTGCAAGTGCTCTACGTGCATGTTTGAGACAGGATCCAGATATTATCTGCGTCGGAGAAATTCGTGATGGTGAAACAGCACAGATTGCCATGCAGGCAGCTATGACAGGCCACTTGGTTCTATCGACCATTCATACCGAAGATGCCATCAGTGCCATTGACCGTTTAAAAGACCTTGGCGTGGAACCATACTTAATTGGTGGTTCTGTACGTGGTATCGTCTCACAGAGATTGTTACGGAAGATCTGCCCGAACTGCAAAGAAGAAACACAGCCAGCAGAACATTTAATTGATATTGCTGGTATCAAGGATGCTTCGGCACATCATTTCTATAAAGGAAAAGGATGCCATGTATGCTTTGGTACAGGGTATAAAGGCAGAACCGGTGTCTTTGAAATCTTGACAATGAACAGCAAGTTGAGAGACGCAATTACAGCGGGATTGAGTTCCACGGAATTACGGAAACTGATTTCGGAAAGTGGAGATTTCGTGCCGATGATTGCTAATGCAAGAGACTTAGCAGAAGCCGGGATTACAACATTGGATGAAGTTGTCAGAGAAGTTGCGACAATTGAATAAAAGAAGGGACCTTCCAAATGGTAACAATTGAAGAACTGATAACAAGAGGTGCAGAATTCGGTGCTTCCGATGTGCATCTGGCAAAAGGCGTGCCGCCAAAATTTCGTATTGACGGCCAGCTGCAGGATGCCAAAGATATATCTCCGTTAACAGAAGAAGAGTGTTTAAGCTATGCCAAAAGATTGGCCGGAGAAAAATTTGAAGAGATTAAAGATATTGGTCAGTTGGATCTGTCTGAGACGATTGCAGATCATCGTATCCGTATTAACTTGTTCCGTCAGCAGGGAGCTATCTCTGCTTCGATGCGTATTCTTGCGGATGAGATTCCGGTCTTGAGTACCTTAGGCCTGCCGCCAGTAGTGTCTGAGTTCGCAAAGTGGCAGAAGGGTATTATCTTGGTCACAGGTGAAACTGGTTCTGGTAAATCGACAACGTTAGCTGCCATCTTGGATCAAATCAATCACACCAGAAGAGAACACATTATTACTTTGGAAGATCCAATCGAATATATCTATAAACCGGATCTCTGTTTGGTCAACCAGAGAGAGATAGGTACCGATACCCAGTCTTACGCAGATGGTCTGCGCGCTATCTTACGGGAAGATCCAGATATCATCTTGATTGGTGAAATGAGAGATCCAGAGACGATTGAAACTGCGATGACCGCAGCCGAAACAGGTCACTTGGTATTTGCTACGCTGCATACAAATAGTGCAGTGGAATCCATTGACCGTATTGTCGGTGTCTTCCCTGCAGAAAGACAGCAGCAGATTCGCCTGCAGTTATCAACAACGATTCAAGCTGTTCTTTCACAGCAGCTCTTACTGAAGAAATCTGGGCATGGCAGAGTGGTTGCCTGTGAGGCAATGATCATGACCGCAGCCATTCGGAATATGATCCGTGAAGGAAAGACACCGCAGATGCAGAGTGCATTGGTATCTTCTTCGTCATTAGGTTCCATCTCGATGGACAACAGTTTGGTACAAATGGTCAAGGATGGAAGCATCTCGATTGATCAAGCGATTGAAGCTTCCGCTAACCCAGATCATATTAAGAAGAACGTTGGCGGACAGTCATTTAATATTACAAAGAATTATTAGAAAGGCAGGTGATCCACAATGAAGTCATTTAAATACAGTGCATTGTCACGCGATGGTGCCCGCGTCAATGGTGTCATGGATGCGATTGATGAGTACGCAGCGGTGGATAAAATCAAAGTTGACTGCCCTGTTGTATTAAGTATCCAGCCAGTCAAGACTGGCGGCGTTTACGATATGCTGAATGCAGATGTCGGAAGCCGTAAGGTTGATGCGAAAGCATTATCCATTATGTGCTCTCAGTTCTCCGTCATTATTTCTTCTGGTATTGCAATTGATGACTGCTTGTCAATGATTGCCGCCCAGACAGAAGATAAGAAGTTGAAGAAGATGCTGAATCTATCGGCAGAAGATGTGTCCCAAGGTATTCCGTTAGCTTCTGCCTTTGAAAAGAACTATCCAGATTTACCTACATTGTTTATTGAAACAATCCGTGCTGGTGAAATGTCTGGTACATTGGAACGTGCTTTTAATTCCTTATATGAATACTATAAGAAATCCAATATTGTATCGCAGAAGACGAAGAGTGCAATGGCGTATCCGTCATTCGTTATTGCGGTCGCAGTTGTCGTAATGATCATTATCATGGTCAAAGTCATGCCTACCTTTACAAGTATGTTCAAAGACTTTGGCGCCGAACTGCCAGTTCCTACAAAAATCTTGATTGCGATTACAGACTGGTTCCAGAGCTGGTGGCTGATCTTCATTGGCGTACTTGCGGCTATCTATGTTGCCTTTAAGGCTTGGACAAAAAATGAGAAAGGTAAACTTCAGTGGTCGAAGTTTGTACTGAAGATGCCTACTTTTGGGAATATTCAAAGATTGAATGCGGCACAGCAGTTTTCCACATCCATGGCTTCACTGATTGGCTCTGGTCTATCGGTTGCCCAGTCATTGACGGTGACTTCCAAGTGCTTAGACAACTATGCTGTAGCTCGCGAAGTCGAAGCGATGAGCGAAAAAATAGAGACCGGATCTGCATTAAGTGACGTCATTAAGAAATCAGAATACCTGCCGGACGTACTAAAAGAGATGACCGGTGTCGGTGAACGCACTGGTGAATTGGAAAAGACATTGAATACTGTTGGAACCTACTACACACAGGAGACAGATTACGCAACACAGAAGATGCTGTCAAAGCTGGAGCCAACCATGTTGATCATTATTGCCATCATTGCAGGCTTCATTGTTATCTCAATCTATTTGCCAATGTTTACGATGTACAATTACATGTAGCATGGTATAATCAATCAGGACATAAATAAAGGCAAGACTGAATCTTGCCTTTAATAAGGCATTTTTGAGTAATTCTGGTAAATATTATTACATTATTACACATACTCACGTCCCCCAGATTGAACCGCTTGCATGTAAAAAGTGCCAATGCTAAATTAATCGTGTAAGCAGTAATATCTGCTGAAAAAAAGAGGAGAAAAAACAATTATGACAAAGAAGTTAAGCAACAAGAAGGGCTTCACACTAGCAGAACTGCTGGTCGTCGTAGCAATCATCGCAGTACTCGTAGCAGTATCCATTCCAATCTTCAGCGCACAGACAAAGAAGGCTAACTTAGCTACTAACCAGGCTAACGCAAGAGCCGCTAAGGCTGCTGCAGTATCAGAAGTGTTAGGCAATGGTTACGATTCTACTAAAACGATTTATGCTTATGATATTACTAAAGGAACCGGCGCATTTGGTTCTGATAATGGAAAATTGACAATTGCAACAGACGCATTAGATATTAGCGCATGGAAAATTACAACGCAGTTAGGCTCAAGTGCTGATGACAATATGGGTAGCACAACTTACAAAAAATGGTATGTAACTGTAGGCCAGACAGGTGCAGTTACTGCGTATGCAGCTGACAAGCAATAAATTATAAATTAATAAAAAAAATCTTTTATAGGAAACTATAGAAGATTTTTTATAAACAAATTCATTTAATGCATGTTTAAATGAGCCAATTAAAAAGGGAGTATCTGTGGATAATTGATACTTCTTTTTTTGAACGTGTATTATTATTTATGTATGAAGAGAGCCCAACAAGGATTCACATTAGCTGAGCTACTTATTGTCGTAGCTATATTAGGAATACTGACCGCAACAAGTATTCCACTTTATAATGGGCTTGTAGAAGCAAGTAAAGAGAAAACAGATAATAATTATATAGCAGTTGCGAAGACTGCCTATATGGCAGAATATGATAGCTATGATGAAACAACACTAGATGCTAATTCATTTGCTAATTCGGTACAATACTATGATCTTGCAAATCATGAATTTTATACTGTAAGAACTGGCATTAAGGGATATGGACAAGGTACAGCAGCTGGGGATGATCCGGAATCACATGAAGGTATGCTGATTGCGTGCACCTATGATGATGGCAACGTCGATGCGGAATGGACTACTCCTGCATTAACAATCGCAGGAGATAATACAACAAATCCTTTGCTTACAACCTCTACAGCAATGTCTAGCGTTTACGCGTCAAGAACATGGAGCCAGGACGATTTCATTGATTCTGGAAATGTATCGGATGAAGATCGTGACACTATTCAAAAATATTTGGAAGAGAACTTTCCAAATGCAAATATTACTGCGTGGAGAATCACAAGAGAATTGGACAATGGCACTGCCGATACCATTACGATTACTGATGTAGATATTTCGAAATTGGCGGTTGGCACAAAAGTGAAAGTGATTCGTTATAATACGAATCCTAAAAAACTGACATATACAGCTGCATATGTCAAGATTGTGTCGGAAGGGTCTGGCGCAAATGCATACAATGCGTTGGGCATTGCCAGTAATTTGAAGGATGCATCCGTTGGCTGGGAAGAACTTCCTGGGCAGACGACTGATACGAAGAAAGATTATGCGGCAACGGTGAATATCTACAACAACTACCCTGCTACGAAGTAAGAATGCTGTACATGTTAAGAAATCCGTATAGTTAAGCCATTTATGCAACTTACTGGTAATTGACTTCAAAAAAATGCATGCCTAAAATTATATTGCATAATATATGCTAAAGGGGGATTCAAATATGAAAAAGAAGATTGGTGCAGTTCTGTTCTTGGTATGCTCGATTGTAAACATTGTATTAGCATTTATGTTCAAATCGAACCTCACTGAAACAATGAAGTTTGTAATGGCAATTCTTGGTATCGTTGCAGTCGTTGGTGCAGTCATGACTGGTTCAAAGGGTGTTGTTCTTTACATCATCGGCTGGGTTCTGGTATTCCTTGGTACAATGACATGGATTCCAAACACAACAGTATGCACAGTATTGAGATATGCAGGACAGATCATCAACATCGTTGCTATTGTGTTTATCTGGAAAGATTCCATCAAGGATATCTTTGCAAAGTAAGTTTAACTTATAGAAAAATGGAAGACAGCGGATTGGCTGCCTTCCATTTTTTCTATTTGCGTTCGGTTCCCATTGCGTAAACTTGTTCGACAGAATAGTCATCATTTAAGACAACGATGTCGGCGTCGTATCCCTGTGCAATCTTTCCTTTACGGTCATCCACGTGTAGATATCTTGCGGCATTCCAGGAAGACATATTAATTGCCCAATCAACAGGAATCTTTACCGTTTCAATTAAGTTCTTTAATCCTTGGTTGAACTTCATGGTGCCGCCAGCTAACGTATTGGTTCCCTTTAAGTAAGCTCCGCCATTCTCATGGATTTCAATTTCCTGTCCACCAAGATCATAGTTGCCAGGTTTGCAGCCTTTGGCGCGCAAGGCATCATCAATCATGATGACATGATCTTTGCCTTTGGCAGAGATGAGAGCCTTCATGACTGGCCATGCGACATGGTTGCCGTCGCAGATCAGTTCACAATAGATGTCATCACTCATCATGACGGCACCAGGGATACCAGGAGCACGGTGAGTCATTTCATCCATGCCATTGAAGGTATGAGTTACGCCATGGGCACCATTCTGGAAGCATCCAGTGCCTGTTCATAAGTAGCACAGGAATGCCCTAAGGAGGCATTGATGTTTGTATCGCGGCAGTAATGGGTCAATGCATAGTCTGGATCATTCTCACAGGCAACGGTAATGATCTTGATCAGGCCATGGGCAGCGTCCTGATAATGTTTGAATTGCTCTACATTTGGTGTGACAATGAACTGCTCAGGCTGTGCACCTTTCCGTTTGACGTTGAGGTATGGTCCTTCAAAATGAATACCTAAGATCTCGGCTCCTTCCGGATTCCCAGCTTCTTTAACTGCTGCTACATTCGCAACTGCCTTTGTCAGTACTTCTTCGCTCTGGGTAACGGTCGTTGGACAGAAGGAAGTGATTCCTTCTTGCAGCAGGCCTTTGGACCACATTTTCAATCCCTCTGGTTCGCCGTCATTTGTGTCAAAGCCTAAGCCTCCATGGCAGTGGACATCAATCATCCCAGGGATGATCCGTTTGTCACCGTAATCTTTATCTGCTTTCTTCTCGTTATAGGCATAGATTGCTTGAATCTTCTGTCCCTGCAGTTCGATTTGCGCGGGTGTAAAAGTGTCATTGAGCCAGATGTTTTTACTTTGAATAATCATAAATTTAGGTCCCTTCTTGGGGTATGAATAACATTCACGCTTTTGTGAGTATCTTGGTCATGTATTATTGATATAAACCTGACTTTACAGGTAATATCATTATATAAAGTTTTATACAGCCGTATCACTGCCAATCTATGATTTTATACAACTAACAGGGGGAAATTATGGACAGGCAAAAATTAATTGACGCAGGAATTGACTATGACAGTGGCGTGGAACGCTTGATGGGAAATACAGAAATGTATGAGCGCTTCTTACAGATGTTCCTGGACGATGATTCTTTCAAGAATCTCGATGCCGCCATGCAGAGTCAGAACTATCAAGAGGCTTTCTTACAAGCACATACTTTAAAAGGTGTGGCTGGCAATCTTAGTATGGAGAAATTATACCAGAATATGGTGCTGTTTGTGGATATGCTGCGCAATGGCGCAGACATTCCAGGGGCAGTGAAGTTCTATCCAGAGATCAAAAAGGAATATGAAGACACCATTGCGGCAATTTGCTAGCATGTTATAAAGAATGAATCGTCGAGGTATTCATGAAACTTAAAACCGTATTAATTACAGATGATGTCGAATTGAATCGAGGGATTTTAAAAGAGATTCTAAAAGACGACTATAATTTATTAGAAGCATCGGATGGGTATGAAACGATGCAGGTTTTAACGGAGCATTATGATATTATCTCGGCAGTATTACTGGATGTCGTCATGCCAAACATGGACGGCTTCACAGTATTAGAGAAAATGCATGAAGAGAAAATGCTCGAGAAGATCCCAGTTCTTTTAGTTTCGGCTGACAACAGTATTGAATTTGAACGGAAAGGGTACCAGAAGGGTGCGTTTGACTTCATCCATAAGCCGTTTGATGGGACTGTTGTAAAGGCAAGACTAAAGAGAGCAGTTGATCTTTATGAAAGCAAGAACCATCTGGAACAGATTGTCGAAGACCAGACGGATACTTTAGAAAAACAAGTCAAGCAGCTGAAGAAACAAGAAAAGATCCAGAAGCAGACCAATACCAACATCGTGGATGTCATGAGCAGTATTGTGGAATTCCGCAGTTTAGAGTCCGGCCAACATGTTAAGAGAATGAAGTACTATTCTCGGATTATTGCCAACCGGGTCATGAAGAATGCGCCGCAGTATCATCTGACACCAAAAGATGTGGATATGATTTCAGAAGCTTCTTCTCTGCATGATATGGGCAAGATAGCCATCCCGGACAGCGTTCTGTTGAAACCAGGGAAGTTGACCCCGGAAGAATTTGAAGTTATGAAGACGCATGCCGAAAAGGGTGCGGAAATTGTGAATGAACTGGAATGGGTGCAGGATGCGAATATTCATCAGTTAAGCTATGAGATCTGCAAGTACCATCATGAGAAGTACGATGGCAAAGGATACCCGATGGGGCTCAAGGGAGATGAAATCCCAATTGCAGCGCAGATCGTATCCTTAGCAGATGTCTTTGATGCCTTGACCAGTGATCGTGTCTATAAGAAAGCTTTCTCCTGTGATCAGGCATATACGATGATCATGAATGGAGAATGCGGTGCATTCTCACCGATCATGCAGCAATGTTTAACGGAATGCTTAGATGATCTGAAGAAAATCAAAGCAGAACACGAAGATACGAATAAGCAGGCATAAAGGTCATTTCTTTGCAGCAGATGCCAAGAAATGAACCTTTTTTTTGAAGTTATCACATATTATCCAAAGAAAGGACCGATTTTGACCTCCTGCCGTTTGGAAGCGAACAACTTTTAAATTATAATAATATAGCTATAGAAGGGGATTTTTACGCGATGAGAGGGAAATTAAAAGACTGTTCCGGGAAAATATCAATATTGGAAATGATCTTGATTGTCCTGATTGTCTGTATGACTGGTTTTATTGTCAGCAAAGGTGTGGATTGGGCAAGGAAACAAGCTGCCCATTCCAATGATACCCTTTTAGCAAATACCGCAGAATCAGCGGCAAAGATCAACAGCAGCAACGGTCTGGATTGTGTTGTACAGGATTGCCCAAGTAAATCCGGCGGTGTCTGCACCCATGTATACAACACCAATGGCGCGACGATTGGATATCTCGATAAAGTATCAAAGCATATCGTTGGCACCAAACCGTATGGGTATAACGAAGATACAGAAATGGATATCAATGGAACCGCCTATTATGGCGATGTGAATACGATGGTCCTGCAGGTCATTGCGGAAGGAAATAACATTTCCGTCAGCTGGGTTCCTGGGAGGACGCAGTAATGTTGAGCTTTACATCCCTGGATACAGGGCTGATTGTCTATCTATTTGTGATTGCTGGAATTCTTGGCGCAGTCTTTGGCTCTGCCATTACCTGCCAGGGTGACCGTATCGCAAATGGCGAGAACTGGTGGAAGGGCAGATCGCATTGTGATGCATGTGGACATGTATTAACAGCAGGGGACTTGATCCCAATCTTCAGTTATCTGATGCATGGTGGGAAGTGCCGCTATTGCGGAACAAAGCTTTCACCCAAGTATCAGATTACGGAAGTCCTGATGGCATGCGCCTTCATGGGCATCCTGTGGCATCAATGGTCCCTCTCCTGGGAAGTCATCATGCAGTGGGGATTTGTGTGTGCATTGCTTGGACTCTCCGTGGTGGATCTGGATAAGTATGAGATCCCGGATGGATACATTCTCTTCGGCATCGCCTGGTGGTTACTGGGGATGGCCATTGAGTACTTTACCGGCATGGAAGTCGTCAGCCGGATCAAAGATGGACTGCTTGGCGGTATCTGTATTGCTGGTGGATTGCTTGTTCTATCTCTGCTCATGGATCGGATTCTAAAAAAAGAATCGATGGGCGGTGGTGATATTAAGTTGGTATTCGTGACAGGGTTGTATTTAGGAGCAGTCAATGGATTGTTCTCCCTGGTGCTTGCATGTGTGATTGGCCTGATGTTTGTGGTAGTATTAAAGAAAGATAAGATTCCATTCGGGCCATCTATTAGTATCGCAGCATATCTTGGATTAACGATTGTTCCATACATCGTGATCTGGTATGTGGGATTATTGAAATAGATGTTTTTCTGTTATAGAGAGGATACAGTATGGCTAAAGATATTCTAGGGGTAGAGATCAGTACAAGAAAAATAAAACTTGTCCAAGTCTCACAGGGGAAACCAGTACATTATTCAGAAAAGGAAGTTCCAGACGGCTGTGTACGTGATGGCTTAATTGTCACATGGGATGCCATGGAAGAAGTTCTTCGTGACGCCGTCAAGAAAGGACACTTTTCAACAAAGAAAGCAGCGATTGTGATTCCTGATACAGCCTGCTATGTCAGAAGACTGACACTGCCTCTTATGACAGAGAGCCAGCTGATGGTCAATATTCCGTATGAGTTCCGTGATGTCATTCAAGAGGATAAAGATCATTACACCTTTGATTATTCCATGATTGGTATGAAGTATGCCTATGAAGGTGATGAAACACCAAAGGAAATGGAACTGTTAGGTGCAGCAATCCAGAACTCAATCTTGAATCACTATATGACGCTGTTTGCTCGAGCTGGCTTAAAGCTGGTCAAGGCAACACCACGTATCATGGCGCTGCAGCAGCTTGTATGTGCAGCCAGCGAAGATAATCTGACTCATGATATTGCCATTCTTGACCTTGGCTTCCATGAGACAAAAGTTGATATCTTCCACAACGGGTGTTATGAAGCAACCAGATCAATTGATGAAGGTATGGAGAGTGTCGCAAATGCAGTGGCAGAAAAGCTGAACTGTGACGCACATATCGCTAGACAGTATCTTGTGAGTAATCATGACAACGTGTTGAACTCGGATGAGTGCAAAGATGTCTATGCTCATATCGCAGTTGAAATCATGCGTGCAGTGAACTATTACACCTATGAGAACCCAGATAACAATCTGGAAAAGCTTTACTATAACGGGTTTGGTTCCTGGATTCAGCCATTTATTCAGGAAATTGCCAACAGTGTCTCATTGACCCTGGTTCCATTGTCTTCCTTTGATGAAACACAGCAGGAAGCACTGTTGAATGGCGCAACGGCAATTGGCGCTTGCTTGGATTAAGGAGGTCATGATGAGCACAGAGAATAAGAAAAAGAGCGGCTTATCAAAAGAAATCTCCTTTGGTAAAAAGACCGCCAAGTATCCAACAAAGAAAACAATTAACTTTATCAGTGATGCGCAGGA
>Ga0183101_1001459_pt1 | contig 13092 bp, 18 predicted proteins | sample Biomet3_FD_127790 | JGI IMG/M metagenome (GOLD analysis project Ga0183101, IMG submission 127790) | Microbial communities from bioreactor (seeded with sewage sludge) at LBNL, California, USA - Biofuel metagenome 3 | ecosystem: Engineered > Bioreactor > Anaerobic > Unclassified ... | reverse complement strand
CCGTCGGAGTCGCAAGAGATCGCGCCCTGCTGCTGGATTTTCAGGCGGCCTTTGAGGAACGCTTTTTTCAGCATACAGACAAGGCTGTCAAGTTGGAAAAGGAAGCGGTGGCCCTGGTCGGCGCGGTCACGGCGGAGAACGCGCATCTGGCGGCCAATCTGAATGCCAACCTCGGCGGTCTGCTGAACGGGGCAAAAAAATTTGACCCCGCCAGAACGTACATGGAAACGGCCATGCAGATTTTGGAGGAATATGGTCTGCTCTATACCCATGACAGTATCCCGATGATCTGCAACTATGCCAACCTGATCGCCGCCGTGGGCGAGCCGGAACGGGCCATGACGGCGCTGCGCAAGTGCGCCCGCGTCGTGGCGGAAAACAATTCCGACCACTGCGGCGATTACGCCGTCGTGCAGGAAACCATGGGCGCGCTCTGCCTGCAAACGATGCAGATTCCGGAGGCTTCCCAATATTTCAAAAAGGCGCTTTCCATCTATGAAACGCTCTACAATGCCGACCCGGACGCGGCGGATGCCTGCAAAGCGAGGCTTCTGTCCTATTATCCGATGGCGGGAATCAATATGGGAAAAGCAATGCTGGGAGAATAGACGGGTTATCAACCGAGACGACATTTTTCTCAAAAAAGATTAAGACACATGAATCACGATGTATGGTCCAGCAGCGCGTACCGCCTCGCAAAGCGTATCGGGATCAAGCTGTTTTTTCATGCGAACGGTCGCTTTCTTCTCTCCGAGGTCAACGGTGGCCCAGACGCCGGGGAGGGCGTTCAAGGCATTTGCCACCGTGTTGGCGCAATTCGCGCACACCATGCCATCCAGTGTCAACATGGTTAGAAAGGGGTAATGCGCCGGGTCCCTGTCGGTAACTCTGTTTGCATGAACAGCCTTGCTCCCGCCGCCCCCGCAGCATCCGCTGGATAGCCTCCTGCAATAACTTTTGACAGATGTAACGACGAGCAAAACGAATACCACAATCCCGATCGCATAAAACAATGTGTTCATTTTTTGCCTTCTTCCCTCGCTTTCCCAAGCCGGCGAAACGTCCCGCAGAGAAGTGCGTCAAAAATGGCAATCAAAGCCCATGCTGACATTCCAAACAAGAAAGAAACCATCGTATTCGCGTACATGAAACCGCCTCCTTTTGCAAAGTCCCTTTGCCGCGTTTTCTGTTATAATGCCGCTGCCGTTCTGAGCTGGTCCCACGCAGGCATCTGCAGCCTGCTCTTTTGCCGCAGCTGTTCGAAGCCGCATCCAATCTTCCCGGTCAGGAACGCTTCTGCCGCAATCGCATCCTCAATTTTGGAAGATCACCCTCCGGCGTATCTGCCAGCAACTCGCAGGCGGCATTCCGGTAGTCCGCGCCGGTACAGCGGAGAGAACCTTCTATCTGCCGCAAAAGAAGCGCATAACAATCCGCGTATTGATCCGCCTTCTGCTGCCCGAGTTCCGTGAGAAATACGGTCCCGTACTTTTCCTTTTTTACCAGCCCCAGCTCCAGCAGATTCCGCGTCATGGCAAAAACGCTGGGCTTCGTGACGCCGAGCTGCTTTGCAATGTCGCTGCCGCGCACGCCATGCTGCTGCGTATCCAATTCCCGGATGACCAGCAGATAGCGGATATTGGCTGAGGTCAGGGCCTGCCCTTCATTCGTCATTGCTTTCCTCCTGTAATAAGATTGGGGAGGCGCGCAGCAGGATGCGCGCCTCCCCCGGATCTCAGTGCTTCTTATGGCACTCGCCGCGCATGGCGCAGCCCTGACAATTGTAACCGCAGGAGGTCTTGCCCTTCTTTTTGTTCCGAACCATATGAATTGCCACAAATACAACAAGCAGCACAACCACTGCAAGAACGAGAATGGTTGCCATGGAATCGACCTCCTTTTCGTCCGCTATTTCTTATCATGGAAAAAACCGACCGCGATCCGCACGCCGAGAACGAACAGGATCAAAAGAATGATCAGCACCGCGATGTCTGCCGTCCCCAGCGTCAGATTCGTCGTCATGCCGCCTGACGGGCGGGGAGCCGCTCGCCGCGCTTGTTGGGATCGCGGCGGAAGAGCAGGTACAGCACGCCGGCCAGCACAAGGAAGGCCACGACCGTCGCCGCGCCAAACGCGACCTCGCCGGAAAGCAGCCCGCCGATCTGATAGACCATCAGGGCAATGCAGTAGGCGGAGATGTTCTGGAACAGGATCGCGAACCAGAAGAACTTTTTGCTTCCCATCTCCCGGGACATGGTGGAGATGGCGGCCAGGCAGGGGGAATCAAAGAGGTTGAAGTAGAGGAACGAAATCGCCGCGATGCTTGTGGGGAAGAAGGCCGCGAACTGAGCATGCATGGCGGCGTCGTAAGCCTCCACGTCGCCGAGGCCGGAGAGCACGCCCATGGTGGAGACAATGCCCTCCTTGGCGACGAAACCGGAGAGGGAGGAGGCCACGGCCTGCCAGGTACCGAAGCCCAAAGGCTTGAAGATAAAAGCAATCGCACCGCCGATCACGGCAAGGAAGCTGGCTTCCGTGTCCACCAGACCGAACACGCCGTCCTGCACGCCGAAGCTGCCGAGGAACCACATGACCACGCAGCAGAGGAACAGGATCGTGCCGGCTTTCTTCAGGAACGCCCAGACGCGCTCCCACACATGAAGCATCACGCCCCTGAACGAAGGAATGTGATACTGGGGCAGCTCCATCACAAAGGGGGCAGGCTCGCCCGCGAAGATTTTGAGTTTTTTCATGATGATGCAGGAGAGAATGACCACCGCGATGCCGGAAAAGTACATCATCGGGGCCATCCACCACGCGCCGCCCATGAGGAAACCCGCGATGAGGGCGATGACGGGGAGCTTCGCCCCGCAGGGGATGCAGGTCGTGGTGATCATGGTCATGCGGCGGTCCTTTTCATTTTCGATCGTGCGGGATGCCATGATGCCCGGCACGCCGCAGCCGGAGGAAATGAGGAACGGGATGAAGCTCTTGCCCGAAAGGCCGAAGCGGCGGAAGATCCGGTCCATGATGAACGCCACACGGGCCATATAGCCGCAGTCCTCCAACAGCGAGAGAAACAGAAACACAACAGCCATCTGCGGCGCGAAGCCGATGGGGGCCGCAAGACCGCCGATAATGCCGTCCACGACCAGCGACACGACCCAGCCGGCCGCGCCGATGTTCGTGAGAAAGGAACTGACGGCGGGCTGAATCCACGCGCCGAAGAGCGTATCGTTGGTCCAGTCGGTGACCGCGGTGCCCAGGGTGGTCACGGAGATGTAATAGACGAGGAACATGACCACGGCAAAGATCGGCAGGGCCAGAAAGCGGTTCGTGACCACCCTGTCGATGCGGTCGGAGGGCGAGAGCTTTCCGGCGTTTTTCTTTTGGCAGCAGCCCTTCATCAGCGTGGCAATGTAGACGTATCGCTCATTGGTAATGATGCTCTCGGCGTCGTCGTCCAGCTCTTTTTCCGCCGCCTGGATGTCCAGCTCCATGTGGTCGAGGGTATCCTTCGGGATGTTCAGCTGCGCGAGTACCTTTTCGTCCCGCTCGAAGATTTTGACCGCGTACCAGCGCTGCTGCTCGGGCGGAACGCCGCAGAGCTCCGCCTCCTCAATGTGGGCCACGGCGTGCTCCACCGGGCCGGAGAAGGGGTGCGTCGGAATGGGTCGGGCTTCCTTTGCCGCATCGATGGCGGCCTCTGCGGCGGCCTGGATGCCGGTGCCCTTCAGCGCAGAGATCTCCACGATCCGGCAGCCGAGCTCGCGGGAGAGCTCTCCGATGTTGATCTTGTCGCCGTTCTTTTTCACTACATCCATCATATTGATGGCAATGACCACAGGAATACCAAGTTCCAGCAACTGGGTCGTCAGGTACAGGTTGCGCTCCAGGTTCGTACCGTCCACGATATTTAAAACTGCGTCCGGCCGTTCCGTGACGAGATAGTTTCTCGAGACCACCTCCTCCAACGTGTAGGGAGAGAGGGAGTAGATGCCCGGCAGGTCCTCGATGAGCACGTCGCTGTGCCCCTTGAGCCTGCCGTCTTTCTTTTCCACCGTGACGCCCGGCCAGTTGCCGACATACTGGTTCGAGCCTGTCAGCGCGTTGAACAGCGTCGTTTTGCCGCTGTTGGGGTTGCCCGCAAGGGCGATCTTGATTTCTTTGGCCATATCCTTGCTCCTTTCAAAAGTTAGATGAATCTAATCAACGGCGAAGAAAAAACCGGGAGGTCCCGGTCACTGCACTTCGATATTCTCCGCCTCGGCCTTGCGGATCGAGAGCTCGTAGCCGCGCACGGTCACTTCAATGGGGTCGCCCAGCGGAGCCACTTTGCGGATGTAGACGTCTACGCCCTTCGTGATGCCCATGTCCATGATGCGGCGCTTGAGTGCTCCCTCGCCGCAGAGTTTCCCCACTTTGACGGTCTCTCCGACCTTTGCTTCCTTCAGCGTTTTCAAAGCTTATCCCTCCATAACAATCGTTTTTGCTATCGGGCCGCACGTTCTGTCTCCGCACAGCCCCGGTGCGCGTGGAAAAGTCCTTTTGGCCCGCTTTCCTTTTAAGAAAAGACGGGTCAGACCATGATCTTGCCGGCCATTTCGCGGCTGATGGCCACGCGGGACTCCTTGACCTTGACAATGAGATTTCCGGCGATGGCCGAGACGACGGTGACGGACTGCCCGGCGGCGAACCCCATATCCTCCAGGTGCTTTTTCATCTCCGGGCTGCCCCCGACCCTGCGGACCGTGGTTTCCTCGCCGGCATTTGCCAGTGTGAGCGGCATCATGCTTCCTCCCTCCAGACGGCGTCCAATGGATTAGTCAACACTAACCAACCCCTCAAAAAATATGGTTAAATCTCTCTAACCTGCAAATAGTTTAATACATCTAACGACGCCTGTCAACCCCTTGCGGCCGCATTTATTCATATTTGGTTAGCAAGCACTAACTAAAGCGAACCGGATATGCGCGCTTTGTGCAGAACGGCAAAGGGGCAGAGGGCGCTTTCCTGCCCGCCCCCGAAAAGGAACGGAACTCTGCAAACCTCTTTTGAGGTCCGCAGAGTTCCGCAAAGGTTTTTCCATGCATCCGGGAGCGGCGTTAGTCTGTTTGACGTTTGCGGTCTGCGCTGTTTCAAGCAAAATACAGCTGCACTGTGTTTATAAAGCGATCAATCCGTGTTCGCGGGGTGAAAATGCCGGAAAGAAGTCCCCAGCGGAGGACGACATCAGGCGACAGAGCGCTGTGAGAAATTTCCCGGAAAGGACCAGGCTGGACAGAGCCCGGCGCTGAGCGTCTCCGCGCAACGGCAAAGCCGTCTTACCGTCCGCAGCGGAGAGATCCGCATTCCGCAGGGACTTCGGAGTCACTTGCTTTTTTTCCAGGCCATATCCCAGAATGCCAGTTCATAACGGGAGCAAACGGTGAAAATCTCTGTCAGGCGGCGCATCTGCTCCTCGCCGCACCGCTCGCTCATGCGGTCGAACATTTCAAGAAGCCGCCGGTTTTCCGCGGCGTATTCCTCCGAGGCGTAGCCCTGAATCCACGCGCCGTAGAAGGGATCTTTTCCGGCGGCCGGGTTGTTCATCAGAATCTTCTCGGCTACGACCTCGTAGCTGTACGCACAGGAGAGGATGGCGGCAAGAACCTCCGCCTCCCCGCCCTCGTAGGCGACGCGGAGCATATAAGACGTGTACGACAGATTATCCAGCGCGCGCTCCGTCCCGGCCAGCTCCCCGGCGGTAACTCCGAATTCGGCAAGGTACCCCGCATGTACGTCCTGCTCCGCGTTCATGGCAAGTATGTATCCGGCAAAGAGATTGGACGTCTCCGTACTTTTCGCCTTTAACGCGCCGAGCGCAAAGACCTTGGCATAGTCCTCAAGGTACAGCGTATCCTGCAAAATGTAATACCGGAATTTTTCCCGGTCGAGCGTTCCGTCCTGAATGCCCATGACGAACGGGTGCCGGTTGTAGCTCTCCCAGATTTCTCTGACGGCGCGCAGAAGCCGCTCCGAACCCCTCATGCCGCACACACCTTTCCCAGCGTCTTTTGCAGTGTACCGAGCGGAAGCGCCAGCACGATAAGGCCGGACAGCAGGCAAAGCGGCACGTTTTGAGACAGGTTATACACAAGGCTGTATCCCCATGCGCCCCAGCCCTTCCAGGCGTACTGGGAGAAAAACAGCACGCCGCTCAAAAGATGCCCTGTGAGCATGACCGCGAAGGACAGCAGCATACCGCACATGATCTTCCAGCGCTTATCCGTCCCGAATACGCCGGCAAAGCCAAAGCAGGAGAGGCAGACCATATGCTCCACAAAGAACTGCGCCCAGTTGAGAAGCTGCCATTCCGGGATCAGGAACAATACGATCACGCCGCAGATCCAGCCCGAGAGAAAGGCCAGCCGCTTGTCGACGAGAACCGCCAAAAGCATAAGCGGCACAGGCGAGCAAAGACAGATCGTCGCGCCGGTGGGCAGCGTAATATAGATCGATTCCAGCGTAACGGTCATGGCGATTATCGCGCCGCAGATACAGATGTTTTTCGTGGTCAGCTGGACGCCGCGCACGAAATAGATGGCGGCGGAATAGTAGGCGGCCAGAAATACGATTGTAATGGCCCAGGTCATTTTGCCGCCTCCTTCGCAAATTCTCCCGAAAGAGCAAAGGCGTGCGCCATGGGTCCTCTGCCCGCGCCCAGGTCGAGGTTCGCGGCCAGGGCTCCGGAGAGGTAGTCCTTGGCCCGCTTGATCGAGTCCGGCAGCCCGTAACCCTTTGCGAGATTTGCCGCAATGGCGCTGGAGAGTGTGCAGCCGGTCCCGTGCGTGTTGGGGTTGTCGATGCGCCGGCCGTAATACCACCGGGGGCCGTCGTCCGACAGCAGAAAATCATTCGCATCATTGACGCTGTGGCCGCCTTTGAGAAGAACGGCACAGCCATAACGGGCGCGGATGGTTTCTGCGGCGGCGATCATTTCATCCGGGCCGTGAATGGCCATGCCGGACAGAACCTCGGCCTCTGGAATATTCGGCGTAACGACCGCTGAAAGCGGCAGAAGTTTTTTCGTCAGCGCCTCGACTGCGTCCTCCTCCAAAAGCCGGGCGCCGGAGGTCGCCACCATAACGGGGTCCTCCACAATCCGCTCAGCCCCGTAGAATCTCAGCCTTTCGGCAATCGTTTCAATCAGCTTTGCCGAGGAAACCATGCCGATCTTCACGGCGTCCGGGCGGATATCCGTGAAGATGCTGTCGATTTGCTGCCCGAGAAATTCGGGAGTGACCTCTGAAATCCCCTGTACGCCGGTGGTGTTTTGCGCGGTGAGCGCAGTAATCGCGCTCATCGCATATACACCATTCATGGTCATCGTTTTAAGATCGGCCTGAATCCCGGCGCCTCCGCTGCAATCACTGCCAGCGATTGATAATGCTGTTTTCATGTTTCTCCTTTCATATTCAGCACTACTTTTATTTAGCGACAGAAGGTGGTGCCCCCGGTCTATCGCTGAAGGTCCCGGCTATTTCACCGAGGCAAGCTTCCAAAATAATCAAAGCCCCCAAAGGCAGAAGCCCGCTTTCTCGCAGATATCTTTTCTGAATGTCTTTGCAAGCGTCTCAGACGGCGGCCGCGGCGGGACCCGCGCCGGAATGCAGTTTCCCGCCGCTGCCGGGGCGGGCTCGGAGCGATTTTCCGGTCCGCCGCCAAATGAGATCCGCCGTTAAAAAAACAGCAGGGGCCGCCTGACGGCAACCCCTGTAAAAAATCATCGCTCGTTAACTTCCTACGACGGCATTATCCGCATCAGGTTTAAGGGTCGAAAGCATATCCTTCCTCTCAGCCTGCGACGACTTTTCAGATTTCAAAGTCCGCAAGCTCCCCTGTTATTCAATTAGGTACAGTATACCACCGTCCTGTGCGGATTGCAACGGGTCGCGATTTCAGGCGTCCGCTTTTTCTTTGCCGCGGAGCACATTGGCAAAGCTCGAGCGCGGCGGGCCGGGAAGGACGGTTCCCGCTTTCCCGGCTGGAACCGCGTTCAAAGAAAGCGGACTGCGCCGCCCGCTCCGCCGGGAGAGATCGCGGCTGCTCGCCATATGCCGCCTGTTTCGCTGAAAAGCAGAGAGTGCGTCTGATTTCCATGGAAATCAGACGCACTCTCTGCGTCAATTCAAATTTTCACGCAATCACGATTGCAGTTCTTCCGCCTTATACCAGTCAATCGCCTTATTCAGAAAACGAAGATGCTTTTTTAAGAGCGACTGCAAGCGGACCTTGTCGCCATTAACCAGCGCGTCTAAAAGCTCCCGATGCTCATGCAGGGAGATTTGAAAGTCCTCCGGAGTCACCTTGCTGACGCTGTAAACGAAAAAAACGCTCCCAACGCTCCAGTTAAATTCATATAGCCTTGTCAGCTGGCTATTTCCCGCCATTTGAATAAACAGCAGATGAAACTGTGTCTCCAGATCGCGCGCCGTTTCCAGGTCCGAGGGGCTGATATTGTCGAACCGGTCCACCAGCTCTTTCATTTCCCGGATGATCTCCGGGAACCGGTCCACGTTTTTGACGGCGTCGCTGACAGCCCAGCATTCCATCATAATACGCATATCGAAAAAATTACGGATATCTTCAATGGAAAAGCCTTTAACAATAAATCCGCGGCGAGGCAGAATCTCCACCAGCCCCTGTGTGGCCAGCCGGTTCAAAGCAGCCACCACAGGCGTGGAGCTGATGTTCAGTTCTGCGGCAATTCTCTGAGGCGCCAGTTTGCTTTTCACAGGATAGACGCCGGTTTGAATCCGCCTGCGAATTTCGTCCATTGCATAATTCTGCAGGGATTCAGGCTGTTTCATAACATCACTCCATGGCAAATGATCTTCTTTTTTTGCATTGTACGTTTATTTTAATCCGTTGTCAAGAATCGGATAAAACCGGAAGGAAAACGTTTAAATTTTAAAAGCGATATGCGCAAAAAGAGAGAAGCGCATCGGCGGAGCCAAAGGGGCGCCGAAAGGAGTGCAATTTACCCAGCTGTCAAAATAATCAGCGGAATATGCGCAAAATGCACAAAATTGGGCAAAGAGAGAAGAAAGTAATTGACTTTTCTCACAGAGACGCTATGCTTAAATAAGATTTTAAATTTAAAATATAAAATAATAAATTTTAAATAGCACAAAGGAGATGCCGTTATGAAGAAAATCGGATTCCTCGGGCTTGGCGTAATGGGACTGCCCATGGCACAGAACGTGATCAAGGGAACCGGCGAGGCCGTTATGGCTTACGATGTGGCGCAGGACCGGCTGGACAGCATCAAGGCCGCCGGCGGTACCGCCGTTGCCGACCCGGTGGACATTTACAGGAGCTGCGACGTTATTATCCAGATGCTTCCCACGCATCCAATCATCATCCATTCTGTGGAACAGGCGATCAGGTACGGAAAGCCCGGCAATGTAATCATCGACTGCTCGTCCACCGCGCCGGACATCATTCAGGACCTTTATGAAAAGGTGAAGGCGGCGGGGATGTTCCTGCTGGATTCGCCTGTTTCCGGCGGCAATCCCATGGCGCAGGCGGGAACGTTGGCCATTATGACCGGCGGCGACAGGGAGGCGTTTGACGCCGTGAAAGCGATTCTCAAATGCATGGGCGAACCGGTTTATACCGGCGGTACAGGCAGCGGCGACGTGACCAAGCTGGTAAACAATATGATCGCCGGCGCGACGCTGACCGCTATTGCCGAGGGGTACGCTTTCGCCGCAAAGGCCGGCATCGACCTGCAGACCACCTTTGAAGCGACCCGGTGCGGTTTTGCCGGCGGTCCGCTGTACGACAATAAAGTGCCAATGATTATTCACCGCAATTACACGCCCGGCGCCCGCGTGGCCGTCCACCGCAAAGACATTCTCAACGCCAAGCACTATGCGCACAAACTGGGCGTTGATACGCCCATGACCGACGTTGTGCTGGCGGTCATGGACTGGATGAACGACAACGGCCATGTCAACGAAGATCAGGCGGCCATGGTCAAATATTATGAGGATAAGATGGAGGTCAAGGTCGGCAGCGCCGATTAGCTGGTGCTTCGCTGCGCGGAAGGCGCAGCAAAAATAAATGCGTGATCAATGAGGAGGGTCTGAAGATGAAAACAAAACGGGTAATGGCGGGGTTTCTCTGCGCAATGATGCTGGCCGGTATGCTGACCGGCTGCGCCAATAGCGGAACAGCGGCCGGCGGCGCTTCTGCCGCGGCGGGCAGTGCCGCCGGCAAGGCCACGTATGTCTGGAAATGCGCCTTGAACTCCACCGAGGGCGACAATGCCTATGACGCGGCGGCGATCTTTAAGGATAAAGTCAGCGAGCTGACAAATGGACAGGTTGAGGTAGATCTGTACGGCGGGGCCAGCCTCGGAAGCACCACAGAGGTCCTGGAGGGGATGAGCGTTGGCGTGGCGGATATTATCTGCGAATCCGTCGGCACGCTGGCTCCCTTTACTGATCTGGCCAATATCGACGCAATGCCGTATGTTTACAGCGGCTACGATCACTTTATGAAGGTTTGGTCCAGCGATTTGGGCCAGGAGATGAAGGACAAGATCGGCGAGGCGGCCGGTTTCAAGCTGCTGGGCGGCGCATATCGCGGCGCGCGGATCGTGACGGCCACAAAGAAGATGGAGAACGTGGACGACTTCAAGGGCTTCAAGCTCCGCTGCCCGAATCTGGACGTATACGTCAAGACCTGGCAGTGGATAGGCGCTTCGCCCACGCCGATGGCAATGAACGAAGTGTACACCGCATTGCAGCAAGGCACCGTCGAGGGACAGGAAAACCCGATGGTCGACGACCTGAACTATTCCTTCGACGAGGTCTGCAAGTATTGGATCAAGACCAACCACGTATACAGCTGCAACCTCTTCATGATGGACCTCAACTACTTTAACGGTCTGCCGCAGGATATTCAGGACGCCGTTAAGGAGGCCGCTGAATACGCCGGGCAGCAGATCAGCCAGCAGCAGGCGGATAAGGACGCCGCTGCGGAGCAGACGCTGAAGGATGAGGGCTGCGAGGTTATTGATGTCGACACCAAGGCGTTCGCCCAGAAATTTGATGGCTTCGCAGAGAAAAATTATCCCAACCTGGCGGACTGGGTCAATCAGATCAAGGCAATGGATACGCAGAAATAATCAGCTTTTGCGAATGAAGGAAGAGGTGCTCCCATGCTGAAGGGCTATTCAAGGTTTCTGGATATCATTGAAAAGATTGAAAAAGCCGTGCTGGCTGTTTCTGTGGCCGCCATGATTATCATAATGGTTTACCAGGTGATCCTGCGCTACATATTTTCCAATGCAAACGCCTGGAGCGAGGAACTGGCAAGATATCTGTTTGTATTTGAGGTGATGATCGCTTCCGCGATCGCAGTCCGCAAAAACAGTCATCTGCAGATCGACGTGCTGATCGGCCGGCTCAGGCCGAAAGCAAAGTGCGTTTTTACAATTTGCTCCACCGTGGTCGGCATGGTCTTTCTGGCATTTTTGCTGATGTATTCCATTCAACTGGTCAAGACCGGAGGAACCAATACTTCCGTCGGACTGCAGATTCCAATGTCCGTTCCCTATCTCAGCATTCCTATTGGCACCATACTGATGCTCCTGGCCTCCGTTGAAGTCATACTGAAGAACATCGAACAGCTCAAAGAGGGGAGGGCCAAACAATGAATGTCGGATTAGTCGTCATCCTGATCCTGCTGGTTTTGGCCTTCCTTGGAATCCCCATCTATATCGCGCTGGGGATCGGGACGCTGGCTGCGCTGGATATGGCGGGCATGCCCATGCTGGTCCTGCCGCAGAAACTGTTTGCCGGCATGAATTCAACCTCGCTGCTGGCGATTCCGTTCTTTATCCTGGCCGGCAACATCATGTCCCGCAGCATTACCACAAAACTTATTGATATCGCCAACGCGCTGATCGGACAGATCAAGGGGAGCCTCGGCATGGTGACGGTCCTGGCCTCGGCCCTGTTCGGCGCCATCTCCGGCTCCGGCGTGGCCACTGCTTCCGCCATCGGCGGCATTACGATTCCGGCCATGAAGCGGGAGGGCTACCCCGATACTTTTGCCGCCGCAATTTCATCCATCTCGTCTATCCTCGGGCCGATCATTCCTCCGTCCATCACCCTGATCGTGTATGCGAGCATTACCAATGTCTCGGTTTCCAAACTATTCATCGGCTCCGTGATCCCAGGCGTCCTTTTGGCGGCGGCGCTGATCGTCTATTGCCTGTTCTATGGAAAAAAACACGATCTGCCCGCCCATGAAAAGATGACTGGAAAGCAGATTGGGAAAGTTTTTAAGGACGGTATCTGGGCGCTGCTGATGCCTGTCGTTATTTTGGGCGGCATTTTCGGCGGTATTTTCACGCCGACCGAAGCCGCCGCCGTGGCGGTCGTGTATGCGCTGCTGATTAGCCTTTTCGTTTACAGGGATTTGAAGTGGAGCGAGCTGCCGACGCTGTTTTCAAATGCCGCTATCGCTACGGCGGCCATCATGGTGATGGTGGGCCTTTCCAAGGCGTCAAGCTACGTGGTGGTTACGTCCGGACTGCCGCAGCAAATGCTGACCGCATTTACCGCGATCACCAGCAGCAAAACGGTGATACTGCTGCTGCTGAATCTGCTGTTCCTGGTGATCGGCATGCTGATGGAAGCCAATGCGGCCATTATTATGATGACCCCGATCCTGACGCCGCTGCTGACGGCTTTCGGAATTGATCCCCTCAGCTTCGGAATTGTCATGAGCTTTAACCTCTGCATCGGACTTGTGACTCCGCCTGTCGGTCTATGCCTCCTGATCGACAACCAGATTGCGGAAACCAGTCTGTCCAAGACGCTCAAGTCGATGCTTCCCATGCTGGTGATCGCGCTGGTCGCGCTGTTTTTGATTACCTATGTCCCCGCGCTGACGGCCTGGCTGCCCAGCCTCATTTCCGCCTGAGCCGGGGGAACCGCGTGATTGTATAGCTTTCAGGCCCGATGCAGGCCCTTTGGACTGACATTCGGACGACCAATCCCTTGCAAAACGCCGGAGCCGAAACTGGCTCCG
>Ga0183101_1001329_pt1 | contig 13106 bp, 10 predicted proteins | sample Biomet3_FD_127790 | JGI IMG/M metagenome (GOLD analysis project Ga0183101, IMG submission 127790) | Microbial communities from bioreactor (seeded with sewage sludge) at LBNL, California, USA - Biofuel metagenome 3 | ecosystem: Engineered > Bioreactor > Anaerobic > Unclassified ... | reverse complement strand
AATATGTTTGGAGTATAACAAATAATATCTACCTTTGTCGTCACAAAACAAAAGGTGCCATAGCTCAGCTGGTAGAGCAAAGGACTGAAAATCCTTGTGTCCCTGGTTCAACTCCCGGTGGCACCACTTAAGAAAGAGTGGCAAAATGAATCAAGAGCCTGACTAAACTTGTTAGACAGGCCCATGATTATCAAAGAACTAGAAGTCTTCTTTGCGCTTTTTCACTTCATCCACCATCTTTGAAAAAGACTTGTCTCTTTTCCGTTTCTCGTGTTCCGAAGCAGAAAAATGCCATGCTTCCCGTCTCAGTTTCAGATAACTTTCATAAACTTTACAATCCAGCAAGCCATTGTTTACCGCTTCTAAAACAGCACAGCCAGGCTCATCTATATGTTTGCAGTCTTTGAAACGGCAGGATTTCGCATAATCTGAAATCTCCATTGTTTCTGCAAGCGAATCGGGATGATTGAAAGCCAAACCAAATTCACGAACACCAGGAGTGTCTATAAGAACGCCCGAACCGTTCATCAATACCATTTCACGACGAGTAGAAGTATGCCTTCCTTTTCCGGTTGACGCACTTATATCAGAAGTAAGTAACACTGGCTTTTCGCAAAGTTCATTTACCAAAGAACTTTTCCCAACGCCCGAAGAACCAACAAATACAACCGTTTCGCCTTTTGTTACAAATTCCCGTAATGGGAAAATCGTTTGAGGATGATGAATACTTGTTATAAACACAGGCATTTGATGAAGGAGGTGACTGACTTGTTCTTCTATTTTATGCTTGTCATATCCTAAGTCGGCCTTGTTAAGAATCAAAACAGGCTTGATATTGTCTTCCAATATCTGGACCATGAAACGCTCCGCCCTACGGAGATTAAAGTTATCATCAAGACTTTGTACAATAAATGCCTTATCCACATACGACGCTATGGCCTGCCTGTCTGAAACTGTTCCGCTTTTCTTGCGATACAATGTTCGTTCACGAGGCAACATATCAACAATGATTCCCTTATTTGTATCATAAGACTGGAAAAGAACCCAATCGCCGGTACAGGGATATTCGGAAGCGTTTCTACCATAAAGCATATTACCGGTCAGTTCACAAGTGAAATATCCATTTTCTGACACTACTTCATAACAAGTTCTGTGAGTAACCATTACTCTGCCGTGCATAAAGTCTTCTAACCTCAAAAGCTGTTTTTGTCGGAACAATTTTTCATTCCAGCCTTATAATTGTAAATCAATCATTGCTTTTCATTTTAAATTTTCTTTCCGATATAGAACACATAACCATAGAATGCCTTATACTTGCTATACAATTCTTCTTCGTGATGTGAATACTCCACAAACTTTTCGGCGATTCTGTTTCCAGCATATTTATCAAGAAACATCTTCCGTGTTTTGACCAATGGCAGATAATAATGATCTGTCCAACAACTTTCGGGTAAAATAAACGTAGCAACAGGAATATATCCGGCTTTCTGCATTTGTGATACTTTAGTAGATATCGTGTCTATTTCCGGATAACACTGCGTCCAAAAATCAGAAATCTCTTTCGGGCGCTCTTGGGTAAACCACGAACTCTCAGAAACAGCAATATATCCACCCGTCTTCAAAAAATCAGACCATTCGTTTAACCCTCGTTCAAAGCCGATGTTATAAATAGCCCCTTCCGACCAAATCAAGTCCATGGATTCTTTTTCGAAAGGAAGCTTTTCCATTGACCCTACAATACCTTTCACTCTGTCTTGAAGATTCAATTCCTCAGCATTACAATTGAATTTATCAATAAATCCAGGGAAAAAGTCAAGTCCTGTAATACATCCAGATACATTTTGTGCTAATACCATGGTCTGACCACCCGTTCCGCAACCGATATCTGCAATAAGAGATTTATCGGTCAGATTCTCAATAAAGCTAAGCGCCTTAATAGTTGCTTCCGGGCTTCCGGGACCTTGTCGTTCTGTGTTGAGAAAAAAATCACATATTAAATTAACGTCAAATTCGTAAATTGTATTATTATCGTTATTCATTATATTCATGTATTATGCCTACACGTGAAAGCATAAGAATACCTTCTACACTGTACGCAGATTAAAAAATAAAATATAAATACATAGTAAACACTCTCGAAAAGAACTATCCGAGAGCAAACGAAAAGACAATCCGCATCCAAAATGCAGATTGTTTACAATACAATATCCGAATTATAAGTCTTCTTCATGGCTGCAAAGATATACAATATTTGATTTATCTGAAAATTAATAACAAAAAAGAAAGCTAACTATACATGTTTTACAAAAATAATTATCTTTGTGTGATTACTGTTTTATGCTGTTAACGAAATTTCTTTACTTAATTAATCGGATTAATAATGAAAACACTTCCCACACTATTATTATTATTATGCTTGACTACGGCTTTACATTCCCAGGAAATTACGATTCCTAGAGATTCTGCGGAAAGATTTGTTCTGGCAGATACTGCCAATGAGGCCATTTACTCGGCCTATATTCAAACGGATCGCCAAGCGTATTATCCCGGAGAAATCATAGCTTTCAAGATTTATGCTTTCAATTTTGGAAGTTTAAGTCATAATACGGATTCTGTTCGTATAGGATTGTTTAATTCACATGATTCTTTGACTCAACAGATTTCCCTGCCCAATCTTAGTCAAGTAAACTCCGGATATTTAAGATTGCCAACCGATTTGCCTTACGGATACTATTCACTGAAAAGCAAATATCCCTCATCAACAAAAAGAATTCAAGTAGGAAAAGAGGGTGACGATTTTATGATAACTCCCCAGAGTTTTACCATCTCATTCTATCCTGAGGGTGGACATCTTATTGACCATTCCATGTGTCGTGTGGCTTTTAAGGCTGAATATCAGAAAAATCTGCCGGCTGAGATAACAGGAAATATCATTGATGACGAAGGGAACACCTGTGGTACGTTTGCAAGCACACATAACGGAATAGGATGTTTCACTTTTATGCCCGATTCAAGCAGAAGCTATTATGCACTCTGCATGGATTCATACAATCAGCAACATAAAATAGAACTTCCGATTATAGAAGAAGAAGCCTATTCTCTGGTGGCCGTCATGAAAAAAGGGAATCTTGTCATCACACGTCATATGCCCGTAGCTCCTATTGACACGACTTCTCAATATATTCTTATTTACACAGGCAAACAGATTATATATTGGAATCAATGGAAACTCAATATACCCAGCCTTTTACTAAAAAAACAGCAACTGCCGGCTGGATTATTAAAAATTGTCTTATTTGACAATCATTTCAATGCATTAAGTGCCCGCAACATCCTTTCTGTAGATAAGACGGCAGAAGCCCTAACTGAAATAAGACTCCGCTCAGTGGACAAACGACTATTCCGGTATATATCTGGACAATTGGTTATTACGGATAAGTCAGGTAAACCTCTGCAATGTGATCTTTCTCTGTCAGCTGTCGAACCTCCGAACTCCTCGAAAGTAAACGATACGGAATCGCTGTGTTCTTTTGTCAATCTGCCTTATAAAACTGTTACTCCCGATGCTTTCTATTTCAATCCGAAAGAAGAATATTCAGGTGAAGCTCTGGATGATTTGATACTGACACAACAGGAGAGTCGTTTTTATGTACAACATAAAGACAGTGACATTGCCAAAGAGATTATGCTCCCGCAATTGGTTGTTAAAGCAAATGCCCTTAATAAAAAACAAAAACTATCATTCTATGCCGCTTTCTCTGATCGTCACATCGATCAGGACGAGATTCAAAAGCGGAAAATCACAAACGTTCTGCAGGCCTTCAGAGGGCTTCCAAGCCTTCAAATTATGCCGGACAATACTATTCGCATCCGTGGGGCACGAAGCACACCATTGATTGTCATTGACGATATTCCACTTAGTTATACAACGTCCATTGAACGTTGGAGAGACTTCCCTCCTCTGGAAGGATTACAAATAGATGATATTGAAAGAATCGATGTCTTAGAAGGACCTAGGGCTGCTATTTTAGGGATGGACGGAGGAAACGGCGCAATCTGCATCACGACAAAAGGAGGTCATTTGGATGATGAAAAAATCACCGGTGTAAAAACCGAACGGACACTTTTCTGGCAATCGGATTTACAAAGTGATACAAATGGAACAGCTGATTTCTCGTTTATTATACCCATGTCTGTCAAAACGATCCACTTCTCGATAGAAGGAGTTTCAAAAAATGGAGAAATTGTCTCTTACAAAAAAGATATTGAAGTGGATGAAATCAAATAAAGAACGATATAATCATGTATGGTCTTAATAACTTAAACCATCCAAAATACAATTCGTCCAAATTGCCTAATATAGAGAAAGAAAAATATTACAATAGTAAAACGCTACTCAAATTCTTTATACCTTTGCTATGCAATTTGATAATTAAAAATTATGAGAAATTTGTTATTCGTTGGGGCCTTATTAATAGGGTTAGGGTTCAGTGAAAATATCTTTGCACAAGAAAAAAATAGTGTTCTGTTCAATCATTTATCAATTGGTGCTTCCGCTGGAACAAGTGGCATCGGTTTGGATTTAGCTATGCCGATGAGCAATTATTTGCAGATGCGTGTCGGTGTCGATGCGATGCCAAATATCAAATACAACACTTCATTGAAAATAAACGCACCAGACAAAGTCAACGTATATGGACAAGAAATAGCCGTTCCTAATAAAGTAGATATCCAAGCTAAAAGTAATCTGTTCAATGGTAAACTTTTACTCGATTTTTATCCAAGCAAAGGCATATTTCATATAACTGTCGGCGCCTATTTTGGCCGTAATAAAGTGATGAAAGTATACAATAAAGAAAATGGCTCACTAATGGATGTCACCACAGCCAATAAAATGATTGATGTTTATAACCAAACACATCCTTCAGACCAGATTCAAAAAGTCGGACTTGAATTAGGGGATTATTTGCTGACACCTGATGCAAATGGAAACGTTGAAGCAAACATTCAGGTGAAACGCTTCAAGCCTTACGCAGGTCTGGGTGTCGGAAGAGCCGTTCCAAAAAAAAACATAGGATTTATGCTCGAACTCGGTTGCCAGTTTTGGGGGACGCCGAAAATATTCACTCAAGGTCATGAACTAACGTCCGAAAATGTAGGAGGAAATGACGGGGGTGTTGTTAAGAACATCAGTAAAATATCTATATACCCTATGCTAAACTTCCGTCTTTGCGGAAAATTATTTTAGTTTTATTTTATAAGAGAACACCATACTAATAGACTCTGTGTAATTCGCTCCTTTTGAAAAGTAGTATAAATAAAATACAAAACATTTGTAGATAAGAAAAATTTCCTACATTTGTGTGATTAATAAAACAAGCAGGTGTCTGCGCAAACATTTAATAAATAACATATAACCATGAATTCAGATGATATCTCTCGCCGTTCTTTTCTGAAACGGGCATTAGCAATTTCGGCTGCTACAGCCATTCCTTCATTTTGGATACCTACAAAGGCTCATGCAGGAACATCTCCGCATTTTGTCAGCCCAAACGACAAAGTAAGAATTGCATTTATTGGAATCGGAAACCGAGGAGAAGAAGATGCATTGGAATTTATCAAGACCGGTTTATGCGACGTTGTCGCTCTTTGTGATGTAGATATGGGCGCAAAACACACACAGAAAATCATGTCAATGTTTCCAAAAGTACCTCACTTTCAAGATTTCCGCAAAATGTTCGATCAAATGGCCGACAAAATCGATGCCGTCTCTATTGCTGTTCCCGATCATGCGCATTTTGCAATAGCTATCGAAGCCATGGCTCATGGCAAACATGTATATTGCGAAAAACCAATGGGACGTACTTTTCAGGAAATAGAACTGATGATGAAAGCTGCAAAAAAATATGGTGTCATCACACAGATGGGCAATCAAGGACATTCTGAAGCCAACTACTTCCAGTTCAAAGCATGGAAAGAAGCAGGTCTTATCAAAGACGTCACAGCTATTACTGCTCATATGAATTCACCCCGCCGTTGGCATGGATGGAATCCGAATATCAAACACATGCCTTCGGGTGAACCTGTTCCGTCAACATTGGATTGGGATACATGGCTGGGTGTACGCCCGTTCCATGAATATAATCATGATTATCATTTAGGCCAATGGCGCTGTTGGTATGATTTTGGTATGGGCGCATTAGGCGACTGGGGTGCACATATCCTTGATACAGCACATCAATTTCTTGATATGGGATTGCCTACAGAAGTAAACCCGATATATCTGAAAGATCATAATCCATTCTTCTTCCCGATGTCGTCAACAATTTTATTCCGCTTCCCAAAACGCGGAGATATGCCGGCTATAGACGTTACATGGTACGATGGATTAGACAATATTCCACCTGTTCCAGCCGAATACGGTTCATCGGATATTGACCCGAATATTCCTACAGTTGCCGGAGGCAAGCTTCAACTGACAAAATTGAATCCCGGTAAGGAAATCTATACAAAAACACTCACTTTTAAGGGTGGATCTCACGGAAGCACTCTCTCTGTTATTCCTAACAAGACCGCCAAAGAGATGAACCCTACACTTCCAACATACGAAAAGAGCCCGTCCAATCATTACGTAAACTTCCTCCACGCCATCCAAGGCAAGGAAGAAACACGTTCGCCATTCTCAATAGCCGGCCCGTTGAGCCAAATTTTCTGTCTCGGTGTTATGGCACAGCACATGAACCGTAAAATTGTATTCGACCGTGATTTGAAACAAATCACCAACGATCCCGTATTGAACCAGATGCTTGTAGGTGACATGCCACGTAAAGGGTGGGAAGACTATTACGACATTTAATGGTTAACAACGCTATTTAATTATTTAGAGCTATTTTGGCAAGGGCAGGTTCTCAGTTAACCTGCCTTTTTATTTTATTGAAAATATTGACTCCTATTAAATTATTGCATACTTTTGATGTATCATCACTATTACATATTAACACATAAAAAAAACAAGTATGCAAAGAAGAAAATTTGTCCACTCTATCGCATTGGGAGGCATTGGCATCGCATTAGCCCCGATAGTAAAAGCGGCAGCACCTGAAAAAGCAATAGCGGTAAAGCCAACATCTAACATCCAAGATGCATTGAATATTCCTCGTACAAGCCTCTCAATGCCTGGAAAATTTCCTGGTAAAGTAGTTAAAATAAACCATCCTGACTGCTTTATCAATGGAAAGCCTTCAAATGATATTGCTTACGAGATGGTTAAAACCTCCATGCAGAAACTCACAGAAAAAGAAAACCTGAATGAAGCCTGGTTACAATTTGTAGACCCCAAAGATATAATCGGGCTAAAAGTTAATCCTATAGGAGGGAAACTTCTTTCAACTTCGCATGCAGTAACTAAAGCTGTAATTAAACAACTCACAGAGGCAGGAATACCTAAAGCAAACATTATTATCTGGGACCGTAGAGGCGAAGATCTGGATAACGCAGAATTTACAGCCGAAAACTACCCGGGAATAAAGATAATGAGCACTGAATATAAAGATGCAAAAGGGAATCTGGCTGATGAAAATGGAAAATTCTATAGCGAAAATGAAGTAGACAAAAATCAATATTTCTATGTTGATGTTGATGGAGTCTATGATAAAGAAACAATGCCTTATATGACAAACGGAGGTAAGAACTCGTACTTTACAAAAATTTGCACTGAAAAAGTAACAAAAATCATCAACATCCCGATAATCAAAAATGCAGGAGCATCAATTACTGTTTGCATGAAAAATCTGGCTTTTGGTTCAATCACCAATACAGGACGACTGCATCAAGCCATGTGGCACGAAACGTGTGCTTATGCTTGTGCCTTTCCACCGATACGCGACAAAGTCGTCCTCAATATTGCAGACGGTTTAGTCAGTAATTTTGATGGAGGTCCCGGTGCTGATCCTCAATTTATCTATCATGCAAACACACTGGTTGTAGGAACAGATGCTGTTGCAGTGGATCGCATCTGTTATGATATAGTACTTAATAAACGCATTAAAGAAGGCGTTCAACAAAAAGAGAAAGAAGGTGCACGTATATTCATGGACATTGCTCAAAAGCTAAATTTGGGAATTGCAGACAAGGCTAACATCAAACTAGAAGAGATAAATCTGAACGTATGAAGAGAAATTGGACGACACCCTTATTCCTTTCGCTGTTCCTGGTCATCGTACCCACTCTTCTTCTCGGACAGAATCCAGAAGTGAAACGCGAGAGGTCTTTTACGGGCAATGGGCTTTATGGCTTTATGGATGGTGGAGCTGAACAATATCTGGAATATGGCGTTAGCAAACTTGTTACACGCGATATAGTATTCAAAGGGGAAGAATATACAATAGATATCTATGATCTGCCGACGGCAGAAGATGCTTTTGGAATCTATTCACTCCACATATTCAAGTGTATAGATAAAGACATGCAGGGCTGCATTGACTGCCTATCAACCTATCAAATGCAGGCAGTTAAGGGGAATCAATATGTTTCCATTGTATTTCCTTCAGGCACAGAAACGGCCAGAAAGAATGCAAACGAACTGATCCGATATTATGTAAAAACAGACCAGAAACATACTCTTACTCTCCCAGCAGAGCTCAAGTTAACAATGCCTTATTCACTGAAAGTAAAATATCTCCGTGGTCCCATAGCTCTTTCAGAAGCAAGCCTCACCTTATCCAAACAGTTGATTGGCGTTAAATACAGCAAAATATGGTTTATTCCTGAAAAAGAAACCAAAAGCTTTAAAGCTCTCATCTATTTGGTAGACAAGAAAGAGCTAACAAAGCTGAAGGCGGAAACAAAAGAATCGAACATAATAAATGAAGGTAACAATTTCCTTTATATAAAAGGCATTGAAGCAGAAGACGACAGCCAGGAGGGAAATCATGATGGTTTTGGATTCTAAAAAGCTAAATAGCCCCAAAACATATAGCACATATATACAAAAAAGAAGCGGCCTAATTAGAAGTCGCTTCTTTTTTGTATATTAATTATATGAATATCTACTTCACCATTTTCAGTTCATTGATCAGACGAGGACATTTACCCCATTTATCTATCATAAACAAAACATAGCGAATATCTACACCAATCGTACGCTGTAGTTCTGGCTCGAAAGCTATATCTCCACTCATAGCTTCCCAGTTTCCATCAAAAGCAAGGCCAATCAAGCGTGCATTCTTATCGAACATCGGACTCCCGGAGTTTCCACCCGTAATATCATTATTTGAAAGGAAACAAAGTTGAAGATCACCTTTTTTATTGGCATAAGGTCCAAAATCCTTATCACGAACCAACTTCAAAATATCCGGTTGAACATAAAATTCATCGTTATCAGGGTCTTCTTTTTGAAGAATTCCTCGTTGCGTTGTAAAATAATCATACCATGCTGCGTCATAAGGATGATAGCCGCCAATAGAGCCATAACTAAGCCGCATCGTAAAATTAGCATCTGAAGAGAGTGCCTTTTCAGGATGCATTTCTTTCAAAGCAGCAAAATACAAACGTTCCCCTTTCTCGATTTCATATTGGAAATCGCTAATATTTTGTTGTAAATCAAAAAGCGAGATAAGAACCGACAGACTTAATTCTGCGGCCGGATCATTCTTAAGTTTTGCATACTCCTTCGGATCACGAAGCATTTTTTCGACCTTATCTAAAGACAAAATAGACGTTCTCTTAAATAAATCGGCTGCATATTTGTCATAATCACCTTTGTACTTTTTATCAATTTTCTGATAAACTTCCGGCAAAAACTCAGGCGAAATATGTTGTTTTGCCACTTTCATCATGGCTGCCAAAACAGACTGGTCTAGAGTTGCATCATAATCTTTAAAGAACGGTTTCAAATTATCTTCAATGAATTCATCAATTTCTTTGGGAGTGGAACCTTTTACATCCACACCCTGTATCATACGAGCCAAATGGATGATCTCTGCTCCATTAGCAAATGTTTCAGCCAAATAGGTAATGTTCTTGCGGTATTCATTTGAAGATGTATACCCCTTCTTTAACAAGTCCAATACTTCTCCATACTTTGCCTTCCGCTCAGGCGTCTGTTCAACCCACTTCGCAAAAGCAGCTTCTTCTGCTTCTTTACGAGCTACGACATCCAAATTAATCAACCCTTTATTCATTCCAATAGAGTTCTTCCAATAGTTTGAACTTCCTTGATATTTAGATGCATATTTTATACGTGTAGCTTCATCAGCATCCATAGCCTTTTTCCAGATGGCCTGCTTTATTCCCCTAACTTCAATCCGAGGCTTGTTGCTGTCTTCCATACGCTGTTTAACTCCCCAAGAACTTAAATAGCGTTCTGTACTTCCCGGGAAGCCCAAAGTCATCACAAAGTCTCCAGATTCATAACCTTGCATAGAAATCTCAACGACATACTTTGGCTTATAAGGCTTATTATCTTTACTGTAACTTGCCGGTTTATTATCGGCATTGGCATACACACGAAAAACCGAAAAATCACCGGTTTGACGCGGCCACATCCAGTTATCTGTATCTCCTCCGAATTTTCCTACAGAACTTGGCGGAGCAAAAACCATTCGAACATCTCTATAGACGTCATATACAACCAAAAAATATTTATTATTATTATAGAACGGAATAACATCAGCTGCCTGAAATTCATTATTACCTATCGAATCGGCTATAACCTGACCCAAAGAATCTGCCATAACTAAACGCGTACGTTCGTCTTTTATGGTGTCAATAGCAGCATTAATCCGGGCACTGACATCAACTGTCTCGCGAAGATAACGAACACTCAGCCCTGGGACCGGCAATTCTTCCTCTTTATTCTGAGTGATAAAACCATCTTTCAGATAATCATGTTCAACACTACTTAACTGCTGAATAGAACCATATCCGCAGTGATGATTAGTAAAAATAAGACCTTCATTGGAAACTGTAACCCCTGTACACCCCCCACCGAAAATGACTACAGCATTAGCAACACAAGGATCAGTCTCACTATATAATTTATCATAGGACGGGACAAATCCCAGCTCCTTCATTCTTGCCAAATTTTGCTGATTCAATTCTTTCAGCACCCACATGCCTTCATCAGCAAAGACTTGGCCAGAAGCGATTAAAAGCAGTAAGACTGCCCACAATTTTCTCATTACACTCATTCTATTTTTATTCTATTATAAGTTTTATATTCTTTGCATTCATCCGTGCCGCAAGCCAATTTTGCATTTTTTGCTGCTCGGCTGCACGTATCTTAGTTACACTCTTTATATACACTAAAAGTACAGAGTCCGTTTGCGTTGTAGCCGTATTCATCAGATAAGTACGCGAACAAGATACCTGATCTACACCAGGAAACAATACCTTTAATTCAGGAACCAATTTCGATGTCATCTGATCATTGCTGTGATACCAGTTCAAATTGTGCTTCAAAGAATCAATCAGCAACGACTGCTGCCTAAGAACCTCTTCACTGTTATGATACAAATCCTGAATCAATAAACTCTTCAGCTGATTAATGTCCGTCGCCTGATTAAAGCCTTGCTGAACTAATAAAGAGACCTCCTTTAATCCATAACTGGGAAGTTTGGCTTTTGCGCGAGCAATCATTTGATCAGGCACTACATCTCCAATTAAAATCACTTTCAACTCCTTCAAATTATGAGTAGTTGTTACCTTCTTACTTAATACTTGTGTGTTAGGAAAATTCAATTCTTCAGCAACAAATGTACGCACACGCTCATTAAAATAACTTGTCCTAATCAAATTATAACTTAAGAAAAGACTAGGCACTATGGTAAAAAAAACAATCACTCCCACATAACGCGTTACTTTCTTTTCTGCTTTTTTATCTAGAAAAACCTTTTTCGGATATTTCAATACTCTAACCACCAAATAAGTAGACAAACTGATAAAAACCGTATTTATAAAGAAAAGATAAAAAGCTCCGAAGAAATAATACAAATTTCCGGTTGCCAAACCAAATCCGGCAGTACATAGAGGAGGCATCAATGCTGTTGCTATAGCAACCCCTGGAATAACATTTCCTTTGCTCTTGGTTGAACTGGCCACAATACCCGCCAAACCACCAAAAAAAGCAATAAGTACATCATATAATGTAGGCTGAGTACGAGCAAGAAGTTCACTTTGAGCTTCGCTGATAGGAGTGATTAAAAAAAAGACAGTCGATGTAATCACACTTAAAAGAACTGCCATAATAAAATTACGAAATGCCCGCTTTATTAATTCAAAATCAGAGATTCCCAATCCTAAACCGAAACCCATTATCGGTCCCATCAATGGCGAAATCAACATTGCACCGATGATAACAGCTGTTGAATTAGTGTTTAATCCTAAAGAAGCGACAAATGTGGCAAAGATAAGTACCCATAGATTGGTACCCTTGAACTCAATCCCCTTCTTGATAAATTCGATTGTTTCAAGTTCATCCTCTTTATCTTGGCGCACATCAAAATTGCGAATAAAAAAGTCTTTGATGGCTCTTTGCAATATTCCTTTCTCCATAACTTTTTCGTTTGAAAACTGCCGTTTATACCTGGATACATTGATTTTTACCTTTACAAGTGCAAACGAGCGCAAAGATATGAAGAAAAACAGAATGAGTAATATTTGCAAGGCTATAGGTTAAAATAAATAACTATTTTTGATTATATTAATCATAAAAAATATACCTTTGTATGACATACGTTATGACATAATAGAAAAGAAAGAATGCAAAAATGTAAGAATGGGGGAATTGAAGTATGTGGAATTATACTAATAATGTTACCATTGTTAGTGAATCATATTACAGCCTCTACCATTGTTGCATCTTCAGAAAAAAAATCACTTCAAAACACTTTATTATTCGCTATAACACCAAAGCAAAAACTTGAAGCCCTTACAAATCTGATGGATTTTACCCATCAACAAGAACAAAGGACCTACGCAGAACATCTATATCAGGAAGCGCTTAAAGAGAATAATAATTATTATAAAGAGGCGGCATTAACTGAATTACTTCGCTACTATGTCAACAACGACACTAAAGATACAGCTGCTATTTATTTAAAAGCAGC
>Ga0183101_1000543_pt8 | contig 13111 bp, 11 predicted proteins | sample Biomet3_FD_127790 | JGI IMG/M metagenome (GOLD analysis project Ga0183101, IMG submission 127790) | Microbial communities from bioreactor (seeded with sewage sludge) at LBNL, California, USA - Biofuel metagenome 3 | ecosystem: Engineered > Bioreactor > Anaerobic > Unclassified ... | reverse complement strand
TGGAGCAGCTATTCTGGGGCTCATTCTCAATCAATGCCTGTTTATGGTAGGATTGCAATTTACATCTCCGGCTAATGCCAGTATTGAAACGACAGCTACACCTATTATAACCTTGATACTTTCTTTTCTTATATTAAAGGAGCATGTGACATGGAAGAAAATACTTGGTATCATCATTGGGTTTACAGGCGCATTGATGTTAATTATGACAAGTGCTAAATCTGGTGACGATAGGGTGGGAAACATTTGGGGTGATCTCATTGTCATTGCGTCACAAATATTCTATTCCCTTTTCCTCATTCTTTTTACTAACTTTACGAAGAAATACAGTGTCTTTACTGCAAACAAATGGTTATTCTTGTGGGGAACAATCCTTATTTGGCCGTTCACGTTTTGGCATGTTTTGCATACAGATTTTGGCGCCATAACTACAACAGCATGGTTGGAAACAAGCTATGTTATAATCTTCGGAACTTTTTTTGGTTATCTTATTATCATGAAAGCCCTAAAAATACTCACCCCTACAATTGTGAGTATTTACAATTACGTACAACCAATTGTGGCAGTAATAATAAGTGTATTGATGGGCCTAGGAGTTTTCAAGTGGAGTCAAGGTGCTGCTATTCTGTTCGTTTTCTCAGGTGTATGGATAATTAATAGAGTGAAAAAATAATTAAAATTTATCCCTAAAAGGATAAATAATAACCCGTTAGCGAACATACAATGTGGTCTTCTTTATGTAATCATTCATATTGCACATAATCACTCATATCTGATTTTGTACAAAAATAGTGATTATATTCTGAATATCAAAATTTTCAGAATATTATTTGCATATAAATATTTTATATGCGATCACGTTTCATACTCTATTTTGTCAACTCGTATAATAATCTAAGTTGAATAGTCCAATATATGCTTCTTATGGATATTATCCAAACACTCTTTTTGTAATCCCAAATCATCTGACTACATTGTCATTCCCTTTAGAAAACGCTCAATAGCGTTAAAATGTTAGTAAGTAAGTAGTTTTAACATGAAATCCTTTTAAAATTCCCATCTTTTCAGTATATTTTTGTAGCAAGAAATTCTCGATGACACCTAAAGCATCACTGTAATATAGATTCCAACAGATCTAATTGAAGAGGTTGTAGAGGTATCGAATAGTAATCAGCAAAAATGATAAAGGGATTGAAGAATTCTTGCTTGATATATCATTTTAATATACAATCGAAAATAGGCTTGGTGCTTTTTTCGATTTTTTGTATTGTAATAAGCCATATATAACAACTTTAAACAGTTAGATTATGAGTAAATTACAATCAATTCAGAACATGTCCGGTTGGATTCAAAAATCAGTTCCAGGACAAGTAAAAGTGGGAATACTTCCATTGCAGTATAGAAACAGTTTTGGAATTTTAGCCAGTAGGTATAATACAACTTACGGTCGCACTATCGGAAGGTATGTACATTACAGTTACAATTACTATAAACAAGTGGTGGTTATTGTTGTGGAAAAATTAGAAGAACATGAACAATTATGCAAAACCAAAGGAAATGAGAGAAAATGGAGAGAACTTATTCCCCAGTGGTGTCTTGGAAAGGAACCGCTCGATGAAGGGACGGAATATGAATTCTGATTCAGGTAGCAAAGTTATGCTCAATGCCTCTGACACGGTATATACCGTCAGAGACGTCGCAAATATGCTTGGCAGGAAAGAATGTACCATACGCAGACGTATTGAAAATGGTCTGTTGCCTGCCCATAAAGTCGGCCGTTGCTGGTACATCCTCAAATCAGAGTTCGTTGATGGTCTGAGAAACATTTAACTATCCCTCTAAATAGCAAGGTAGTTAACGAAGTCCCTGGCTGATACCCTGTGAAGAATATCAGTCAGGGCAATTTTATTATTGAATATTTGTGCTTTAATGATATGATTTCATATACTACAATAGAAAAGATTCTCGATGCCACAAGAATTGAGGATATTGTTGGAGAATTTGTCACGCTTCATAGAAGTGGCCGTTTTTATAAAGGACTTTGCCCTTTTCATGAAGAGCATACACCATCCTTTACAGTCACACCCTCGCGAAATATGTTTTACTGCTTCGGTTGTAAAAAAGGTGGAGATGCCGTCACCTTTCTGATGGAACATGAGAATATGACGTATCCCGAAGCAGTCAAATGGCTTGGTCGTAAATATGGGATAGAGGTAGATGAACAGGAAGAAGGCATTGAAGAGAAGACGCAACGATTAGAAATAGAATCTCTGCAGATTGTGAATGAAGTCGTACACAAGTTTTACAGAGAACATTTTTTGCTCAACAAAGAAGCTCAGAAATATGCCTATGCACGGTGGAGTAAAAAATACTGTGATGAGATTGAAATAGGTTATGCTCCCAAAGACGGAAAGGCCCTTGCGGTTCTTCCCAATCAAAAAGACTTGATGATGAAATTGGGACTGATTAATAAAAGTGGTTACGATTTCTATCAGAATCGTATTGTCATTCCCATACGTTCCCGCTTTCAGAAAGCTATTGGATTTACTGCACGTGCTTTAGATGATATACAGCCCAAATACCTTAATAGTAAGGAATCTCTTCTTTATAGCAAGCGTAATTCATTGTTCGGCCTTGATGTAGCATGGCGTGCAGCCGGTAAAGATAAGAAGTTATATCTTGTAGAAGGTGCACCCGATTGCATGAGAATGCATCTCCTCGGTCTGGAAAACACGATGGCATCTCTCGGTTCGGCATGGACTGATGAGCAGTTTCAACTGATATCAAGAGCAGCGAACAAAGTTTGTTTTCTTCCCGATGATGACCCACCCAAAGATGGTCAATCATTCGGCACTGGAATTGAGACAGTTATGAAAGCAGGAAAATCGGCTATGGAACATCATTTGTCTGTTTCCATCAAAGAAATACCGGATGATGAACATCAGGGAAAGAAAGATCCGGATTCCTATTATACGGATATGGATATTTTCAGAAAAACCGAAGAAGTCGATTATGTGCTTTGGATGGCCGATAAATTATTTCCCTTATGCGAAAACACGGAACAGAAAAGCGACGTCATCAAACAGTTGGCCTATCTGCTTTCTCTCATAGATGATGATACTAAGGTCTCCCTGTATATCAATTCTCTTACCAAATATAACAAGTCGAAAGTAATCTGGAAGAAAGCCATAGAATATGCTTGTGAACAAAAAGACAAAAGCAGTAATGAAAAGCATGAAATAGACCTGAACAAGAAGTATGGCTTTTGGATCGAACATGGTAAATATTTTTCTTCTTCGGAGAAAAATGGTATTTATGAATGGTCTAACTTCACCATGAAGCCGCTCTTTCATATCAAAGATTCCATTATGGCCAAACGTATTTACACCTTCAAAAATGAACTCGGAGTAGAAGAATTAGTGGAAATGCGCCAGGAGGACCTTATTTCTCTCCAAAAGTTCAAACAGAAAATAGAAAGTCTCGGAAACTTTATTTGGAAGACTGGTGATAGAGAACTGACGAAGCTTAAATGTTATTTATATGAGAACACAGAAACAGCCCTAGAAATCAAGCAACTTGGATGGAATCGAAAAGAATTTTATGCTTTTGGGAACGGAGTCTTCTACGATGGACGTTTCATTCCGGTGGATGACTATGGCATCGTTCGTTTAGGAGAAAAAGGGAATTATTATTTGCCTGCCTATTCAAAGATATACAAAGATAAAATAGACTTATTCAAGTTTGAAAGGCGTTTTGTTCACCTCAATTTTTCCACGACGCCATTAAGAGATTTCACTGCACAAATATTTAAAGTCTTTGGCAACAATGGCAAAATAGCGTTCTGCTTCTACCTGGCGACCTTGTTCCGTGATATTATTACAATGACTACCCGTTCATTTCCCATTTTAAATTTGTTCGGACCCAAAGGCTCTGGTCAGACCGAATTGGGACATACGCTGCTGTCGTTTTTTATGATAGAAAATATTCCTCCCAATATACAGAATTCGACTATCCCCGCATTGAACGATACCGTAGCAGCAGTTTCAGACGGTCTTGTACATATTGACGAATATAAGAATGGAGTCGATCCGTTGAAGATAGAATTCCTTAAAGGAATGTGGGATGGAACAGGCCGCACGCGTATGAATATGGATTTAGATAAGAAAAAGGAAACTACGGCTGTGGATGCAGGTATTATCCTTTCTGGACAGGAAATGCCAACGGCAGATATAGCCTTGTTCAGCCGCCTTATTTTTCTGTCTTTCTCCAAATCTGAATTTAATACAGAAGAAAAAGCGTCCTATCAGTATTTGCTTCAAATGCGTTCAAAAGGAATGACACACTTAACGGTTGGAATATTGGCCAAACGCAAAGAGATAGCGACCACTTTTTTCGATACATTCCATTCCACATGCAAAGACATAAATGATAAGTTTATAGATATTCCTGTCATGGATAGGATTGTGATGAACTGGGCAATACCACTTACTGCTTATCGTTGTCTTGAAAAGTCAATAGATGTTCCTCTTTCTTACAAAGAAATGTTTGACATCACTGTAGAAGGCATCAGAAAGCAGAATGCCGAATGCAGAGTCTCTGATGAAATTGGAGCCTTCTGGCGCGTTGTTCAATTTCTTGTCAGTGAAGGAGAAATCATTGAAGACGGCGATTTCAAAATACGTGTTCTTGCCCGTTTCCATTCTGATCGATTCAAAGATATACACTGGAATGAACCAAGAAAAGTTCTTTATCTTCAAAAGACCAGAATCTTCATGTTATACAAACAGAATTGCCACAAAATAGGAGATAAAATCTTACCAGAAGAAACGCTTAAGTATTATCTGGAGAATAGCAAATGTTTTCTTGGAGAACAGAGAATGACCTATCATGTCTTCAAAAAGGGAGTACAGGTTATTGACTATGAGCATCACAATGGCGTAAATGAACCAATAAAAAAGAGTGTTCAACAAAGGTCGTATTGCTTCGATTACCAGTTGTTGGCAGAGACCTTTGAAATTAATCTCGAATTGGGGAACACTGAAACTCCGGAAGAAGAACAAACATAGGAAAATCATATCAATATAGATTTTTACTGCCATGTAGCTGTGAAGTTGTGTGGCAGTTTTTCTTTTAAAAATAATTTATTCCTAAAAAGTCACTATTTCTTTGTCTTGTTTGTCTTACTTGTCTTTTATATGAAAATCAATGAATTAACCATTTTCCCTTTAGTCAAATGCTGTCATAGCTTGTCACAATTTGAACGGAAGCTATTTGCTCCCTTTTTTAGACTCTGTCATAAAAGCTATACTTTTGTCACTTATAGAAGAATGATTGTTATAATTATATATTTCCATAAATTGTTGGTAATTAGTATATTGTACAGCATTGTCTGGCTTTATGACAACAAAGACAAACAAGACAAGAAAAATATATCCTATTGAGAATAATTTATTCTGTTAGTGAATTATTCCCAAACAGGGTGGGAAGTGAAGCAGTCATAAACAGCCTGCCAAACTTCTTTGACGAATGGACTTGTAACAACAGATAGCAAGATAATTGTGATGGTCGTTTAGGTCATCACATTCTTGCTGTCAGTCGTGGAAAGTCGTTTCGTGTTTGGCCTTTGACTGAGTGTCTTTGATGCGCAGAGGAATGAAATTCCTCTAAGTCAGCGAAGTCTCTCAGACAAACTGTTTAAAGACGCTTCGCTTGGGTGGGGAAATAATACTAATGATTAACAAGAATGCTAATCTGTTCGGACTTTGATTTGTTTTTTATCCCGTTGCTCAATAAGATGACGAAATAAAAACTCAATAGTAAGGTGTAAAATGTATAATAAGTTCTAAATCTCAATTAAGAGACATTTACATGATTTTACCTCAAACATTAACCTGGATTAGTGAAACGTCGTCATCAGGATTGATGATTGCCTTCTTAATCTCGGTTATGGATTTATTGCTCAGCATAGATTCTGCAATATTGTAGAAACCATCGGTGCAGAAGAATACTTTATCATTGCAAGATAGTTTAGCAACTTTTACTGGTATATCTTCACGTAAACCTGTGCCTTTTATGCATCTGGTAACTCGCGTGTGACCATAACCCACATCTAATATGTGGTCAGAAGTTAATATCGAAAGTCCATTATCATTCTTAAGGTAGATGCGCACATTTCCCTGCCATGTATAGAACATCCGGTAATCAGAAACAATTGCTAATGCTATTGTTGTACCCATTGGGCATTTGTACTCTGCAAGTCCTTTTGTTGCAATCGCATTGTCAGCTGTTTTTAGAGCATCCTTCAATATTCTTGTTTCAGAATGGAAATCCTTGTAGTTGTCGACAACATATTCTACAGCGGCTTCACATGCTAATCGTGCAGCTATATCACCATAAGATAATCCTCCCATTCCATCGGCTAGGGCAATGACATAGCCATTAATACCCATATTCCTATACAGAAGATAATCTTCATTGGTATCTGAACTTCCGATGGAAAAATCACTTATCTTCATTTCTTTCCTCAATTTCTTTGTTTAGAATATCGTATATATTTGTCCAAATACTCAAGCTGACATCATAGGCATCATCTTCTTCATCACCATATAATTTGATGAAGTCTTTTATAAGGTCGCTTTCAGTTCCTTTATCAAGTTCTGTTTTTATCATATCAGAGTAATAGGCAAAGTGTTCATTGCTCAGCATGTGCTTGATATCGCTTGCTAACCATTGAGAGCCCCAAATAATTTCCTTATCTCCTTCTATAGTTACGTCATCAGGAATCACATCGCTATCAAGTGCTTTTGAGACATAATATTTTTCAAGAATGAAAAACATATCATCGGCATCTTTATGGTTTTTGGTGTGTCTGTCCATGTAGGAATCCAGCTTAATAAAGAACTGTCCTGCCAATGTCGCGATGTTTACGTCAAACGAGTTGTTGATAGATACCGCAATAGAATGGTCCATTACATCAGTAAAGCATTTGACCGACATCTCCAACTCATATTCGGGAGGCCAAACTAAGGTTTCATTCTCTTCGGCAATATCACCAAAGGGAACAATATCTACCTCGTAATCATTATCATGATCTTCTCCTTCGTAATAGAATTTTTGATTAGCAGGAGCCTTTCTGAAGTGGTTATTTTGAAGAATTTCGCTAAGATTATCGAATTGCGACCAATCAGACAAGGCAATAGCCACATCGAGATCTCTTGTTTTGCGTTTTGAAGGATACTCATCAAGCAACTTCATCATGATATCTCTAGCCGTAGCACCCACCACATAGAGTTTCAGTCCTATGCTTGAGACGCAATCGCTAAGAGCCTTGAGAGTCTCATATAAGGCATCATTCTCCAGCTCTTCTTTACTTAGACTATTTTTCATCATCGATGATTCTTTTGGCAGCTTCAAGACAACGGCTGTCTGTCGTTCCCATTAAATCTGCATAGGTTAATATTTTGGGGACCATTTTACTATCCGCTTCTCCTGTCCAGAATTTCTTGTAAACAAGAATGTCGCCATCAGAAGAGGGTAACATCTTTGCCGTCCTAATCAAATCAACGCTATCTCCATCCGTGTAGATCGTTAGTATCTCTGGAGTTAGGTATCCATCAATAAGATTGGCACCACTTTCGCCACCCCAATAAGAGTTCTTTGGTAATTTAATATCCTGCCAATTTTGTCTAAGTTCAGGGCTTCCAAGTCTCATCTTCTTCAAGAACAATTTTGGTTTTAAAGACTGGTTATATGCCACTTGCCATTCATTAAGTAATTTTCTCCAATCCATCAGAACTCTTCCTTTAGGAGTTTTTATAATATGATGGTGTCGGATCATATCCTCAATAACATTTTTAATGGTTCCAAGAGAGTATCCAGTTTCTTCTGCAATTTTTCTATATGTTTTTCCTATATTTGCCTTGTCTAGCAGGAAATAGAAAATTAGTTTTATCGCAGATTCACTGAACACTTTCGTTTCAGCCTCTTTGGGCTTGTTCTGTTTCTGCCCTGTAATGTATATATATAATGGTGGAATGTTGATATAGCAGTTGCCAGCATTGTCCAATACATTAAATCCTTCCTCTACAAATTTCATCATTAGTTGAGGGGAAATATAACCAGCAATCAATAGTACAGGTACAGAACCATCGTTTTTTATCTTTTGTAACTGGAGAATCACCTGGTTAAAGTTAGCCTTAGTTACAAAGCTTTTGATTTCGCCAGACATTTTTATGTCACCAATGTTGATGTCAACATCGTGATTCCCCTTATTAGCAGGTTTCACGGTGATGTCATCACGTCGCGTTAAGCTCTTTAAATTTGCAGCGGCTTCTAAAGATAATTCCCTTTCATTTACCATGTCTGTTCATTTTTAAATACTTGTTCATGAATTTATGAACACTGCAAATATAGTGAACATTTTTGTAACTGCCAAGCTTTTTGTTCAATAAATAATGTTTGTTCATGAATTTATGAACATGATACTAATTCTGAACACGTCGGCTTTTTGATCTTTTTTGTAAAAATACACTGCCTTGTCGAAGTTAGGAGTTGGGATTTTAGCTAATTATAGTTTAAAATTCAGAGATTTGTTGTGGGCATACTTGTACGTCATAAGCGCGGTTACTTGCAAACCATATACTTTTACTCTCTCGAGCATTAGGCTCAAACTGTATGATAACCTCATCATCCACCTGGATATTGAACTTCTCAAGTTTCTCATCACCGAAGACCTCGAAAAGTAACCGATGTGGAAATTGCCCTTCAGATTCAGCAACGAATTGTTGCATTTTCCATGCGCCCCTTGCAGTTGTCCCGGATTTAGGTTCCACTACTGCGATAATTTTTCCTTTAAATTCCATATTTCTATTGTTTTAAACGGTTGAGTAAGCAATTCTATGATTAAAGATCAGGGCAATGGCAATTCCAATGTCTTGATGACTTGTGAAGCATCCTTATTGATGAAATACCATCGTTCGGCTTTATATTCCAGTCCGGTATGATTAATGGCTTGGAAATCTACCTTTATTTTCCATCCTGTCCATTCTTGAATATTGGTTTGGTTCAGTAATAATTCACGAATCTCTGAGTTGGCTCCCATCTGGCGACTAGCCAAGTCCATGACATAAGCATCATTAGCATTGAAACTCTCGAAGTTGTTTGTACGTTTCATAATGCTTTGGGTTACTTGTGCCATAATGCCCATGATATTTTTTTGCTCTTGTTCTGTAAAATAGATGGTACCAAAAACAGAATCTGGATTTGAAACACTGATTATTTTCAATTTTCCAGAGTCATTGATCGATTGTTCTAAATGAGCTTCCGCCAGCTCGATGACTTTATGCTGTCTGTTAGTACAAGATGAGACGGACAGTAATAAAACCGTTCCTATTAAAAGGCTAATGTATTTCTTCATGTTCATATTTTGATGATTTTAGTTTTATCGGGACTTAGTGCAAGCCTTTTATAATAAGCCGTTCCATCTTCCTTATACATCTCAATCACTTCGTGTGTGATACCGTCTTCACAAATTTGTTGCGCTTCCTTCTTTGTTACAGTATGTCCGCCAATATGACGCCAAATGGAGAAGTTGCACGGATGTGCTACATCTTTGTAATTACTGCAGTTATAAGCCTTCAATCCGACATGGATGTCACCGCCACAACATGGACATTTGGCTATACGGGAATCAAGCATCACCTTTCCATCATTACCGATGGTCAGTGCGGAAGAAAAGATCTTCCAATCGTTCGTGGCAAAGCCATCTAAAATTCCAAGTTTTCCAGATAAAAAAAGTTCGACTTCTTCTTCGGTAATTTTTCGATTGCAGATGATGCCTGGAATGAAGAACCCACAAGTCGGTTTTGTTCCAATACCATTTTTACAGATGTAGCCTTTGCATGTTTTCACCATTGTGGCGCCACATAATGGACATGTCCCCTCAAGATTGTGAATATCATGCAACACATCCACCTTGCCGTTGATAATGGCAAGGTGTGCACGAAATGACTGACCGTCTTTGTTTTTCATGGTCAGTACATCCGTCTGACCATCTTCTATCAATTTTCTGCATAACTCTTCAGTCATTTCTACGCCATGCATTACCCGGTAAAGAATGAATCCGCATTGCTTTCCACTTTGGGAAATACTGTTGCAGTGCCATCCATAATCACTGCTGACTATTTCACCTTTACCACATACGGGACACCTGCCCAAAAATTGATACTTATCTTCCATACTAAAAATCATTAATTTTTTTATTTTATATCAATAGTCCGCTGAAAACACCGACTTTTGACTTCAATTTGTCCTTCAAAGAGAAAAAGATAGCTCAAATCGAGTTTAATGCTCTGTCACCTTTATTCCTTTTTACTATTTTTTGCTCCTTGCAAATGTTTATTAATATGCTGAATATTAAATATATACAGCTTAAATATAATCATTTATTTCAAGATGAGCAAATGTTGATTTCTAATGAATCACAGATATTTCCATTCATAAATCAATTGTTCCGCTATGGCTTTTCCGGACATAAAAGAAGCCCATCCTTCGGGATCCAGTCCAAACCAAAGGTCATTCCAAGACATCGTTCTGATCTGCCATGCCAGTAACCACAGGTCTGTATTGATGCTTTCCAGTTTGGTTACGACTTCATTGGCTACGTAATAGCGCTCGGCGGAGTTCAACAGATTCACCTTATTTTTTTGATTAATGGATTTCCCGTTTGCATCATAATCAGAGGTCGTATATGATCCGCTTGTTACCAATTGTTTCATGAATGGATAGAGACTTGCCATCTGAGTGGCAGCATCCGTCAGTTCGTCTGAAACGAGTAATGCAATAGCAGTTCCTTTAAGATGTCCAGGAAGAGATTTTCTAAGAAGCGACATATTTCTTGGTATCTCCGTGGTTGTCAGCTCTGCTGCCCGCTTTATTTGATACAGATTTTGCATCGCTCCCTGTACGTTGCTGAGATAATCTAGCATTTGATCTTCTACCTTATGCATCCGTTCCATTGCTGCCGTTACAGCTGTCTCGGCTATAATAATCTTGTTCTGTGTTTTTTCACGGTTATTGAATATTTTCTTCAACATCTCACTTTGGGCTATTACTGCTCCCGTCAATGTCGGGTCGGTCTGTTGTGCATAACCACCGATACCTACAGAAGTACAGAATATCATTAATAGGATAAATCTCTTCATGATTCAAATGATGGTTATAGTTTGAAACAATTCTTTCTATTTTCGGCCAGTTTTTCATCCCGTTGGTATTTTGATTTCCCCAGAATGATGCCCATCGGTTTATTCATGATCTGGTCATTCCAATCTTTAAAAGCAGGAGCAGCTTTCCATTGTCCGACTTTGTATCGTAAATGTATGTGCTTGCCCAGTTCTGCGATGGAAATGTTATCCGAAGACATGGAAAACTCTTTGCCGCCAGTTTTGATAATGACTGCACTGTCTAACTTGATGATGTCCAGAGGCAGACCTTCCAGCAGCCCGGCCATTCTCACACCATAAATCCGGCCCGGTAGGTCATTGTCAAAGCAGTCTATGGCGCGGGCTTCGGAATAATGATTCATAATGCCTGTAATTTGACGGTCAGAGAAGGTCCCGCCAAGAGAAACGAACACCGAACTATCCCTGTCAATCTTTAAACGGTTAGCCTGATAAAACGCCATGATATCATATCCGCTTTCGGCAAAGTACACATTGCATATATCCAGCGGATTCTGATGGTTCGACAAATCGGCAATCCAAGCGGCAGAAGACGAGTTTGTTCCTGCTGCTTTACTCTTGTAACCGTTATATCCACGAATCTCATAACCCAGCACCTTGGTATTTCCTGGTTCCGTGTATGGAAATCCCAGGTTATAGTTGTCATAAGATGACATGTTCAAATCTTTGACGCGGCATAAGAAAGGAGAGAATACGCGAGCGGTCTCTTCTGTAATGCCCCGTCTGGTGAAATACGACATCAGATGTTTCAGATGTTCTTCACCTGGCTGTACTTCATAGCGTTTCGGATTGAATACCGAGGGCCTATTATAGCTTTCTGTTTCAACATATTTTCTGTCCCTATAATCAGGAATCGGCTCATTGGCAAACCGAGCCATGACCTTTGCAACAATTTCCCAATTGTCATGTCCGCTTTCCCCGAAACTGTTGATGTTCTCCAGAATGAGGTTCACTACATCACCACCCTTGGCTCCGTTCCTTCGGAAATAAGTCTGTGCAGACTTGTCCTGTGGATTCTTGATGATAAGTTTATCCGTATGAATATCACCATTATCCAATACCATCTCAATGTATCTGCCTACGCCGGCACTGCGGTCCAGACGATAACCGAGATAATAGGCAATATCATCTATTCCGACTCTTGCTTTGAGATCTTTGAAACTGACTTTGTTTGTGATCATCTGTACTTATCCAATTTTCAATTGTTGTTCTTGCTTTTCTCCCATTTTCGGAAGAAGGTCTGCATAGCTTTTGTTGAGTGTCTGTGTGAGGAGCCTCTGTTTATCTTCCTTTTTGTCAAGAGAAAAATAGAGATTGGCCACATTACTATCAATCTGCTTCATTTCCAAGTCGGCACCATTGTAAGTGGCCCTAACGGCGTAGTTTCCATTTTTTAGTTTGAATAGGGAGGCATCCTTAAAAGGTACTTCTTCGGTAGCTACGACCATTTCGAAAGGCATATTTTTTGAGCGGTTCTTTTCTAGCATAGCCGGTTCACCAAGTGCCAGTTTCTGCTCGTCCACTTTTTCCAATACCATATTGGCCGCTTTATTTACATCCGCCATTACCGAAACGATAAACTTAGGGTTCTCCTTCAATGCCGATATCCAGTTGTCCAGATAAGCGGCATTATTGTTAAGGATGCGTTTGTCAAACCCCATGGAATTACCGATCATGGCTGATGTCAATTCCGCTACCAATTCCTCTTTGGCATATTTCAGATCTCCGAATTTTTCACCACTCTGTCTTTTCAAACGTTGAGCCGTGCCTGTAGAATGAGCCATCTCATGAAGTGATGTGGAATAAAATTCCATTCCGTCCTTATAGATTTCCTCATCCGACTGGCCTTTATTGAACTGAGCCTTCATCGGAAG
>Ga0183101_1000340_pt5 | contig 13112 bp, 7 predicted proteins | sample Biomet3_FD_127790 | JGI IMG/M metagenome (GOLD analysis project Ga0183101, IMG submission 127790) | Microbial communities from bioreactor (seeded with sewage sludge) at LBNL, California, USA - Biofuel metagenome 3 | ecosystem: Engineered > Bioreactor > Anaerobic > Unclassified ... | reverse complement strand
CTTCCTCAGACATCTGAATCGCTGCCTCAGTCATCTGAACTACTTCCTCAGACATCTGAACTACTTCCTCAGACATCTGAATTGCTTCCTCAGACGTCTGAATCGCTTCCTCAGACGTCTGAATCGCTTTCTCAGACGTCTGACTCTCTTCCTCACTCGTCCTTTTTTTAATATCTGATCAGAAAATAAATTATTTTTATCTGTAATATACTAATAAAAATGTGTGATTTACTAATTCAAACATCAAAAGTAAAGATACAATTATTTGATTTAGAAATTCATACGTCAAAATAAAAGAATCTGACATGTAACTTGCTTATTTACTGATGATTTTAAGAAAAAAAGAAAAAATATTATCTTTTTTTTGCTTTTGAGTAAAATTTTTTTACACAAAATCAGAAATTGCATTTTTTTGTTGTATATTTGCTTTCATATTAATCCTAAAAACACTTCGTTATGTCAAAAAAAACAGTAAATGTTGATCTTTATCTGCGACAGGCTGACAAAATGGTAGGTTTAGGCAAGCGGATCTGTGAAAAAAATGCCGAATTAGGGGACGATAGTCCTTTAAAAGGTTCTAAAAAATTGGATACACTTCAAACAGCCATAAACAGCGCTGAAGCTAAACGCAAAGAAGCAACACAACAACGCAGAACCAGCAAAAAGCTGATGCAGGAATCGGAAAATCTTTTGGGCTATGCCGAAGGACAAACCGCCGAAACACCCGGAACGGTGTATAATTTATTAACTTCTATTCGTAATATTCTTTTAGAAACCTATCGTGGCAATGAAGAAGCCCTCCAGGAATGGGGTTTTGATGTAGTTGTTGGAACGGCTAAAAGCCCGGTACGTAAGAAAGAATAATTAGTTAACCTGCATTAAACTAATAATGCAGGTTTCGTTTGTTATTGCCGGGATTGGCAACTGTTCATCGCAGGGCATTAATGAGTTTGCATCTGAGAAGCAAGGAACAGCGGATATTTATACCCATAAAGATATTATCTTCGTAATTGGCAATAATACCCGTCAGTTTTAAAAAAATAGCAAAAGCAGGAAAGCCACTTAAACTTCCAGAAACCATAATCTTTTGGTTACTGAAAAGGGGCTTCCCTGCTTTATATGAGAAAATTTATAAGCTAATGAATAGTTTTGGTTTTAAAATCCAAATTTTATTCCCTGTGCCAGCGGGAGTTCCTGTCCATAGTTAATGGTATTGGTCTGACGACGCATATATAGCTTCCACGAGTCGGACCCCGATTCGCGTCCGCCACCGGTTTCTTTTTCACCGCCAAAAGCACCCCCTATTTCGGCACCGGAAGTTCCGATATTGACGTTTGCAATTCCACAATCCGAACCTGCTTCCGAAAGGAATTTTTCCGATTCGATAAGGTTCTGGGTAAAAATGGAAGAAGAAAGCCCTTGCGGCACATCATTGTTTAAAGCGATGGCTTCTTCAATGGTGCGATATTTTATCAGATAAAGGATGGGCGCAAAAGTTTCCTGCTGCACTGTTCCGTAATGATTTTCGGCTTCCACTAAGGCGGGAACCACGTAATTATCCGAAGCATACTTTTCGCCTTTCAGCGTTTGTCCGCCAAACAGGATTTTTCCACCTTCCTTTTTAACCTGAGCAAGTGCATTGGTAAATTGTTTTACCGCCTTTTCGTCTATCATCGGACCTACCAGGGTGCCATCTTCCAATGGATTGCCGATATGTTCCGACACACTTTGATAGGCGGTGAGAAGAGTTTCTTTCACCTGTTCATAAATACTTTCGTGAATGATGATACGACGGGTAGAGGTGCAACGTTGTCCGCAGGTTCCTACGGCTCCAAATACCACCGACTTAATAGCCATTTCAAGATTAGCGCTTTCGGAAATAATTACGGCATTGTTTCCGCCAAGTTCCATGATGGTACGGCCTAAGCGTTGACCAACAATCTGCGATACCTTTTTCCCCACAGCCGTGGAACCGGTTACAGAAAAGAAAGGAATGCGTTTATCGGCAGCAAAATTATCTCCCAACACATCGCTTTTGGCAATCAAAAGGTTAAAAATACCCTCGGGAAGTTCGTTCCTGCGTAATACTTCGCCAATGATATGCTGAACGGCAATAGAGCATAAAGGCGTTTTGGAACTTGGCTTCCAGATGACCACGTCTCCGGCAATGGCAGCGACCATAGAATTCCATGCCCATACAGCTACCGGAAAATTAAAAGCTGTGATCAGACCAAGGATACCCATCGGGTGATACTGGTCGTAAATACGGTGTTCGTGCCGTTCGGAATGCATGGTATAGCCCATAAGCAGACGCGATTGACCTAAGGCAAAATCGCAAATATCAATCATCTCCTGAACTTCACCTTTACCTTCTTCATAAATTTTTCCCATTTCGAGGGAAACTAAGTAGCCAAGGTCGTCTTTATAAGCACGCAAAGCCTCGCCTATCTGCCTTACGATTTCACCACGCCGGGGTGCAGGCACTTTTCTCCAGATTTTAAAAGCTTCTTCCGCCTGTTTAACAACATATTCGTAATCTTCAAGCGTTGCATTTTTGATTTTAGCAATTACCTTACCGTCGATAGGCGATATGGAAGTGATCACCTCTCCGTTAGTTTTAATCCAGTTGGCGCCGGTAGACGCACCATCGTTAATGTTATTGATTCCTAATCGTAATAAAATGGATTCCATGAGTAATAATTTCTTTGATTTTTGTTAATATAAATAAAGCATTGGTTATTCAAGCATGTAAGGATAGCGATACTCCGTTGCCGGAATAAAAGTTTCCTTGATAGTACGCGGGCTCACCCATCTAATCAGGTTAAATTCTCCGCCCGCCTTGTCGTTGGTTCCCGAAGCACGCGAACCACCAAAGGGTTGTAAACCTACGATAGCACCGGTAGGCTTATCGTTGATGTAAAAATTACCTGTCGCATTTCTTAATTTTTCGCAAAGATGAACAACTGCAGAGCGGTCTTTTGCAAAAACAGCACCGGTAAGTCCATAGGGAGAAGTCGTATCACAAAGGTCAATTGCATTTTCCATATCATTGTCTTTGTAAACAAACACAGTGAGTACTGGTCCAAAAATTTCTTCTTCCATGGTTTTAAATTTCGGATTGACGGTTTCTATCACCGTTGGCCGGATAAAATATCCTTCCGATTTATCGTAAAAACCTCCGGCAATAATCTTTGCTTCCGGTGAATTTTTGGCAAAATCAATATAGGATGTGATAGTATCAAAGGCATTTTCGTCAATAACCGCATTCATAAAGTTGTAAGGATCGGTTATGTCTCCCATTTTTATGTCGTTGGTCATTTCCAGGATCAATTTTTTAATGGCAGGCCATAAAGATTCCGGCACATACATCCGCGAAGCAGCCGAACATTTTTGTCCCTGATATTCAAATGCTCCACGTACTGCATTTACAGCTACTTCCATCGCATCTGCTGATGGATGGACAAAAATGAAATTTTTGCCACCGGTTTCACCTACCAAACGAGGATACGATTTGTAAGCCGAAAGATTAGCAGCTACCTGCGACCACAACTGGTTGAAAGTCCGGTTAGAGCCGGTAAAATGTAATCCAGCAAGATCCGGCGATTTTAATACCGTATTCCCAATCAACGAACCTTTTCCTGGTACAAAGTTGATGACGCCATCGGGTAAGCCGGCTTCCATAAACACTTTCATCAGGTAATAATTAGAAAGCAAAGCTGATGTAGCAGGTTTCCAAACGGTGGTATTGCCCATCATCACCGGAGCCATGTTCAGATTGGAAGCGATGGACGTAAAATTAAATGGAGTAACCGAAAAAATAAAACCTTCCAGTGCCCGGAATTCCATACGGTTTAACTGATTGTACGCCGAACGGGGCTGTATTTCGTAAATTTTACCTGCAAAATATGTATTATACTTGAGGAAATCAATGGTTTCACAAACGCTGTCAATTTCGGCCTGATAGAAATTTTTACTCTGTCCCAGCATGTTGGCAGCATTGATCACTGCCCGGTATTTGGTAGAAATTAGTTCGGCTGCTTTCAGCAGGATAGAAGCACGAATGGTCCAGGTAAGATTCGACCAGATTTTATGTGCATTAAGTGCTGCTTCTACGGCAAGACGAACTTCCTTTTCCGTAGCTTTATGATAAGTAGCTAAAACATGAGAATGCCGGTGAGGCATACAAACGGTTCCGGTATCTCCGGTACGAATTTCCTTTCCACCAATGATTAGCGGAATTTCTATTTTCTGACTCATTTGTTTCTGTAATTCCTTTTCAAGTGCAATGCGCTCCGGACTTCCTTTCATATAATTCAGGACCGCTTCATTTTGTGGTACCGGGAAATTATAAATAGCATTATTCATTTTGATAATTTTTTTAATTGTTTAAAAAGATACACGACTTGCATTTTGTTGCATATCGCTTGCAAATGTACAAAAATTGAAATGCACCGAACCAAATCAACTAAGCAAAATAACCGTCAACTTTTTTATTTCTGACCGGAAAAGGATTTATGCAGCACTATTAAATTGCATGCTAAATATTTTTAAAATAATGTATACTAATACATTACCAAAGAATATCCAATAACAATTATAAAAAACACAAGTAATACGATAATATAACCAATGTGCAATAAAAATGTTTTAACAATTGTCTTTCCCCGGCTTTGAGAATATACTCGTTTTAATGCAAAAAAGAGGTAAACAGTGATAATGGGTAAAATAAAAAAGAATGAAATTTCCATTACCAGCGAAAGTAATTCCCAAACAAGGAAAAGCATAAAAATAAAACTGTGGAAATGAAAAGAAAAAATCAAATGATTGAAATAATTTGTTCTCCGTCGAATATAAAAAAGTTTTAACAACCCGGCGAAAAAAGGAATGATCAGAAAAACCATTTTGGAGATGATATGATTCAGTTCTTCTGTAAATTTTTCGGTACCCGACAGGTTAATTTTAACATATTGCTTGGCAACAAACCGTTTTATGCTGCTCATTCCCGGAAATTCTTTTTTGATAAACTTATCGAGGCCTTCATTTTTAACTTTTTTACGCAAAGTATCCGGATTTATCGAATTCAGTCTTTGAAGCGATGGATTATTTGTAGTGATATGAAAGGTATTGGACGATTTATTTTGCCCTGTTTGGGCATTTTTAACTGCCGGTTCAAATTCCGGTTCTTTTTTATCGGATGTAATTCCGGTAACAAGAAAATACACCACACTGATAAATAAGAACATCTTAAACGGATGAAAAAAACGTTGCCGTTTACCCTCCAGGTATTCTTTGGTAAGCAATCCCGGTTTGAAGAGCAATGGAACAATCGTATGCATGAATTTTGAATCGAAATGGAAGAAGTCGCCAACCGATTCCACAAGAAATTTCCTTACCGAATAATCTCCCTTTCCAAGCAATTTCTGACCACAATAAGCACAAAAGCGGTCTCCCTCCCCCATTGGCTTGTTGCAATTGGGACATACGTTTTCCTTTAGTTCGTTTTCCATTAAATGTTCTTTCAAAAATAAAAGTAAAAAAAGTTAAATAGCCATAACAAGGAGGCACAACGACAATTTGCCCATTTAAGATAAAAAAGAAAATTTATTTCTACGGAACATAGGAAGCATTGGCATCTCCATAAATTATTCCATTAAAATTTTGGGTTACATTTTCATTTCCAACCGTGAATGGCAAAGTATTAAAGAACCAATTACCGGAAGGAAAAGTATTAATAAGAGTAGCAATTCGTTTTTTAATTAAAAGAAGGTCGGTTGCAGTTAAACTACCGGAAAGGTTCACGTCGCCGGACGCCAGGTAAATACCGCTTAAATGGGCAATATTAACAATATGTTTGGAGTATAATAAAACATCTGTAGCCGTAACACCGCCCCAAGGCTCATTGGTTGAAACCACTAATGAATAATTACCGGGAACAACGTTTGAAAACGAATAAATACCAGCAACGTTGGTGGTGGTGGTTCCAACAATAGAACCGGCACTGTTTTTTAAGCTTATCGTTACATTACTTAAGGGTGTATTGCTATTGTTTGGATAGGAAACCATACCTAAAACATCTACACCACAGGGATTAACGACAACTGCAAAATCGGGAGAAGCTATTCCATTGCCACAACTATTCGTTCCGTAAACGGAAATGTTTCCCGAAACAGCTGTATTGGAAAAGTCAACGGTAATCGCATGAGTATTTAATCCGCTTGCTATAGAAGCTCCTTCCGGAAGTTCCCAGACATAACCGATGGCATTATTAATTGGTGGCACTGAATAAGCCACTCCTGCTTGCCCCCGGCATACCGTTTCGGCTCCGCTTATGGTTCCGGCTGCTCCAGCGCCCAAATTTGTAATAACGGAATTGATATAATAGTTGCTTGTGGGTATATCATTCAGCGGAGTCATATTCACATCGGAATATTCGCAATCGCTCCCGCCATTTGCCGTATTGTTAAAAATGATTTCCGAAGATTCATTAAGACTGGTAAAACTTAAATCCATAAGTTTGGCCCCGTCTGCCAGAGTAACCGCCGCCATACTCGACCAAACCATCATTACCTTATGGAGTGAGGATGAAACAATAATTTCATTTACAAAAAAACCGGATAAGGATGGATTAATATTTGAGCATCCATTATAAGTTAAATAATTCGGGTTAAAATCAAGCCTTAATGTTATGGAAGCAATTTGATTAAAACCGGTAACAGTCAATGGAACATTCACAACGCCGTTAGGGCATGTCTGAGCTGAACCTGCCGTTGTAACGGGAGCATTTTGTCCTTTCATCAGAAAGGGTAAAAGAATTATTACTAAAATTGTGATAAATCTTTTATAAACTGATTTGTTTTCCATTTTATAGATTTTTAGTGTGCGATAAAACAATTTTTAATGTATCAATAACTTTCCGGTTAATCGTTTTTAATACAATACAGTATTCATAAATCAGAAACAAAGTTAAAGAATTATTTTCTGGCTTCTGAAAACAAAGCTAAATTATTTTTTTTAATTCATAACTGTTAAAAGTCTTTTTTTATATTTGCCACATCAATTCATTAATCCCGCTTTTTAATAATAATGAAGTACTTACATTGTCCAACTGTAATATTTATTACAGTTGTTTTTTATTTTTTTTCACCCAACGTTGCTTTTTCGTCTACCGTTGTCGGGTTAACGAATCAGCTAAAGCATACCCCAAAGGAAAAGGTCTTAGCTAATCTTGAAGTGAGAGAGAAAATTAATGAAAAGCAAACAACACTGAACATGCTGACTGTTGAAATAAAAAATCAACGAAATACCACCTACGTGCTCATTACCGGTTTGATTTTAATTATCATCATCAGCATTATCATCTACAGACTTTATTACAATTTACTAAATGCAAATCGCAAACTAGTAGAGCAACAATTGGATTTTATACAAGCCGAATCGCATAACCATCAACTGATAAATAAAATCTCCATTTATGATCATTTGCCAGTTGCTAAAGCAGAAACACAGACCAAAATTAAAGAAGAAGATGATGATGATGGAGAAACAAATCCTCCATTTGAATTGATGGCTCAGATAATTCATCTGATGGAAAACGAAAAGCTATTTCTTAATCCAAAACTGACCATAGATGAATTAGCCAAGCAATTGAAAACCAATAAAACTTATCTCTCACAAATCATCAATACATATTTCCAAAAAAATTTTAACAACATGGTTAACGAATACCGTATTCACGAAATATTGATATGGATGACCAATCGCGAAAATGCCAATCTCAGTTTTGAAGGAATGGCTTTAAAGGCAGGATTTTACAATCGCACAACTTTCTATGAAGCCTTTAAACATTTTACCGGTGTAACTCCATCCTTCTTTTTAGCTAATATAAAAAGAAGCGAATCGTCGTGAGTTATTCAAAGGAAACTTTTCCAAAGCATGTAATCACCCCGCTATTGACTGCATACTTACTGCTCACTATTTAACATCGCCCGAAAAAAAGGATAGTGAAATATTTTGCTCTTTATTTTACCTGATTATTAATAAATTACCGGCAATTCGGTTTAGATAAATCCGAGCAATAAATTTCAACATTATTACAACTGCGGTTTTTATGCCAACTGTTAAGGTATTGTTATCCCTGTAATTTTATAAACGATTAATGATCAACGGTTAAATAATATTTTAAATAAATCCTGACATCTGTTTCTAAATCCTGACAATAAAAATTTGTAATTATTACAGACAAAAAGGATACTTGCGGCAAAAATGTTTAATATAAATTAAAAATATCAAAATATTACAAATAATAGCAAATTAAAAATAATGCATCCAACATAGCCATTCGTTTTTTTAATAAATAGCTTTAAAATTATACATTAAATAAAAAATAGCTGAATACAAACAAATATGAATTATGAATTATAAATTATCAAGTATGAAAAAAATTACTTCTTTATGGGTTATGCTGTTTGCAATTATTGCTTTAGGATTTGTAAGCAATAATGCAATGGCACAAAACCAAAGTCCTTCAAGTGCACAGGAAATACTAAATAATCCTGCAACTATCGAATGTGACCATTGTCCAGCGACAACTTCTCCGGAAGAGTCACAGAGATTAAGGGATCAATATCAGCCACGTATCGAGCGAAGCAATCTGACGATGCCAAAAGATTTCAAACAAATCATTTCCGGTTCAAAATCGGGGTCTATGCAAACTAACCAAGGCACGGATTTTTGGCTGGCATTTACACCTAATTATTCAAACGGTCCACTTCTTTTTCTTGATATTACAGGAACTGAAAATACGACAGGAACAGTTAGTTGTTCAGCAATTGGTTTTACACAAAACTTTACTATTACAGCCAATACAATTACCAGAATCACAATTCCTAATAGTGCACAACTCACAACTTCAGGTATCATACAATCGCTTGGAGTTCACGTGGTCTCCTTAAAAAATGTTACCGTTTACGGAGCAAATCGAATAACCGCCAGTACGGATTCATTTCTCGGAATACCTGTTGCTGCACTTGGGACAAACTATCTTACTCTGTCCTATAATGGTTTAGCTGCTTCTTATGCATCAAATTTTGCCATTGTCAGTCCCTATGATAATAATGTGGTTACTATTACACCAAAATCAGCAACGGCTAATAGCCAGCCAGCTGGTGTTCCTTTCAATATTACACTGAACCAAGGACAAACTTACTTAGTTAAATCATCTTCTACTACCGATATGTCGGGTTCAGTGATTCAGTCATCATTACCTGTTGCTGTATTTGCCGGTGCTGGTTGTGTAAACATTCCGTATGGCTTTACGGCATGTGATATGATCGTAGAACAAATGCCTCCTCTATCGGCCTATGGAAATAAATTTGTTACCTGTCCTCTTGCATCAAGGACAGGTGGTGACACCTGGCGTTTTATGGCATCACAAAACAATACTACACTGAAAATAAATGGAGTTACAAAGGCAACACTGAATTTTGGTGATTTTTATGAAACGATACTCCAAACAGCCTCTTATGTGGAGGCAGATAAACCTATTTTGTCTATGCAATATTCAAATGGTATAAATTATGATCGGACTACAGGAGATCCTTTTTCAATGATTGTTCCGCCTTATCAGCAATTTCTCAATGACTATACCTTTGCAACACCCGCCGAAGGTTTTGCGACAAACTATTTTAATGTTACCGTTGAAACTACCGGAGTATCAGGAATGCAAATGGATGGGTCGCCACTAAATGCAGCTTCGTTTACGGCAATATCGGGAACAAACTATTCAGTAGCTTCATTTCCGATTGCCATTAATTCCACTCATCATGTTACTAATACAATCGGAAAATCATTCGGTATTTCCGTATATGGATTTACCAGTGCTGACTCTTATGGTTATCCTGGAGGATCGGGATATGGAAGCATAAATTCGGGAGGCGGACCAGTCATTGCTTTAACGGAACCTACGGTTGACCTTTTTTGTACATCAAATGCTACTACTCTTGATTTGGTAATATCTGCATCAATTACTGACAGCATTGACCCTTTTGTTCAAAGTGCCAAACTGTATTATCGTAAAATAGGAACGACTACTTATACCTCAATACCTATGACACTGGGAAGCGGTACTATCTATAGCGCTACTATTTCTGCGGCTGCTACTGATTTTCCGGGTGTAGATTTTTATATTCTTGCCACCGATGGGCAAACTATTACGACCAGTCCTGCTGTTGATCCTGCCAACAGTCCATACTCTGTAGGTGTTGATAATGCGCCTCCTCAAACTATTCATACTCCGGTTACCTCCAGTCCGGTTAACACAAACATACTTATCACGGCTAACGTAACAGATGTTACAGATTATGTACAATCGGTTAAACTCTATTACAGAAAAACAGGAGGAACTCCCATTTATACAGCATTAGACATGACTTTTACTTCCGGCGATACATATACAGCAACAATTCCCGGCGCTCAAATGACAGATCAGGGAATAGATTACTACATAAAATCAATAGACAATCATGGCGCCAGTTGTACTTCCGGTTTTTCTGATTCGCCTTATAAAATTGTAGTTAGTACCGTAACTGCTCCCAATGCTCCGACTTCAATTTCCGCTACTTCTAATCCAATCTGTATTGGTTCATCCACAGAACTTACGGCTAACGGAGCCGATGGAACAGTATACTGGTATACCGGAAGCTGCGGAGGCACTCAACTTACAACAGGTAATCCAATCACAGTAAACCCCGACTCAACGACAACCTATTATGCCAAAAACTATAACAGTGGTCAGTTCAGTGAAGGATGTGCTTCTGTTACTGTTACTGTCAATCCGGTATCCGTGGGAGGCAGCATCAATGGAACCGATTCCATAACATATGGAAGTTCTACCGGAACTATGACCCTGAGCGGGCATGTCGGAACGGTATCAAAATGGCAGAAAAAAATTAGTACAGCCAGCGAATGGAGCGATATCAGCAATACTGCAACCACTTATAGCGAAACGCCTTCTTCCCCAGGAACCTGGCAATATCGTGCCCTGGTTAAAAGTGGTAGCTGTTCCGAAACATACTCCAATGTATTCAGTGTAAACGTTGCAATAAAAACATTAACCATCGGAGGCTCTTTTGTTGCCAATAATAAAGTTTATGACGCAACCGCCGCTTCATCCATCTTGACAAACAACCTGACTCTGGTTGGAAAAGTGGGTAGCGATGCTGTTACATTAACTGCTGTTGCGGTATTTGCAAATAAAAATGTTGGTAACTCCAAAACAGTAAGTCTGACCGGATCAACAATTACCGGAGCTAATGCTTCATATTATACCTTATCGTTAACCGGAGCTCCGACAGCCTCGGCAAATATTACCGCCAAAGCCATCAATGTTACGGCTCAAACCGATAGCAGAGTTTATAATGGAACAACCTCTTCAAGCGTAGCTCCGATTGTGGATGCTTTGCAAACCGGTGACGTGGTTTCTACCTCGCCTACCCAGGTTTATAATAGTAAACATGTGGGTACAGGAAAAACGATGACCGCAAGCGGACTGGTGATTAACGACGGAAACAGTGGCAATAACTATTCTGTCTCTTATGTTTCTAATAATACAGGTGTCATTACTGCTAAAGCGATCAATGTTACGGCTCAAACCGATAGCAGAGTTTATAATGGGACAACCTCTTCAAGCGTAGCTCCGGTTGTTGATGCTTTGCAAACCGGCGACGTGGTTTCTACCTCACCTACTCAGGTTTATAACAGTAAACATGTAGGAACTGGAAAAACAATGACCGCAAGCGGACTTGTTCTTAATGATGGTAACAATGGAAATAATTATTCCGTTTCCTATATTTCTAATAATACAGGTGTCATTACCACTAAATCCATCAACGTTACTGCGGTAAGCGATTCCAAAATCTATGATGATAATACCAGTTCGGATGAAATGCCAATAGTAGAAACTTCGGCTATCCAAACCGGAGATTTAGTAAGCACTCAGCCTCATCAGGTTTATGATACAAAATTCGTAGGAACCGGAAAAACAATGACGGCAAGCGGACTTGTTCTCAATGATGGGAATAATGGAAATAACTATTCCATACATTATCTGACAAATACTACGGGTGAAATTCTCCCTGGACCGGCTCATCATTTTAGCATCAGCGGACCCGATGAAGTGGTTGCAGGTTCTGCCAGCTCCAATTTCACCATTCAGGTATATGATCGTTACGAAAACGCTACTACCGTAACCAGCGCTACCACATTTGCACTGACAACTTCATCAACCGGAACATCCATTGCTTTTAATCCTAATCCTGTAACAATGAGTAATGGAAGTGGCAACACAACCTTTACTTATCGCGACAGCAAAATAGGAAATTACACGATAACTGCCGCAAGGACTTCGGGAAATGATGAGGGCTTGGTTGGAAAATCGGCTACCCACAGCATTGAGGTTACCTTAATTCCCTGGAATGCCTGCAATACTTCAGCATCAGCTGATGGAGAAACAGAGTATTTCCCCGACGGCAGCACGGCTCCGGTATACGGTAAATTTGAATTATCTGCCACCGGCTTATCAACAGCTCAAAATGATGTACATAACTTTGCTTATCAACCCTTAGGTAATAAAGGTACCATCATTGCTCATGCTGCGGATATAGAAAACGGAGGATGGATAGGCATAGAAATGCGCGAAAGTTGTGCTTCGAATGCCAAAACGGTGCTGATCAAATCCCATATTTATAATCCTAATGTAATTATAGGCTATCGCAGCAGCACGGGAAAATCCATGTTATCGGTCAGTCAGGTTACTCAACTTACTTCCTGGCTGAAAATACAACGTAATGGAAGCCAATTTACCATCTATTCCTCTAATAATGGAACCTCCTGGCAAAAAAGGTACACAGCAACAGTAAGCATGAGCACCAATATCCTTGCGGGTATCTTTACCGAAAGCGTACGTTCCGACCGGACTTCCATTGCCCAGTTCGATCACGTAGAGGTATCGTCTTCGCTTAAATCATCGGAAATTCCGGATGATGAAACCATCGAACCATCAAACGATAAACAAATAGATGTATACCCAAATCCTGCTGACGAAATAGTAAACATCG
>Ga0183101_1000575_pt2 | contig 13148 bp, 8 predicted proteins | sample Biomet3_FD_127790 | JGI IMG/M metagenome (GOLD analysis project Ga0183101, IMG submission 127790) | Microbial communities from bioreactor (seeded with sewage sludge) at LBNL, California, USA - Biofuel metagenome 3 | ecosystem: Engineered > Bioreactor > Anaerobic > Unclassified ... | reverse complement strand
TGTGGCCGATCGGAATATCGCTGATGGTTTCAAACTCAAGGGTCTTGTTGCCGTCCATAACCCAGCCGTTGAGTTTGTCACCCTTTTTGACGCCTTCGACCACGATAACGCCGACGCTGTCGCCAGGCTCGTGAACTACGAAATGGGTTGTCATTCCTGTCTCCTTGGATGATATTAAGTGTGCCGAAAAAGGTAAATACCAAACACATCATTAGAAACATATGTCATTTTGCTTTGCTGATGCATACAATTCGTGCCTTTATATTTGAATATAGAAGTCTATTTTCTATATAAATACACAAATTTTTTTCCAATAATGCGTTTGTAACAGTGATACAGCAAAACGTGTGCCAGATTTGGGCAAAGGTGGTTAGCATCTGATAACATTGATTTTTTATTCACAATATTGATTGATTGAACAGTTAAATCTTTGCTTTTTCGGCAAAATTGATTATATGTGGGCAGCAAAATGCTTACATATAGGCGGTGCCCATGAATTTTCAACTTTCGGCAGATGGTCTTTCCAGTCCTTCGCTTTCCGTAGGCCAGGTGGTTCACCATTTGGCGGCCAGCGTGTCCGGCAAGATGGACCGCAATGGCTTTTTTCAGACCTTGTCGCGGCAGCTTCGTGTTTTATTTCACTATGACCGGTTTTGCATAAATCTGTATGACTCGGAACGGGAATTCCTGAACCTTTTCACGGCGGCGGACGGCACCGTGGTGGAATCTCTTTCCAACACGCGCATTGCGCACAACACGGTGGCCGGGCTGGCCATTTCCTCGCGCAAACCGGTGGTTATCAACGATCTGGCCTCGCACACGTTCGGCAAGGGGCCCATGCCCCTTTCTTCCGTGGGCCTTAATGCCACCATAGCCCTGCCGCTGCTCATCAACCGCGAGGTCATCGGCACCCTGCACGTCTCGTTTGTGCGGCAACCGGACAACGTGATCGACATCCTGAACTTTCTTATCGAGCTCTGCCCGGTGATCACCACATTTCTGTTTGCCGTGCTCACCGAAGAGCGCGCGGCCAAGTCGCGGGATGCCCGAACCGCCGCGGGCAAACCGCGCGAGGAACGCTCGAACATTCAGCTTGAAAGCAAGCTGCTTGAAACGCCCCAGATGTTGAAAATCATGGCCGTGGCGCGCAAGGTGGCCAAACTGGATATTCCCGTGCTTATCTCTGGCGAAACCGGCACCGGCAAAAGCATGCTGGCCCGCTGGCTGCACCGTCACAGCCCTCGGCGCGAAGAAAATTTCGTCAAGGTCAACTGTCCGTCCCTTGCGCCCACGCTGTTTGAAAGCGAAATGTTCGGCTATGCCAAGGGGGCCTTCACCGGGGCCACGACCAAACGCATTGGGCGCATAGAGCTGGCGCAGCGCGGCACCCTGTTTCTGGACGAAATAGGCGAGCTGGCCCCTGAAATGCAGAGCAAGCTTTTGCAGGTTATGGAGGAAAACGCTTTTGAGCGGGTGGGCGAAGCGGAATCCATCGGCGTGGACATCCGCGTGGTTTCGGCCACCAATATAGATTTGGCCGAGGCCATGGCAGAGGGCAGGTTGCGGCGCGATCTGTATTACCGGCTCGGCTCCGTTGTCGTGCGCATGCCCGCGTTGCGGGAGCGTAAAAACGACATCCCGCTGTTTGTGGAACACTTTATCCACCAGTTCGCGGGGGAATACGAAATTCGCCCGCCGCGTCTTTCACGCGCGGTGGTGCAGGCGCTGTACGAGCACTCCTGGCCCGGCAACATCCGGGAGCTGCGCAACGTGGTTAGCCGCATTCTGCTGCACTCGCTGGATTCGGCGGTTACAGCGGATTTTGTTTCCGAAGCGCTGCACCAGTGGGATCCTCGCCATCCGCAGGCGCAACAGGTTCAAAAAGCGGCGGCTCCGTCTATTGAGGCCGCGCCGTGCGGCGCCGAGACCGCACCGGTGGAATCCACGCCCTTGCTCACGCTTGAGGAAAACGAGCGCGCGCATATCGAGCTGGCGTTGCGTCAGGCGGGTGGGCGGATTTCCGGCCCCAAGGGCGCGGCGGCGTTGCTGGGGGTGCCTCGCTCCACGTTGCAGCACCGGATGCGCAAACTGGGCGTGAACGGATAGATTGGGGATATGTAAGGAAAGGCCGCGCCCCTTTTGCTGTAATAAGGAGAACGGCGGGGCGGCGTAGGCGCGCGGCAACCGCATGCCGTGCGCAAAAGGGAGAGGCGCGCGTTGTTGCGTTGCGCCCTGCGGGGGCAGGTGGGCTTCGCCCTGTTACATCAGGGTGCGCAGGGCCTTAAGACTGGTCTTGTCGCCTGCGGCCAGCAGAACATCTCCGGCGTGGAGCACTGTTGCGGCGCGGGGCTGTTGCAAAATGGGGCTGGCGGCATTTTTGATGGCGAGAATGATCACGTCCTGCTTGGTCAGGGCCGCTTCGGCCAGGCTTTTGCCCACAAGCGGCGATGTGTCCGTGACCTCAAATTCGTCAAGCTGCACCTCGTCGTTGCGGTTCTGGTGGCTCATGAATGACTCCACCAGGGGGCGCTGAATGGCTTGAGCAATGGTTTGGCCGCCCAGCATGTGCGGCAGAATAACCCTGTTGGCTCCGGCGGTCTGCAGCTTGTGAATGTGGCGGTTGTCGCTTGCTCTGGCCACGATATACAGATCAGGGTTCATGGCGCGGGCGGAAAGCACCACATAAACGTTGGCCGGGTCGTTCGACATGGCGGAAACCAGCGCCTTGGCATGGCCAAGTCCCACACGCTGCATAACGTCGTCGGAGGTGGCGTCGCCGGGAACGAGAAAATAACCTGCTTCCTCAATTTCTTCGGATTTCTTGGCATCGTTTTCAACCACCACCACATCCACGCCGTCATCGGCCAGCTCTTTGGCCACAACCCTGCCGACCAGACCGAACCCGCACAGCACGCAATGCCCCGACAGCGCCGCAATTGCCTTGTCCACCCTGCGCCTCCGCATTATTTGAAAAAATCGTCCTTCAGAAGCCAATTGCACAATGTAGCCGACGAGCAGGGCAAAATATGCCACGCCGGAAAAGATGATGCCGATGGTGAGCCACTTGCCCGCCGTGCTGAGCGTATGCACCTCGCCAAACCCGATGGTGGAAAGCGTGATGAGCACCATGTAAAAGCCATCGAACAGCGACCATCCTTCAATGTAATGATAACATATGCTGCCGATGAAAAAGATGATGAAAAGAACCACCGTGTTGAGCAAAATAGGCCATAAAAGACCCATGTGCTGGCGAAGGCGCAAAAAGCGGATGTAAATCTTTTTTTTCATGCTCGGCTCAACAGGCATACAGTCAATTTACAGCACTGCGCGCCCTGCTTGGGAAGACGCCAACGCTGCTGTTTCTATGCACATTTCCGTTGCGGGAGCGGCACGTATTTCAGGCGAAAATTTGCCTCTGACGCTGTGCTTGCTTCTCCTCTTTCCGCGTCCGTGTCAATCCTGTCTTGCGATCTGGCGATCCATCGCCAGGGGGTCCACCCTGCGAACCACGGGCGAAGGCTAAAATGCACTACAGATGTTAAGGAATTCTCATGGGAATAATTGTTGTTTACCGTCGCATAAATGCATCTTTCTTATGGTTATAAGCATAATCAGGAATTGCATCCAACCGGATTCCCGATATTTTTTTTATGTATGTCGTTGCTGTAGGGTTTACCCCGCACAAAAATAATACTGTGGCGAATACGGTGCGAAGTATTATTATCATATTGACATGGTGTGATTTACGACATAGATAATCGTGAATACCCTTGAAGCAAAATTCCTTTTGCATAAATCCTTTTTTGAGGAGTTACCATGGATGATTTTTTGAAAGAAGCTTTGGAAATAACCAAAGCACAGGCAGGCGTCAGAGTAATGAGCGAGGAAGAGATAGCCAAGTTCGTGCTCAAAGTGGCCCAGGGCATCCGTGCCGCAGCCGAAGGGCAGGCTCCTGTGGAGATGGAATCCGAAGGCATTGTTCTTGAAGCGCGCAAGTCCATCAAGGAAAAGTCCGTCACTTGCCTTGAATGCGGCAAAAGCTTCAAAATTCTTACCAAGCGGCACCTGGCGGCTCACGGCATGACCACCGAGGAATATCTTGAACGGTGGGGCTTTAAAAAAGGCACGCCTCTGGTCTGCAAGGCCCTGCAGCGTGAACGCCGTAAAAAGATGAAAGAAATGAAGCTGTGGGAAAAGCGCAGAAAGGTGGTGCAGAGCTAACCCTGTTTTTGCCTGGGGCCGTGCCGGGGTTGGTTTTCGAACCAGCTGAAAAAACCGCTCCGCACGGCGGGCGCTTGGGTTGCGCGCTTTTGCCGATTCAGCGAGGCGCAAGAGGTATCATGGCGGGGGCGCGCGCTCGTCATGGCATGGTTCCACGGCAACACCGGGGCGCGCACCGGGAAAGGGCAGAGCATTCATGGATACCGCAAGCGCGCCGCGTCGGGCCGTTTTTCTGGATCGCGACGGCACCCTGAACCGGGATACGGGCTATATTCACCGCAAGGAAGACTGGCAATGGCTCCCCGGGGTGATAGAAACCCTCAAGCGGCTGCGTGCCGTGGGCTATCTGCTGGTGGTGGTGAGCAACCAGTCCGGCCTGGCCCGGGGCATGTTTGGCATGGATGATCTGCGCAGCCTTGAGGCCTGGATCAACGAAGACCTTGCGGCGCACGGCGCGGGCATAGACGCCTGGTATTACTGCCCGCACCTGCCGGAAGTCACCGGCCCCTGTTCGTGCCGCAAGCCTGAGCCGGGCCTTATTCTGCAGGCGGCGGCGGACCTGAATATCGACCTTGCCCGTTCGTGGGTGGTGGGCGACAGGGTGCGCGATGTGCAGGCCGGGCTTGCCGCCGGGTGCAGCTGCGTGTTGCTGCGGCCCCCTGTGGGCGCATATGAAGACAACGTGCCCGTGCCCGAAGGCGTGGCCGTTGTGCCGCATCTGCCTGCCGCCGGGGTGCATATCCTGGCCCCGGAAATGCGGGCGCACCGACTGGAGCTTTTGCCTCAGGGCTGTGGCGGGCATTGCGGTAAAGCGCAGGGCTGACGCGCCCGCCCGTGCAACGACAAAGCCCATGACGTTTGCCATGGGCTTTGAAAAATCGCGGCAGCGGGGCGGATGGCCGCCAAACCGCATCAGGTGTATTGCGGTTCGTTTTCCTTGATGATCTGAAAAGCCTTCATGGCCTTGATGGTGCCGGGCAGCCCCTGATATTTGGTAACGCCAGCCACGGTGCAGTTGAGCATGTCTTCGTGGTCCGTATCCAGCACAATCACGTCGCCCACCTGCATGCGCAGCAGTTGGTTGCCCGTAATGGTGGTGTGCCCGAACTGCACTTTCATTTCCACGGGCGTTTCCAACAGCCGTTCCTTAAGGCGCGCCACCCAGGCGTGGTCAACTTCAAGGCGTTCCGTCTGAAAGCTGGCGTGCAGTTTTGAGCGGATGGGTTCAATGGTGGCGTAGGGCAGGCAGATGATCAGCGAGCCCAAGGCCGTATCCAGTTCCACTTCAAAGGTGATGACCACCACCACATCGCTGGGCGGCACAATGGCCGCAAACTGCGGGTTGATCTCGCTGCGCACCAGCTCCAGCTTCACATCATGCACGGGCCGCCAGGATTCTTCCATGTTGTCCAGGGCGATTTTAACAATCTTGTCCACCACGGCCTGTTCTATGCGCGTGAATTCGCGGCCTTCCACCTTGGGCTGTGAACCCGCGCCGCCAAAAACGTTTTCCACCAGCGCGAAGACCAGGCGTGAGTCCACCACCATGATGGCGTTGCCGCGCAGCGGATCCATCTTGAAAATATTGATGGAGGTGGGCACCGGCAGCGAGCGCATGAACTCGCCGAACTTGGTCATGTCTATGGAAATGGGGTTCAGTTCCACACGCTTGCGCACGGCATTGGAAAGGGCGTTGGTACACAGCCGGGAAAACCGGTCGTTGACGATCTCAAGCACGGGCATGCGCCCGCGAATGATGCGGTCCTGATTGGCAAGGTCAAAGGATACGATGCCGGTGTCGTCCTCCGGCGTTTCGGTTTCGCTTTCGATCTCGCCGCCGGAAAGCCCGCGCAGCAGGGCGTCTACTTCGTCTTGCGCCAAAACTTTGTTCATGCCAGCCTCGGAACAGTGCAAAAAATGTGTTGCGCGCATTTTGCCGCGCGCTACCTTGAAACTGAACTATGCAAAATAAAGGCCATTTTGACAAGCACTGCGAGCCCCGGCGTGGCCCCGACATGCGGCGTGCTTGCCTTTACCAGGGCCTTGAGGCAGGTTACGCCCATGATTTTGCGTCTTTTTTGGGCCGCCGCCGCTCCTTCCTCCACCGCTGAAAATTTGGCGGATTCAGCGCCTTGCGCCGTTGTTCAGGCAACGCCGGGGCAGCGCCTCGCACAGGCCATCTGGCTTTCGGGCGAGGTGCCTCCTGTGCCCATGTGCGGCGGTCTTGGCCGGTGTGGGCGCTGCCGCGTGCGCTTCATGAAGACGTCGCCGCCGGTTTTGCCCGAAGAAGAAGCCGTTTTTTCCGCTGCCGAGCTGGCCCATGGCTGGCGGCTGGCCTGCCGCCGTCAAGTCCCCGACGCTCCCGCGCTGGACCTGGCCTTGCCGCCGGAACATCATGCCGCGCCCGCTGCGGCTTTGCCCGCGTGCAGCCCGGCGTCGCCAAAGCAGAGCCTGCCGGAACTGGCGCTGGCTGTGGACCTGGGCACAACGTCCCTTTTCTGGCGGGCGCTGCACATGGACGGCTCCCTGGCCGCCGAGGGGCGGGCGCTTAACCCGCAGGCCGGGGCCGGGCCGGACGTCATGTCCCGCCTTGCCGTGGCGCGTGAACCACAAGGGCGGGGCGTGCTGGCCCGGTTGGCGCGGCGGGAACGCGCGCGGATTGTGGAGGGTCTTGCCCGCACGGGGCGGGGCGTGGTTTCGCATGTCTGCCTTGCGGCCAACACGGCCATGACCGATATTTTTCTGGACCGAGACGTGGAAGGCCTGTGCGCCGCGCCTTACAAGCTGGCGCACCACGGCGATGAAACGGCCTTGCTGCCGGGGCTGCCGCCGGTCTACATTCCGCCGCTGCCCGCGCCCTTTGTGGGCGGCGACATCAGCGCCGGGCTGCTTGCCCTGCGCGAGGCCGATACGCCACGCCCCTTTGTGCTGGCGGACCTTGGCACCAACGGCGAGCTAGCCCTGGTTGACGCCCAGGACCGGCTGTGGCTGGCCAGCGTTCCTCTGGGCCCCGCCCTGGAGGGCATTGGCCCGCAATGCGGGCAGCTGGCCGGGCCGGGCGTGGTTACGGGGTTTTCCCTCACGCCGTTGGGGCTGGCCGCGCGTTTTTATGAAGATGGCGAAGCCAACGCCGAGGTCATTGCAAAGATCAATGCCGAAACCGCAGCAGGGCAAGACGCGGCAACGGGCTTTGCGCCGCGAGGCGGTCCGGCGGGCAACGTTTTGCACGGCTCCGGCTGCTCCTGCCCCGCGTGCGGAAAGGCGGGCACGGGCGGGCAAGCTCCCGCCGCTGGCATCAGCGCAACGGGCTATCTGTCGCTTTTGGCGTTGCTGTTGCGTGCGGGCGTGTTGCGCGAGGACGGCGGCTTTGTCGCCTCTCCCGCCATGCCGTTGGCAAAAAATCTGGCGGCGTGCCTTGAGCCGGGTCCCACGCCGAAAGCTGGCGCGCGCCTGGGACTGCCCCATGGCCTGTGGCTGGCCGCCGCCGATGTGGAGGAACTGCTCAAGGTCAAGGCCGCCTTTGCCCTGGCGCTGGAGGCCCTGCTGCGGGCGGCGAACCTTTCCGCCGGGCAGGTGGCGGTGCTGTGCCTGGCCGGATCGCTGGGCGAACATGCCGACCCCGACGACCTGGAAACCCTGGGCTTTGTGCCGCCCGTTCTGGCCCGCCGCCTGCGCGCGGTGGGCAACACATCGCTGAACGGCGCGGCGGCGCTGGCGCGGCATGCGGAAAAGGGCGCGGAGCTGGCCCGTTTGTGCCGTGGGGCCACCTTGTTGCCGCTGGTGGACGAACCGAATTTTCACACTGAATATCTGCGCCATATGCGCTTTGGAGCCTGAATGTCCCCCAAAAACAGAATTTCCGATGGTTCCGGGCCGCGTGCCCACCGCTCGAGTGACCGTGATGCCGCGCCCCGCCGCAAGCCGGGGGGCGACGCCGCGCCGCGTTCCCGCCGGGAAGAAAAGGAAGGACGCGCCCAGGGCGAGCGCCGTTCCGGCCAGAACCGCGCCCAAAATCAGGATTCGGCCCGCCGCGCCCCGCGCAAGCCAGAGGGCCGCTCGCCTTACGCCCGTGAGGAAAGCGGCAAGCGCCCCTTCCGCAAGGCTGAAGAGGGGCGGCAAACACCCGGAGCGCGCCCGGCGCAACAGGAGCGGCCGCGCGGCGGGCGCTTTTTGACCAGCCCCTGGCCCGCAGGAGCGCCGCTGTTTGCGTCTTTGTCGGCGGAGACCCGGAACATTTTGGAAGCGTTGCCCGAAGCGCTCAACAAAGTGTGGCCGCTTAATGCGGCGCACCGGCGCTCGCTGCCCGAAGATGTGGAGCAGCTTTCGCGCCTGCTGACCACGGAGCGCGCGGGGCTTGCGCGTCCGTATTGGAGTTCCCCCGCCTCCATCAGCGCCTACCTTTATTATTTTCTGCCCTGGAATCTGGTGAGGCTGACCCGCCTGCTGGCAACCCTGCCTTTGCCTGACCCGCGCGCGGCCGCGCCGCAAAACGGCGAAGCTTTGCTGATTGATGTGGGTTCCGGGCCGCTGACCTTGCCGCTGGCCCTGTGGCTGGCCCGGCCCCAATGGCGCTCGGCCCCGCTACAGGTGTTGGCGCTGGACACATCCTCGCAGCCGCTGGAACTGGGGCGGGCGCTCATGGAAGCCCTGGGGGCGTTGACGGGGCAACCTGTCTGGCCCGTGCGCACGGCCCGCGCGCCGCTGAACCAGGCGGCCCGGCAAGCGGCTCCGCTGCTGGCGGGTGGCCGTATGCGCCCCTGGCTGGTCAGCGCGGCAAATGTGCTGAACGAGCTGCGCTTTGGCAAAAAGCGCGTGCGGGGCGGCGGCGCTATGGAGGATGACGGCTTTGACGCCGAGGATGAGGCGCTGGATGCGGATTTCGATGCCGGAGCGGTCGATGGCGGCGACGAAGAAAAGCCGGAAGGTTGCCGTGAGGAACGCCTGGAGGGCTTTTTGGAATCGCTCTCGCCGCTGTTTGGTCACGCCGCGCCCGGCGGCAGCGCGGCGGCGGACCCCGCCGTTGCCGAAGGCCCCGCCCTGTTGTTTGTGGAGCCGGGCACGCGCCTGGGCGGCACCACCATCATGCGCCTGCGGCAGTTGGCCGTGGACGGCGGGCTGACAGCCCTGGCCCCTTGCACGCACCAGCACGATTGCCCCCTGCTGCGCGGTCAGGGGGGGCGCACCTGGTGCCACTTCACCTTTGGCAGCGAAGGCGCGCCGCAATGGCTGGAAGCGCTTTCCCTCGATGCCGGGCTGGGCAAAAGCGGGCTGAGCCTTTCGCCCCTGCTGCTCGCGGCGCTGCCTGATGCGGATTCTTCCGCCTCGCCGCAGGCCAAACCCGTTGGGGCGGTTGCCGGTGCGGGCTTGCCCGCGCGTGTGCTTTCCGCCCCCTTTGACGTGCCGGGCCTTGTGGGCCGCGCGCGCTATGCCTGTTCCGGCAAGGGGTTGCTGCTGCTGGAAAACGCCGAGGCCATGGCTTCCGGCGATGCCCTGGCCGTTCCGGTTCCTTCCGGTGGGCGCAGGGACCGCAAAAGCGGCGCGCTGCTGGCCAGCCCGCCTGATGGAAACAGCGGGGGCGAGCGGCGGCAGGGAACCTTGCACGAGCAGACCGATCACGACCAACGAGGCCGCAAGTCGTCGAACCCCGAACATGCGGGGCAGGCGCGGCCAGACGGCGCGCGACGTGAGCGCGAACAATCTGGCCGTGAACAATCTGGGCGTGAAAAGTCTGGCCGCGAACGCCAGGGCGGGGAAAACCGGAATCACGATGCAAAATTCCGGCGGGATTCTGCGGATAATGGCTCCCAGCACCGCCATAACGGGCACGGCGACGAGCGTAATTCCGGGCGGAACACCCCCAGATATGGCGGTGACGGGCCGGACAAACGCGGCGGCCGTGGCAAAGCGCCCGGCGGTTCCAGGCCGTTTCACAAAAAAACGCAGCGCGGAAAATAGCTTTTTATCCACGGCGGGGGAGTTTTGCTCTCCCGCCGTGCTTTTGCCATGCAACTTTCTGTGGGGATTGGGGCACGCTTTTTTTTGCGCCGCCATTCCCGCGCCAGCCGTGGATATTTGCGGTTGAGGCGCGAAAGACGCAGTTTTTTATTTTTTAATTAATTATTATTACTATTTAAAAATACATTATATTCAATGTGTTAATGGTAGCAAGCGGGTTTTTAAGGGGCTTTTTTTTGCGATTGTTCCGTGTATACTAGCCCATCGACGTTATAGCCGCATACTGAAAGCCGCCGCAATGCGGCTTCTGTTTTGCGTTTACGCCCGGCGGGCAGCCGCTGTGGGCCGTGTGATTCTGCGGGTTTGGAAAAGCACGCGGGTTTGCCGCCAATCAGAAACCGCCCAAACGGTTTCATAACTTTATGAAAAGGCTGTTCTTCATGTTTGCAATGCCCAAAAATCTGCCGCAGCCGCAATTGAAGCCCAACACGGAAGTTGTTCTGCAAAAACGCTATCTGCGCAGGGATCTAAGCGGAAAGCATGTGGAAACTCCCCGTGACCTTTTTTGGCGCGTGGCCGCTTCCATTGCCGCGGAAGAAACGAAGTATGCGGGTTCCACGCGCAAGGGCGAGGAACTGGCGCGCGAATTCTATGATCTCATGACCACCTGGAAGTTTTTGCCCAATTCGCCCACGCTCATGAACGCGGGCACTGATCTGGGGCAGCTTTCGGCCTGCTTTGTGCTGCCGGTGGGCGATTCCATCGAAGAAATTTTTGATGCCGTAAAGCACGCGGCCATGATCCACAAATCCGGCGGCGGCACGGGCTTTTCCTTTTCCCGCCTGCGCGCCAAGGATAGCCGCGTGGGCTCCACCGGGGGCGTGGCCTCCGGCCCCGTGTCGTTTTTGCGTATTTTCAACACCGCCACGGAGCAGGTGAAGCAGGGCGGAACCCGGCGCGGGGCCAACATGGGCATTCTGCGCGTGGACCACCCGGATATTCTTGAATTCATCCGCGCCAAGGAAAAAGAAGGCGAGTTCAACAACTTCAATCTTTCTGTTGGGCTTACGGAAGTGTTCATGCACGCCGTTGAAAACGACGAGTATTACGATCTGATAGCCCCCAATTCCGGCGAAGTGGTGGACCGTCTGCGCGCCCGCGCGGTTTTTGACCTGCTGGTCAAAAAGGCCTGGCAGTCGGGCGATCCCGGCATTGTGTTTCTTGACCGTATCAACCGCGACAACCCCACCCCCGATCAGGGAGAGATAGAATCCACCAACCCCTGCGGCGAGCAGCCCCTGCTGCCCTATGAGGCGTGCAACCTGGGGTCCATCAATCTTTCGTGCTTCCATATCCCCGGCGTTGCCGGTGGAGACGACCCCGCCGGCAAAGGCATAGACTGGAACGATCTGCGCCGCGTGGTGCACCTTGCCGTGCGCTTTTTGGACAACGTCATCGACGCCTCGCGCTTTCCGCTGGAGCGCATTACCGAAACGGTGCACAAAAACCGCAAAATCGGCCTGGGCGTCATGGGCTTTGCCGACCTGCTCTATCAGCTGGGCGTGTCCTATGATTCGCAACAGGGGCTTGAGCTTGGCGAGCGCATCATGGCCTTTATTCAGGACGAAGGACACAAGGCTTCGGCCGAGCTGGCGCAGGAGCGCGGGCCCTTCCCGGCCTATGCCGCCTCGGTCTATGCCCAAAAGAAGCAGGGGCCTTACCGCAACGCCACGGTGACCACCATTGCCCCCACGGGCACGCTTTCCATCATCGCGGGCTGTTCTTCTGGCGTGGAACCGCTGTTCGCCCTGTGCTTCACCCGAAATATCCTTGACGGCGAGCGCCTGGTGGAAGTGAACCCTCATTTTGAAAACGCCCTGGCCGATGCGGGCCTGTTCAGCCATGAACTGATGGACGCCGTGGTGGCCAAAGGGTCCATTCAGGACATGGACTTTTTGCCCGCCAAGATGCGCAAGGTCTTTGTTACGGCCATGGACATCGCCCCGGCGTGGCACCTGCGCATGCAGGCCGCTTTCCAGCGCCACACGGACAACGCCGTTTCCAAGACGGTGAACCTGCCCAACAGCGCAACGGAACAGGATATTTTTGATATTTACTGGATGGCCTTTCAGGAAGGCTGCAAGGGCGTCACCGTTTACCGTGACGGCTGCAAGAGCATTCAGGTGCTGGCCACCGGCGAAGGGCAGAAAAAGATGGACGGCGAGGCCGCCGCGCCTTCGGCCCAGGCTCCCGCCGCGGCTTCCGCACAGGGCGGCGCTGGCGTGCGCAAGCGGCCGGACATCGTTTGGGGCTTCACCCAGAAGGTAGCCACGGGCCTTGGCGTTATGTACCTCACCGTCAACGAGGTGGATGGTCAGCCCTTTGAGGTGTTCGCCACCATCGGCAAGTCTGGCCGTTCCATCACGGCCAAGGCCGAGGCCATCGGCCGCCTGGTTTCCCTGGCCCTGCGCTCCGGCGTGCATGTGCGCGACGTGGTGGCCCAGATCAAGGGCATCGGCGGCGAGCACCCCGTGTTCAGGGGCAAGGGCCTGCTGCTCTCCATTCCCGACGCAATCGCCTGGGTGCTGGAAAAGCGCTATCTGAAGGACGAGCATCTTGGCGACGTCAACGACCTTCAGGCGCAGGTGTGCCCGGAGTGCGGCGAACCGCTCGTGTTTCAGGAAGGCTGCCTCATCTGCCCCGGCTGCGGGTTTTCCCGCTGCGGGTAAAAATGTTTGCCAAAGCCGCGGCCGGATGCCCCCTTGTGGGGTGTCCGCCTGCGGTTTTGACAAGTCTCTCCAGTTTTTTTCTGCCCACGGAAAGCGCACATGAAATGGATAACGCATCAGGCCACCGCCGTGGCGGCGGCGCTGGCGCTGCACCTGCCCCTGGCGGGCGTGGTGGCCGCCTGCGCCGGAGCCGTGCTGCCCGACGTTCTTGATCAGCGCATGGCCGGGCTTGCGCCCACGCGC
>Ga0183101_1000892_pt3 | contig 13169 bp, 15 predicted proteins | sample Biomet3_FD_127790 | JGI IMG/M metagenome (GOLD analysis project Ga0183101, IMG submission 127790) | Microbial communities from bioreactor (seeded with sewage sludge) at LBNL, California, USA - Biofuel metagenome 3 | ecosystem: Engineered > Bioreactor > Anaerobic > Unclassified ... | reverse complement strand
ATTGGACTCCCTCTCAAGCAAGTCATATCCTAATGTTTTTCTATTTGGTTTTTCTCCAAAGAAGTAATCCAAATAATTTTCGTTTTTGAACATCGAAAGATGTTTCTCCAAAAAATGTCCCTTATAAAATTGTCTTGCAATTTCTCTTACCAATTCTGTTTTACCCAAGCTACTTTTTCCATATAGCATAATAACATATGGTTTTTTACGCTTTGTATGTAAAAGATACCACATACTTTTTGCCACTTCCATAACGGCCTCGTGTTGACCGATGATATTATCTTCTATTGAGTCAATACTAGCAGCAAAGTGTTCCACCTCACTATCAATTAAGTATTCCTCCTCATTGATCACGTACGAACATGCTCCAATATTCTTGCTAGCCTTAATATACTCCATTAATGTTTTAGTAGGATTATGGACATATATCTCAGCATCCTCTGTTGTAAACTCCTCGATTAAATTTCCAAGCCTGTCATGTGCTTGTTCCGTAATTGCATGGTAATAATCATTTTTAATTATTAACAGTTCATTTTTCGGACCTGTTTGTCGTTCTTGACCATCAATTAATATAGCATCGGACTCTTTCACTAATGCCAAAAAAGAATTTTCTTCATTTCTATCTTCAATAAATCTATGAAAGAACTCCTTTGAGCCCTTGATAATATAAAAACTTCTACTCATTTTTATCACCTAAAGGTACACATGCATAAACAATATCATATAGCTTGATTTTTGGAACACAATCATCATTCGTTTTTGCAGTTTCTTTCAATTCTTGGCCATTATTATTTGGTAACGGAAATTTGTCAGCTAGAGTTTTATTACTATTAACATCCGTAACAAGATCCTCCATTTTATTTATCTGCTTTATGTAATCAAATTGATCTTTCTCAAATTCCCCGATAAATACACCATATGCATTCATTTTTGTCAACAGCAAATCATTACGCCTATAATTGCTAACAAACGATGTATTATTAAATCTAATATATACATCTTGACTAATTTTATATGTATCATATCCATCAAAACTATCAATAACTTCTTTAAATTCATGCACATCTACACCTTCGACACCCCCCTGAACAACTTTTAAATATCCTCCAGCCACTCTAAAGAAAGTTGATGAATTTTCAATATCATCTATGCTAATATTATTAAATTCTTTAAGGTATTTCTTTAATATTTCAAATTCTGACAGTTCAGTTGAAGTTATTATTGTGGTTTTCTCTTTGCTATTGATAAAATGTGCTTCTAGTTTTCCAGAAAACAAAAATTGAAAACGTTCCATAAAAGGGACTCCTAATTTGATACGTCCTCCTACTTCAATGTTTGCACTTGCTTCAGCCTTGGAAGTATTTTCGAAATGTTTTTCCTTCTCACCTTTATAATATTCCTGTAATGTATTCTTAATGGTTTCCGAATCGAAATATATTATTTTGTTTGCAGCTGTCATTTTCTCACCTCCTTTTTTATTATAACATATGTTGGTTTACTCAAATATTATTCCATGTATTAGGCAGTCAATTGACTGCCCGTTATTACCCAACTATCAATGCCAGTAGAATCCTGAAATCGCACATTATTCAACCACTATGCCGCATGCGAATCTTTATTTCTATCATCATATTCCCGCAAAGCGGCAGTTTATTCCTGCTTCCTCACATGGTCTTCCAGTCCCTCACCGGGCTTCGTCGTCATCAGTTTATACAGCATAGTATCTTTCGGGAAACTATTGGCGAATGGGACGAGACTGGATCCGACCTTGATCAGTCCATGTCCTGCATCCACGTTCGTTATATACGAAAGCTGCAAATCCGAGATGTTAAGGAGCTTAGCCAGTTCTTCTCTATCCGTAGCCGCCTGATTCAGCATTACTATAAACTCAGAGTTTGAAAGCATTGTCCTTGCAGTATGTGACTGCAAAAGGTCGTCCACATTCTGAGTTATACCCGTGCAATAAGCTCCGTACTTCCTTACTCTCTTCCAAAGCTTGAACAGGAACTGTGCTGAATACTCATGCATGAACAAAAGGTATATCTCATCAATGAACAGAAAAGTCTGCTTTCCCTTCTGCCTGTTGCTTGTGATACGATTCAGTATAGAATCCAGTATGACCAGCATACCTATTGCTCTCAGCTGCTCACCCAATTCAAGGATGTCATAGCATATGAGACGATTGTCCGTATTGACATTGGTCTGCTTTGCAAAGGTATTGAGTGAGCCTCTTGTAAAAAGCTCAAGTTCAAGGGCCAGTGACTTTGCCTCGGGCTCCTCCTGCCTGAGAAGCTCATCTCTGAAGTCACGGAGAGTCGGCGGCGTGCCTTTATAGTCACCCTGCTTGTAGTAACGATACACGTTTTCAGTACAGCGGTCTATGATGGACTGCTGACCTTTTGCGAAGTGATGCCCTGCTATGATCTGCTCGCAAAGGGACTGCAGGAACTGGGATTTTTCTATGATAGGATCCACCTCGCCGTAATCCTTACTCATGTCCATTGCATTGATATGATTCGGTGATGTGGCTGAGATCTCTATAACTGAGCCACCCATAGCCCTGACCAGCGGCGCATACTCACGCTCCGGATCTATTATGATTATGTCTGCATCTGAAGACAGCATGAGATTCGTGATCTCGTTCTTGCCTGTGAATGACTTGCCGGAACCGGACACACCGAGGATGAATGAATTGCCGTTGAGGAGCTTTCTCCTGTCTGCTATCATCATGTTCTTGCTTATGACGTTCTGCCCATAGTATATCCCGTTTTCGTCGTATACTTCCTGCACCCTGAACGGCATGAACACCGCAAGGCTCTCTGTAGTGAGCGTCCTGAAGGCATCGATCTTTCTCACCCCGAACGGCAGCGCCGTCATGAGTCCGTCAAGCTGCTGATATCTCAGCACCGAGAGTTGACAGAGATGTTTCCTTGCCGTTGTCAGGATGGCCTCAGTATCATTATCAAGCTGCTTCTTTGTATCCGCAGTATGAACGATCGTAACGACTGCAAACATCATCCTCTGATCTCTTGTAGTAAGATCGTCCAGGAAGTCCTTTGACTCCTTTCTCTGCTGCTCCATATCGTATGGCACGACAGCAGAAAAGTTGTTGTTCATGTTCTGCCTTCTCTGCCAGTTGGTTATATTTGTCTCGACTCCAAGAAGCCTGCTCTCGACTTCTCTTACTGCTTCATCTGTCGGTACAGGTACCACATCGATGGAAAGCATCATGTTCCTGTTCACATCGGTGAGCTCCGCAACCATACTGTCCTTGATATATGACGCATAGTCTCTTAGAAGCAGAACTCTTCCGTATCTGCCGCCTATCATGAAATAGTCGCCATCATTCTCAAAACCATCAGGGCAGATATAGTCCTTAAAGTCCGCTCCCTTCTTCATGTGATCGGCAAAGTCGAAGTGGAAAGTAGTTTCCTCGCCGCTTCTCATAAAGTCGTGTATGATCCGAAGTCTCGCTTCTCCGTCAAGCTCCGTACATACAGAGCCCAGCCTTCCGAAATGAGATATGAGATCGGTCCCTACTCTTGAAAAATACGTCCTTGCATCTTCTATGTCTTTCTTTGCTACCGATACGGTCACATACTTATCCTGCACTATGGAATTTGATCCTGTGGCTTTCTCCATGAGCATATGGTTGTATTCCTGCCTGTACTCATTGAGACCGTCTTCCTTCATGTCGATAAGGATTTGTTTCTCAAAATCATCGCGATTGAGCCTTCTGTTGTTGATAGTTATCTTGGTAGTCGCTCCGCTGTCGAAGGAGTTGAGGAGCTCTGAATACTCAAGAAACATTGCCTCTTTATCATCCTTTGACGCCACCGCATAGTTGATATCCTCAAAGCGGAACATTTTGCTGTACTTGTTTTTGCCGGACAAAAATACCCCGTCCGGCCATATGGTCTTGACGGGGATCATGTCCTGCAGCTTCTTCGGCACCTCGACCTTTTCTTTATCCTGTTTCATCATATTAGTCAGTGTCTTTATCATGCTTTCGTCTCCTCTCTGTTATCCAGGCCAGCATCCTCATTTTCAGCCTGTAAGATCTTTTACTTTCTCTTTTCTTTTGCTCCCTTGCATCCCTGATCACAGCGACATACATATTCGTATTCCCGAAATCAAGCGTCTTAGGCATAAGTACCTCCGATTTCAGAAATGCCCATAGGAACTTCTCTGCTGTCATCCCGTTATATTTCAGAAAGCCTATGGCAGCAAAAGGTACGGCGGCAACTATGCACACCCAGCTTACTGTCTCAAGGCCAAGGATCGGCCGCAGTGTAAAATACACCACAACCGCAACCCCGCAGGCCAAGACAGAAAAAATGAACTGCCGAAGTGACAGCCCAAAAAACATGGATTCCGTATAGTTACGGATCTCTCTGTTTATCTTTACTTCCATCTGCTACCTCCCCGCCTCCGATACTCTGCTTCCAAGTTCCGGCGCCGCCTGCATGGTCTCAAGCTTTCTTTCTCCCATGTCAAAATGATATACGCTGTCTGAGAGCACATCCTTTGGCGCGACTACGGAACTGTTTGCGTCTTTTACCATATCCGTAAGTTGCCCTGCATCAAATCCCGCTGATTCCGGTACCACTATGACTTCGTGGAGCGAACTTGGAAGGACATAATATCCTTCTCCTATCTTCTCGCTGATCTGCTCCTGGATCTCGGGATAAAAAAGAGCAGAGGCGCCCAGCACTCCGCTCGCATTCGACAGGACATACATATTGCTTCTCTCATAGAGAGGTCCTTCTGTGTCCAGGACATTGCTATGCGATATCCCGAACATGTTCTGTTCCATATCCATCATGATCGGCGGATCTACGCTTCTCACATTGGAAAGAGCATCAAAGAACAGTTCCCTTTTATCGTAACCGTACTTTTCCATCATATCTTTTGTGATAGTAGTCCTCCATTCTCCGTCTTCGCCTGATCTCAGCTTTATATCACAGACAAGAGCGAGGCCATTGCCAACGGGCATATATGGCGTATTGACCAGATACATGCGATTGCGTTTCAGCTCAAGAAGTCTGAAAGTCAGTTTGTCCTTTATGCTGCTGTAATCAAGCGGAAGCTCATCCGGCTTGATCTCAGGTCTTTTTGCTTCTTTGAACACGTCTGCGACTTCCTGCATCAGTTCTTTCATGGATTCTCCGTTTTCAAAGCGTTCATAGAAGCTGTCAAGATATATGTTGGGCGATATATCTTCATCTCCTTTTTTGAGAGATACTCCGTGAAGCTCTATATCATTACACTTGAGCACTGTATTCATGGCAAGAGTCGTGCCCTTTCTCATATCTTCCGGAAGCTGCTCCAGAAGTTCGTCCATCGCCTTGCCCCAAAATTCCTGCTTATTCATTCTTATTTTCTCCTTCCATCAGCATCTCTTTGAATGCTGCGATCCTTTTGATTTGTTCCGACATTTCTACCGTCATTTGTTCCGACATGGTTTTCTCCTTTCCTACAGACCCATAATCTCTCTGACTATGCGATCGCTCATCTTGACTGCGCCCACAAGCACTAGCATATTGAATACGAGCTCGCCGATATATTTCCACACCATTGCAGCCGGTGCTGCATCAGCGTCTACAACAGGCGGGCTCGATGCGAACATGCTGAATATGATGCAAGCAAGAACTATGATCGCTCCTTCAAGACATACTGCCGCATATGACTTAAGGAAGCTTTTCCCTATCTGCTCAGTTGGCTGTCCTGCAAAAGTCGACAGCGGTATAGGTGCTATGGCCGTATACATATACAGCTTGAAGAACCTGCCGTATACCGTCAAAATGATGATGAACGACAGCACTATTATGAACAGACTTCCTATAAGAGTCACCGCCCAGAGAGGTATGCTCTCAAAGAATCCGCAGTCCTCTATGGCATCTATCATCTTCTGCGGAAGAACCGTCTTGTTCACTCCCCCTATACCGGATGATTTCATGATCGTACTGATCACTCCCTGGATGATAGTAAAAAGCGCAAGCATAAGTTCAAGCCCGTAGGTCACGACTGCTTTAGCAATTGCGAATCTTATGAAAAGCTTCAGTGCATGCTCAGGCTTCTTGACTTCTGTAAGTGAGGCGCTGGTCCTCACCATACCTGCCAGGAAAAACAAAACGAGCAGTGCAAGGCCGATCGCCTGTACTGCTCCGTTGATATTTAGGATCACATCCCATATTTTCCCGCCCTTGAAGTTCTCCGGCGACTGCGTTAATAGCTGCCATACTTCGGCCAGTTTTTCGTTCCATGTTGACAGTGAGTTCTGCAGGTTCTGTACTACCCAGTTGTCTGACACTATCCGTCACCTCCTGTTCCATTTCGATATTTGATTGACTTCACCGATCTGCCTCCTTCCTGATTTTGGGTAAAATAAAAGGCCGGCTGATTATTAACCAGTCGGCCATGTAATTGTCTTCTTGATTACTTTAGTTGTTTCCTATGATATCGCATATATGGTTCAACAGCCGGATCAACTTCGATATGACTTAATGCTGAAATGCCAAGATCAGCATATTGTTCATCAGTTATTTGGGATGAGATAATGATGTCACCGTTGCTGTCAAAACTTATAAGATGTTGATCAAAAAGCTTATCATGGTTTGCGCATAATAATAGTCCGTTATTCACATCGGTAGATTCCGCTTTAGTGGAAACTGCGAACTCTTTTATGTGACTTGCCATAAGCACACTCTTCATCTTTATGCCGCAAAGCATACATTTGCAATCATATTTCTCTATTAACGCATCTCTATATGCGCCTTGCCCTATTCTTGCTTTTACTATTACATCAGTATACTTTTTACCCGCATCAGAAATCTCGTTTGTTAAATCCTCATATTCTTTTTCTATAGTTTCTACAGAAAAGCATTGCTCAATATATTTGAACAATTCCGTATTATTATCCGACTTGAAAGACCCTTGAATATTTCCCTTTACATATCCCTTTTTATTCAAGGTGGCTATGTTTAGTCTTTCATCATCTGTTCTTGCAAGTTCTTTTAGGCGAAAAAATATTGAACCGTCCTTATGTTCGAACGAATCAAAATCATTATAGTATTTTAGGTCGTCTAACGATTCTTCTGATTTGGAAATATTATCTTTGACACATTTAGTCATCAGCATTATTTTGGAATATGGCTTTCCAACGTAGATGTATACTATGTCGCCTTCGCGAATATTTTTTTGTGGGCGAGACATATGCCAGTCAACATATTGTAAATCTTCGAAGGCTTCAAGTACCTTGTATCCATGTTTACCACTTGGGTTTGCAGTTATTATCCATTCCATTTTTTCACCACCGATTTATTTTTTCATAATTACAGTCTATTGTCACTGATTATCCAAGATAGACATTATCATTATGCCATTCAATGAAGTCTTTATTTGGTTGATAGATTTTCTGCTCAGGCAAGACAAGCAATTGTTCTCCTTGATAATCGTAATACCTTTTTCCATTCCCATAGTCTTCATGCAAACGATGACTTATGTTTATCCTGTAATCATCATCAACTGTAATATATCCATCATCAAATAGGATATGGAGATCCGATCTGAGAAGAATGCCGTTGTCTATTTCATGCGGCCCCTCTTCTGCGTACGGTTTGATATGTGCCGCCTCTAGAACTGGAAGAGTCTTCTCTCCTGTAACAGCACATCGTCCGCCATATGCATCAACAACTCCTACACGGAAGGCTCCTTGCCCCAGTCTATGTTTTGCCAATGACTCTGAGTACCTATTCTTATCACTTAATTGTATTCTTTCAAGTACATCTTTATATAAACGATTTCCTGTTTCAGTAATGGTATCGTATGTTTTCCCAGTCACAATACTTTTACTCCAATCATCGGGCACAGGAATCCAGTTTTCTCTATCAAAGAAGAATGGCTCTGTGAGAATAATGCATCCTATCTCAGGATTAGCTTTATCCATGCCATTACGTGTCCTATATTTTTGTATGCTTTTTTCAAGTTCGTTCTTTGATTCTGTTCCATTCTTTATTCCAAATGCATCCCATGCCAGGAACGTTGGCAACTTGGAATAGCGTACAAAAAATCCACCTCCAACAATATAATTGTCCGGAGCATGTAATTTAAAGAGGAAAAGATTGTTTTCAGGTATTGCTTTAAAAGTGCGCGATCCTGGAGTCCAAAAATTCACCTCATCGCATTGTTGACTTTTAAGGAACTCAAACCATTTCCTATCTGTCACACCTACATACATCTTCATATATCTTCCTCTAACGGAATTGATTTAGACCACATGCCTCATATTACAAATCCCGTCTCTCAATATATCTATTCTAAATCAGAATATTAAAAATGACAATATATTTGATACCTTCTTACCATTTGTACATGTACAGGGCAGTTTCACCTGCCCTGATCTTACCCAACTATCGTATTCAATATTTCCTTTGCAAACGTGATTATAACGCCGCCCGCAAGTGTCAGGAATCCATTGGCTCTCTGACTTGGATCATGCGACTTAAGTGACAGGCCTACCTGCACTATACCGAATCCAAGCAGTATAAGTCCTATGGCTCTTATCAAACTGAATATGAACGTGGACAGATTGTTTATGACCGTTATCGGGTTTCCTGCCGCAAAGCATGTTGCAGCTCCCATAGTCAGTAAACACACAAGAGCGCTGTATACTATAAATGCTCTCCTGCTTCTTCTCTTTGCCTTATCCAATTCTTCATTTTCCTGTATCTTCTTCAAATTTACCATCTCCAATCTCTTCTTTTCTCATCTCATCTTCAACGTCTTCCTCCGAAAGCAGTACGTATCCTGTTTCCGGCGCATCCTCTGCCTTGCTTTCCTGCAGTGCTTCAAATGCATCGCCTGTAAGCGATATGGTGAATAGCGCTTTGTCAGCGGTCCCATGCTCAAAGGCTCTGCTCTTCCCATCCTCAGTGAGATATACATTAGGGTGAGAGAGTATATCGAACTTCAGATCTCTTACCGGTTTTTCTCCTCGCACAAAAAGCAGCGCATATCTGTTGTCCAGCATCCTTACTTCATCCGGGGTCATAAGTGCCCGTCCTGTGAGTTGCCAGTTGGTGGTATAGCTTCCGCTCCTTCCCATGGATCTTCCATAGGTATTCGTATCTATGGTCTCCTTGCCAAGAAGCTCGCTGACGTATTTGTGCGTAGCCTGCTCGTTGCCTCCCAGGTATATGAACTCATCGCAGTTGCCTACGATGGATTCCCACTGCTTCTCAAATAATGCCTTTAGCTGCGCAAGGTTCTGCAGTATGATGCTGACCGATACGTTCCTTGACCTCATTACCGAAAGTATCTTATCAAAGTCATTCGGAAGGCTAATGTTCGCAAACTCATCCATAAGGAAATGGACGTGCACAGGAAGCGCTCCACCATACTTTTTGTCGGCGCACTCAAAGAGCTGCTGAAACAATTGCGTATACAAAATAGACACCAGAAAGTTGAAGCTGGTGTCGTTGTCCGGTATGAGCGCAAAAAGCACAGTCTTCTTTTCTCCAAGCTGCTGCAGATCAAGTTCATCTGTCACTGTCAGCTTTGACAGGCTTTCCAGATTGAACTTCTCAAGTCTAGCGGCTAGAGTTATCTGTATGGACTTGAGAGTCTTGGCAGCTCCCGAGCGGTACGCCCTGTAATATTTGAGCGCGATATGGTAAGGTTCTGTCTTCTCAAGATCAAAGAAAAGATTATCGAGTGGACTTGGCTGATCGTTTTCTTCATCCACATCTCCTGCCCTCAGCATCTCCATGACCATCGAGAAGTTCTGCTCCTCGACCGGTGCCTTGTACTTAAGATAGAATATGAGTGCAAGAAGCAGCATCTGCGCTGCTGTATCCCAGAAGGGATCCTGGCTCTGCGCTTTCTTCGGCGTGGTGCTCTTGAAAAGGTTGGTCACAAGTCTCTGCACATCATTGTCATCGCGAAGATAGACAAAAGGATTGTAGCAGTGACTCTTCTCCATATCAATCAGATCAAGTGCCTTTACATCATAGCCTTTGTCACGGAGCATTCCTCCGCACGACCTTATCAGCTCACCTTTCGGGTCTAGCACAACGAAGGAAGTATTGGCCTGCATGAGATTTGGCTTGCAGTAGAACCGCGTTTTGCCTGCGCCAGATCCTCCAATGACCAGCACATTCAGGTTCCTTCTGTGTTTTGTCCCGTCAAGGCCTATCCGTACATGCTGAGTAAGTATCTTATTGGCTTCTGGCGGCTTCTGTACATAGCTTTTGTTCACGGCAGCAGCATCGCCCCACGATGCCGAGCCATGCTCTTCCCCTCTGCGGTAATTTCTCCTGGTGGAATAATATATGCCGATGCCCATGACATATGCAGCCACAAAAATAAGAACGACCCGCAGGCTGTTCTCTGTTAGCTTTAGATGGTATGGATCAGAAAAGATCATATCCATCTTTGCCATGATATCGAGCACGTTTTCATCAGTGTAGGGCGCGATTTTAAGCGCTGTCCAGATCACCGGAAGAAGACCGCAGAAGAAAAGTATCAATGCGGTGCGCTTATCTGTATCCTTCAAGTGCATTCCCTTCCGCCACGCGGGATCTCTTTCCGTCTGCGCTGTCCACCTTGATCATGAGGTCGTCCACGGGATCAGTGGGGCGTGATTCTGCGATCATGGTGTTCCTCATTTCATTCAGTGCTGTGAATATGATGTTCCTTTCATACTCTTCCAGTGCAAGATATATCTTCTTTCTATCCATTTCATCTACCTGCCTTTCGCCTTATTTTTGTTTGATGCTTTACGTGCCGTGCTGCGGTTTCCCTTTGACCGGGTCTTCGTCCTGGCTGCCCTGGACTTTTCCGCTTCGCTTTTGTATCCATTCAGCTTCTCTCTGACGGACTCCCTAGAGCTTTCGCCATTCATTGATCCTGAACGGTTTGTTTGCTTCGAGCTGCGCTCTGACAGAGGCACGTTCTCCGTCTGCGCTCGTGAGGGGTTTGGGATCATCTTCTCCGCTGTCTTTGATGGCTCGGCCTTCGCTCCCTTTTCCTTTGCGATCTCGCCTATGACGGTCGCCCTGTCCACAGTATCGAATCTGAACCTCTCAGTGATACGCTGTATCTTCGATGCGTCATCGGCTCTTGCCATGACATCCACCACTGCATCGCTATCCTTGCTGTTCTTGTCCTTCAGCACACAGTATAAAACTCCATACCGCTTTGCTTCCTTGGCGAATGTCTTAAGATCTTTCTGCCTTATGGAATATACCTTCAGTTCCTTCCCCGACTTCAGCATGTTGGTCATCCTGGCCTTGCCTCTCGTTTTCTGTTCTTCCTTCAGCACCGCCGCAAGAAGTATCGCTATGTTCTTTGCGCCTGTGCCCGTTATCCTGGCAGCGACCTCCACTCCTTCAAGTGACATCCTCACTACCTGTTCTGCTGCATCTCCTCCCGGATTCATATGCTCTTCACTCCTTTCCTTTCTCGCACCTCTGTGCGCTCTCTATCTACTGTCTCAAGGTTTTTCTCCATGACTTTGGATCTTTCTCCGATGTCACCTGCAAGTCTTAGATCTTTCCTGCATACCTTGAGCTTCTCTGTTAGTTCCTTTATCTTTTCCTTGGCTGCGTCGCGGTCAGGTTCGCTGATATTACGCTTCACCATTTTCCTCAGCTCTTCTCTTTCACCTGTGAGCTTCTCCACAGTATCCTTTGTCCCTGCAATAAAACTTCCAAGGTCTGCATCGGTCTCGATCTTATGCCTCACCAGAAACTTTGCTTCCTCGCTGTACAAATCGCACTTGAGGAGATCCTCTTTCAAAACTATATGAAGCCTGGTCGGTCTCTGTGTATACTTTGGCAGATAGCCAAGCTCATAACAGTACCGAAGGTATAGTTTTTCAAGTCCCGTTCTTCCCATGATCTTGTCTATCCTGCTTTTCAGGTTGTAGTTGTTAGGCGTTTTGTAGGCCTGCCGGATCCGCTCTGTCCTGACTGACGGGTCGTTGCCGTAGACACGCTCCATGATCCTGTCTTTGGTATACTCTTCGCCGAGCCTGTATGTCCTTATGCTTTTGTTCCAGCCCGGAGGCACAATGGACCAATACTTATGCTTCGGATCCAGTTTGCAGACATAGCCGCGTTTCTTCAGCTCCCCCGCAAACTCTTCCATGTTCAGGCTGAGCGATACGGCTTCATCTATAGCCTGCCTCGCAATATTGTATCTTGTCGGCATACCTGCCTGCTCCATTTTGTAGATGTTCATGTTCAGTCTTTTCCCTTCAGGCTTTTCTATGATGGACAGTCCATGCTCTTTGCAGAGCCTGTCTGATATCTCGCGCAGGTTCCTGTATGCTTCATTGCAGAAGTGAAACCTGTTGCCATCACAAAAGGAAACTGAGTTGAATACAAAATGATTATGGAAGTGTTTGGTGTTAAGATGCGTCGCCACTATCACCTGGAAGCGGTCGCCCCATAATTCCCTTGCCAGTTCTATTCCGATCTCATGTGCTTCCGCAGCTGACACCTCACCTTCTCTGAAACTCTGGTAACAGTGACCGGCAACTATGCCGCCTTCCTTTCCGAACCTCATCTTGACCGTATCGAATTGATCCTTGGCGGCAGTCACATTGCAGTTGATTCCTGTAGTGTAAAACTGCAGGTCTGTCTTCTCTCTGTTGGACGCATAGTCTATGACATCAGAAAGTGCTTTATCATCTGCTGCCGGTTCAGTCTCCCTGCTCTTCGTCTTCTCAGTATCCTCTATATAAGCTAAAGGAGCGGATGCGTTTCCTCTTATCCGCCAGATCCTCGTTACTGCCATCTCTTATCCACCTTGTCAGGTCTTAGATACTCTCGCTCTATCTTTGCCTGAAGCAAGTGGAGACTCTTGGCTTCATCCTTAAGGATCGACTTTTCCTCATCCGAATGCATACCTGCCTTTCTGCTTAGTTCGTCTCCAAGCTCGCGAAGCTTATCCATGTCCGCAAAGAACCTGTCACCTGGCGCTTCTCTTGGAATGAATCCTGCAATGAGCATCCTGATATATCTGGACTCCGTCATGCAGGCGTTCTTCGCCTTCTTCTTAAGATCCTCTGCTTCCTTCTTGTTCATCCATATCTGTTTCTTTATGCTTCGTTTCATTTGCCTGTCCTTTCTGTTTCTGTAAGTTAAGGCGCAGCGGCATGCTGC
>Ga0183101_1000025_pt22 | contig 13201 bp, 12 predicted proteins | sample Biomet3_FD_127790 | JGI IMG/M metagenome (GOLD analysis project Ga0183101, IMG submission 127790) | Microbial communities from bioreactor (seeded with sewage sludge) at LBNL, California, USA - Biofuel metagenome 3 | ecosystem: Engineered > Bioreactor > Anaerobic > Unclassified ... | reverse complement strand
GAGCCATTGATAGTGACCCCGCAACAAAATATGGGAACAATTCTACTTTTGTCATTAACATTAGCTTGTCGTATGCAAAAGCCAGATATTATTCGGAGATACTGGAAAGGAGGGAAAATTCCTTCCGGGGCTTCAAGGGAGAAAGAAAAAATGATTCATTCATTACATTTGAGCCTGCTTATATAAAGTAGGCGAAATAAAATGTGAACCGCTTTTCCATTAATCCAATTTGAAGAGAATACAACAAATAGGGTAAAGAAAGGAAAAAGGGTGTTTTTGAGAGAACACAGAAATATCATTCTATTAAGAAGACATCCACTTCTTCTCCTTCATCATACCCTTCAATGTTTTCTGGCACCAGCAAATACCCGTCAGCCTTTGCAACGGAACTCAGTGCCCCGGCTCCAGCTCCGGTAAGAGGGCGCACCTGATCTCCTTCAAATACAACACGGATGAAACTAACGTATCCTATTTTTGAACTGACTTTTGCAGACAGGCGCCTTTTAAGAATAGTCTCGGGGGTCTCCGGAATTGCTGCCAGCTTCCTGATCCCAGGACGGACAAAGAAATTGAGGGCAACAAGCCCGGCAACCGGATAACCGGGCAGGCAAACGATAGGAACGTTATTTATAACCCCAAGGGCTGCAGGTTTACCGGGACTTACTCCTATGCCGTGCACGAGCAGTTCTCCAAGAGCTGCCACAACCTCAGGGCCATGATCTCTTTTTCCTACTGATGTTCCGCCAGAAAGAAGAATCATATCGGCATCCATGTTTGCTTCTATGACCATTTTTATACTGTCCGGGTTATCAGGCACTATATCGAGATATCGGGGAATTCCACCCCATTTCTTCACATAAAGGGCAGACATCAGCCCATTAGTCTCAAGCACCATGCCCGGAGGAGGTACATCCATGCCCTTTTTACAACTTACAAGCTCGTCCCCTGTCGGAATAACCGCAACAACAGGCTTTTGGAAAACCTTTACCCTGTCAAGTCCAAGTGATGCAAGCACAGCAGCATCACATGGACGAAGAAGATGCCTTTCCTCAAAAACAACATCTCCTTTTTTTATGTCCTCTCCAATCGGTCCCACATTTCGATTCGGGTAGACCTGAGCCCTGACCTCAACAAGGTTTCCTGCGGTGATGGTATCTTCAACCATTACGACAGCATCAGCTCCTTCAGGCACTGCAGTCCCAGTGTGGACCCAGGTTAAACTTCCTTCCTCTACCTGGTCAGAAAGCTGCAGCATTACCGGATTTGTAGAGGAAGCTCCCATAGTGTCGGAAGCCCTTACCGCGTATCCATCCATAGCTGCACGCCGGTAGTGTGGCACATTCCTTTCCGAGATCACGTCCTCTGCCAGTACCCTGTCTGTACAGGCTTCGAGTGAGATTTCTTCTGTTTTCTTTGTAGTAGAAATACGCTCAAGAAAAAGTCTCAAAGCTTCATCAACCGAGGTTCGTTCTTTGAATATTCTGCCCATGATCGTCCTTCCTGAAAAAATCAGCCCCCCGATACCGGAGGCAGGACTGCAAGCTCATCGGCATCCGAAAGAAGAGTATCAAGCCCATCGAGATGCCGGGCATTGTTTCCATTTATAAGGACATTGATTGAACCGCATATAACTGGAGCTTCGCTTTCTCCTTCAGGCTCCTCAAAAATAAGGTTCTTTAACTCGGGATATTTTTCAGTAAGGGATAAAAGAACATCAATAACCTTTTCTCCCGATAGCTGCAGTTCCGATATACCTGCTTTTTCACGCAAATTTGCAAATAACTTGACTTTAACCTCAGCCATGAGAGAGACTATTTCATCCTATCCCTTAAATATATCTATGCTCATAAAGAAGCAGCTATGCTGGAGGATTTGGGGAATAATGCAGCAAGGTCAGGATTATAACACTGAAAACTCGCCAGAAATCTCTGAAAAAAAATACAAAATACTCGGATTTCTGATCATCCTTTTTGCTCTGTTGATAAGATTGTTTGACCTGGGAGAGCGAGTGTTCCATCACGATGAAAGCGTACATGCCAGTTTTACCCTTAAACTTCTTGAAACCGGACAATACAAATATGATCCGGCTTATCACGGCCCTTTTCTTTTTCATTCTACTGCTGTTGTCTTTCACTTTCTGGGAATAAACGACACAACAGCACGCTTGATCCCTGTCTTCTTCGGAGTAGCAGCAATTCTTCTGCTCTTTTTACTTAAGAAGGAACTTGGAGAAAGAGGTGTACTCTGGTCGGCTTTCTTACTCTCTTTGTCTCCGAGCATGGTATATTTTTCAAGGTTTTTCAGGAATGACCCAATTATTGTTTTCTGTACTCTTGCCACTGTTATAGGGGGAATTCGCTACCTTGAGAACCTTCACAACCCAAAGAGATACCCTTATCTTATCCTTGCCGCTTCCTCTCTTGCAATCGCCGTATCTTCAAAAGAGAACGCTTATCTTATTATTCTCATGTTTGGAGCCTATGCAGGGATTTATTCTTTGTACAGGTTTTATTCCGACTGGAAAAAAGAAAAACTGAGCCTTAAAAGAGCTCTTGTTCTCAAAATTTCATATATTTCCCCATTCATACCAGAAGTTCTGATCTCAGGTACTCTCTTTATTTTTATAGTAATGTTATTCTACACAAGCATTTTCAGAACCCCGGAAACCCTCGTTTCAATTGTGGAAAGGGCTTTTTCTCACTGGATGGAGATGCACAGAATTGAACGCATAGGAGGCCCTTTTTACTTTTATATTCCTATCCTTCTTGTATACGAAAGCCCGATTCTGATTTTTGGGACTGCAGGTATTGTTCATTTCCTTAAAAAGAAAGGAGAAAATGCCTCCTTTTTCATGTTTCTTTCCTACTGGGCAGTTGCAAGTTTGCTGCTCTATTCCTATCTCCAGGAAAAAGTCCCCTGGCTCGTTGTGCACATTGTCCTACCTTTTGGGATTTTAGCAGGAGCTTACCTGGGAGACTTTTTCCCCGGGACACTTGGCCAAAGACAGAAGAATTTACTTGAAACAGAAAACATGAATTCCGGAACAGAAAACATGAATTTATTCGGAACAGACAAAAAGCCCGCTTCCGGGACAAAACATTCCAGAGCTCATACCTTCGTTGCGGGGATTCTGGCACTTACGTTAATAATATCCCTGGCTCAGTGCATCTCTGTAAATTTTTACCGGAGCATGGAACCCGATGAACTAATGACATATTCACAGGCATCTCCGAATATCCGACAAGTTATGGAGAAAATCGAAGGCTTCAATCGGGGGCCAGAAACTCTAAGGATATCTGTAGTGGATCCTGATAACCTTTACTGGCCGCTGCCGTGGTACTTAAGGGATTATGAAAAAACAGCATATTATACAGAACCTCCGGCTAAGGCAAAATACGATGCAATAATCGTGCCTGCAAAATATCGGATGTATGAGGTAATTCCGGAAGAAAAATATGCCTCATATAATTTTTCCTTACGCCCTGGAAAGGAGTTTACCCTTTATTATAATAAAGAACTAGAAGAAAGTGTGCAATAAGGCCGGGAAAAGGAAATTTGTGTTTTTAATACAAGGGAAATATCTGCGTTTTAATACAAGGGGGAATAATACAACCTAGATTCGGCAGGTAAACATATATGTTAATATAATTAATTTCCATATTTTTTCGTATTTTCCATGGCAGATAAAAACAATAGTAGAAGAGTTGAATCTTCAATAAAACGTACAAGATTCTTAGGTCACCTTGGTCTCATTGCTGGAGTTTTCCTAGAGCTTGAAGTTGACAAACTGATCGATGAGAAACTTCCTAAAGAACGAGATCACAAGATCCCTCACTCAGTCTGCATCCTTGCCATGGTACTCAATGGTCTTGGTTTCATAGGGCAACGTCTGTACCTCTTTCCTGATTTTTTCAGGAATATTTCTATAGGAAGACTTTTTGGAGAAGGTGTCACACGAGAAGACCTGAATCAATATGCTATTGGAGAGACTCTTGATAGAATCGTAAAATATGGCCATACAAAACTGTTTACGGAAATTGTTCTTCACATTATGAACCGTCTACCTATTCCTGTTCATTGTTTACACGCTGACACTACAAGTGTCAGCGTCTATGGCGATTATGAAGATGAAAAAACTGAGTCTATTGATATTACTTTTGGAATTCCAAAAAAATGGAAGATGGGATCTGAAACAATTTGTATTGAGCTTGATTGTTAATCAGCATGGGATACCGATTTTGAAAATCAAACAACCGAGTTTTTAGACAGTCATACCTTTATTCCGGGGAATCGGAAAGACCACCCGAAAAGCAAGTTACTTCGAGCACGATCGAGTACGTAAAAATTAGAAAACAGGATGTATAACTGATGTCATATTCAGGGAAAACAAAAATGATCGAATGATAGGTAGTTGGGCGGGGAGATCGAACTCGCCCAACTTCCTGCTCATAATTGTCTATTTATACTGTTACTAAACTAACCCCACCATAACTTTGCACAAATTCTTGAATCCTATTTTTAATCAGTTCACATGGGATTACGAAGGGCTTATCTGTGATCGTGAGAACGAGATTTTCCGCTCCATCCCATTTGAAATGACCTTTAACTCCGTATCCTTCCATTTCACCTTCGTTTCCTGAGGGTACGTGAATGCCATAACCTGCAAGCTTCTGTTTCATGTTATCAATCACATTTGAATTAACGTTGCGAAATGTTATTGGGTCACATCCCATATTCTTTTCCCCCTTATAACTTTATTTACAAATTATTAAACTTATACATTATAGGTAAAAATTAAATATAATTCAATATTCCGCAAATTTACTTTTTAGGCATTTTTAGCCTAGTAATTTTAATTATAATATTAGTTTTATAATATTTTCTTGATCTATATATTATTTGCAGAATCTATTGTAAGGATTTCAAAATTCTTTTACTCTTATTATTCAATTATATTGAATCGATCATAAATAACAACCAAATATATTGATATGTTAGAATGTGCTTGCTGCCGAAAGTAGGTTAGAAGAAAATGAAACGGTTCCAGATCAGAAAGGGAAACCAACAAAAAGACCAACAATGAGATGGATATTTTTCAAGTTTCAGGGAATTACAGAACTTATAACGCAGAAAAAAGGGAAAACAAAGTCAGAAATACTGAATATGGAAGAAATTCACTGGAAAATATTGAGTCTCATGGGAGAGAAATATGAAAATATATATCTCTAGTTGCGTTAACCTGCCGAATCTAGGATACAAGGGGAAATATTTGTGTTTTAATACAAGGAAAATAATAGTATCAGGAAAAATAATAGTATATAAAGGAGATTCTTTAAGCGGGAAGTTAATATGGAGGTGGGAGGTTACTATGGACAGACCATTCAGTCTGAAAAATAGCTTTTCAGGAAGGAGTTTCTCTCAAGGAAATAGAAAAGGAGAGAATGAAGAGTTTCCAAAGCAGAGAGAAAAGCAACCTGAAAAACGTCCGAACTCTCCAGAGTCCATTCCTCCTTCCAAATCAATAGACGAAAAGTTTGAGACCTGTCTCTGGATGACAATTGACGAGCTCATGACCAGAGAGGTTATAAAAGTCTACGAAAAAACATCAGTTGAAGAGATTCTTTCACTTTATGGCAAATATCCTTACCATATCCTGCCTGTAGTGAATGATAAAAATGAGCTTGTAGGCATTATTGATCTCGATACTATTCTTGGAATTCTTCTTTTGTGCCTGATGCCCAGAGAAAAATATACTCTAATTACGGCAATCAGATCGCTTGGAGAAACAGCAAAAGAGATTATGATTACTCATCCTATAACAGTCTCTCTAAATGCCACACTTAAGGACGCTTCTGACCTGATGATAAAGTACAGGCTTGACCGCGTCTGTGTTATTGAGGATAGGAAACTGGTAGGAATAGTATCCAAGAGAGATCTTGTAGAAGAGATCTGCAGAAGAAGAAAGGAAAAAACGAAAGAAGAGGTAGATTAAAAATCAGATTACATTAAAAATCAGATTACATTAAAAATCAGATTACATTAAAAATCAGATTATTATTCAGAAGTTATATTAAAGTTTTAAAAATCCCCTAAAAGAGATATTAAGAACCTAATCATCTCAAAAGGACAGATAAGAACCTGGAAGGTAAATATATTCTTTTGATAGATTCATTCTTTTGATAGATTCGAGTTATAAAAAGCAAAGTGTGGGGGCCAGCAGTAGTGAGTGCTCTACTTCAGCTACTGTTTTTGATATTCAGTGTCAAAATTCTAGGGGAAGCGGCAGAGCGGATAGGTATTCCTTCAGTTGCGGGAGAAATTCTGGCTGGAGTTTCACTTGGAGTGCTTTTTCTTGAGGTAGAAACCGGCATAATAACTTTCTTTGCAGAATTGGGATCGATTTTTCTACTTTTCACAGCCGGGTATAAAGAAGTAAGCCTTAAGAACCTCAAATTTGAATCAATAACAGCGCTTGTTCCAACCCTCTCTCAGATAGTCTCTGCTTTCGTCTTCGGTTTCGCGTTTGGAAGAATCTTTAATTTCAGTTTTGTTGAAAGCCTCTTTCTAGGAGTAGCATTCAACCCAACAAGCATAGCAGTAGTAATCGGAACTCTTATAGACTTAAACTACCTTTCCAGCAGACCCGGGACAGCAATGCTTTCATCTGCATTCCTGGACGATATTATAGCACTATTTTTCTTTTCAATTGTTGTAAACTTTGTCCGCCTTAACCATGTTCCTCCAGTTCTGGTGGTTCTTCTGATAGCAGGAAAAATCCTGCTTTTTCTGCTAATAATGTATATCCTTGGAACTTACCTGTTTCCCAGAATTTTTATCTATGCCGAGAAAATGCATTCAAAAGAAGCTGTGTTTTCCCTAGTGATTATGATAGCTCTTTTTTCTGCTTATCTTGCAGAACTATTCGAACTTCATTCAGCAATAGGGGCTTTTACAGGGGGTATACTGGTGTCGGAAATTCCCCTTGCTAAACTTCAGGACATCCAGAGCAAAGTCGATGGGCTGGCTCATGGGATTTTGATTCCTATTTTTTTCGCATTTATAGGATTTTTAATTGATCCGTACATCCTGAAAAACGCAGGCAGCTTTACTCTTCTAATTATCCTTGCAGCGCTTTTGGGGAAATTAGCAGGAGGCTTTATCGGATCAAAAGTTATAGGTTTCGACTTTTACGAAAGTTTAATCTTCGGCTTAGGGGTTATGCCGAGGGCAGGAATCGAACTTGTGATACTCACTATGGGAAGAGAATTGCAAATAATCAGCCAGGATACATTTTCGGCAATGGTCTTGATGGTAGTCATATCTATTCTAATCTCACCGGCCTGTATGAAATTGGCCATTCAAGCCAGGCAAAGAAAGGGTGAGTGACGGTGATAAACTTTGGGATTAGAGATAGGAATTAAAGACATTAATTAAAAAGAATTTGAAGCAATGATTAAAAGTACAATTGGAAACAGGAACTAAAAGCATAATCCAGAGATGAATTTAAAAACTTAAACTTAAACTCAAACGTAAAAACTTAAACTCAAACTTAAAAACTTAAACTCAAACTTAAAAACTTAAACTCAAACTTAAAAACTTAAACTCAAACTTAAAAACTTAAACTCAAACTTAAAAACTTAAACTCAAACTTAAAATATTAAATTCAATCAAAGTTCGTTTTTTCCTTAATTTTCTCCTGAGCACTTTTTCCTGAGAAGTATTTTACAAGTTCCATTGAGATCAGCGTAGTAGAAGCAAGAGAAAGTACCACTCCCCATTCAAAGAGAGAAAGTGGAACTGTCCTAAAAGCTGTCTGGAAAAAAGGAACATAAATTACTACCAGTTGCAGGATTACTGTTGTCAGGACTGCATAAACCAGGGTCATGTTTGTAAAAAGCCCCAGGGAAAAGATAGAGTAATGAGCAGACCGCCAGTTGAAAGCATTAAACATCTCCGAGAAAACTACCAGCGTAAAGATTAGAGTCTGGAGTTTTTCAATAGAGAAATTTCTGTCAAGAGCCCAGTTTAAAACAAGAAGAGCTTGAAGTGCGATCAACCCTCCAATTCCCAGACTGGCTGAGATTTCCCGACGGGTGATAAGCCCTTCCTCAACGTTTCTTGGCTTCTGTCTCATGATACCATTGTCAGGAGGCTCAACTGACAGAGCCATTGGAGGAAGCCCGTCAGTAATCAGGTTAATCCAGAGGATCTGAACCGCAATAAGAGGCAGGATTTGCCATCCCAGGATAGAAATGAGAACTATAAGAACCTCACCGATATGAGCCGAGAGCCCATAAGTGATGAAGTTTCGAATATTTTTGAATATGTTTCGCCCTTCCTCAACCGCTGCAACAATCGACGCAAAATTATCATCCGTAAGGATCATACTTGAGGCTTCTTTGCTGACATCCGTGCCAGTAATCCCCATAGCTATTCCCATATCTGCAGCTTTAAGGGCAGGAGCATCGTTTACCCCATCCCCGGTCATTGCTACAACATAGCCTTTTTTCTTAAGGGCGTCTATTACTCTCAACTTATGAGTAGGATAGACCCTGGCATAAACCGAAACCCTCTCGACCTTGTCTTCGAACTCGACATCCCCAAGGTTGTCAAGCTCCGAGCCTGTAAGAATAAGATCATTTTCCTTTAAAATCCCCAGTTCCTTTGCAATTGCAGACGCCGTAATCTTATGATCTCCTGTTATCATTACGGTTTTAATGCCTGCATCTTCACACTTCTGGATTGCAACCTTTACTTCCTCTCTTGGAGGATCTCTCATGCCCATTAAACCTGAAAAGACCATATCTTCTTCAATTCTCTCTGAAGAGAGCTCTTCTGAAGAAGCCTTTTCAATATAAAGTTCCTCGTCCAGAAGGCGGAATGAAAGAGCCATAACCCTGAGGGCCTGATCAGCTATTTCCTTAACTTTTTCTTCAATCAACTGCTTCATTTTGGGAGATAAGGATTTTATTTCACCGTCAAGAAAAATCTTCGTACATGAGCTAAGAATCACTTCAGGAGCCCCTTTTGAGAAGGCAGTCAGTCCTTTTACAGGTAAGCTGCCAGAATCGGCTTCCAGTTTATTGAAGGTAGTCATTCTTTTTCTTTCAGAAGAAAAGGGTATTTCTCCAAGGCGAGAATATTTTTGATCAAGCTCAACTTTGCGGAACCCTGACTTTGCAGCAACAACCACAAGAGCTGCCTCCGTAGGGTCTCCTTTGATCTCCCATTTATCACTGTCCTTAAAAAGACCAGCATCATTACAGAGAACCGCTCCCAGCAAGAGAATCTGAAGATGGGGATCCTCTGTAGAAACTTTTTCATCTCCGCTAAAGAAATCTCCTTCTGGAGAATATCCAGCTCCAGTAACCTTCAAAACCTGCTCATTGACACAAATTTTTTCAACCGTCATTTTGTTCTGCGTAAGCGTACCTGTCTTATCCGAGCAGATAACATTTGTGGCCCCAAGCGTTTCTACGGATGGTAGTTTTCTTACAAGGGCATGCCTTTTGACCATACGCCTTACTCCGAGCCCAAGCCCTACTGTAACAACTGCAGGGAGAGCTTCAGGGATAGCAGCAACCGCAAGAGCAACACCCCATAAAAACATATCAAGGAGAGGAAAGCCATAAAAAACCCCAAGCATTGCAACAAAAGCTACAATTACAAGAGTCGCAGTACCAATCCATTTGCCGAACTTGTCAAGGCTTTCCTGTAAAGGCGTCCTGGACCTCTCTATTGTCCCCAGAAGCCCGGCAAGTTCCCCAAAAGCCGTATTCATTCCGGTTGCAGTAACAATCGCACTGCCTCTTCCATAAGCAACCGCAGTTCCTGTGTAGACCATATTTGTCCTGTCAGCTTCAGGAGTTTCGGAAGGCAGGGCTTCGATATTTTTCTGAACTGGCACGGATTCTCCTGTAAGAGAGGACTCATCAGTTTTGAGATTGAACCCTTTGATAATCCTGGCATCGGCTGGAATGCGGTCTCCGGTCTGAATAAGGATAAGATCCCCAGGAACGAGATTTTTTGAGGGAATTTTATTTTCAGCCCCGTCCCTTATAACAGTCGCTTCCGGAGAAGTAAGGGACCTTAGAAGCTCAATTGCTTTCTCGGCTCGATATTCCTGCACAAAGCTGAGAATCCCTGCAAGAAAAACCGTAAAAATAATGACTATTGCATCAACTAACTCCCCAAGAAGAGCCGAAACGATAGAGGCCGTTATCAAAATAATGATCAAGATACTTTTAAACTGTGAGATAAAGAGCTGCAGGACCGAGACTTTCTCCTTTTCTTGAAGTTCATTTTCACCATACTCTTTAAGCCTTTTTTCGGCTTCCTTAGAACTCAAACCTGCTTCTGAGACTCCAAGCTCTTCAAAAACGGAGTTTATTTCCTGGTCGTAATACACCCCTTTACCCCTCAAGCCTCCGGATTATCTGGAGAGATTCTCAACTATAGTCCTTAACGTAAGTATTTGCACTTACTTTCTAATCACGGAAAACGCAGAAAGCATGGAAGAATTGGACCCATATTTCCTTTTCTGTGTTTTCCGTGATTTTCGTGGTTAACCTTTCACTTCAGATTGGTGAAGAAATTTTGGTCCTCGACTATAATCCTCGTATAATATATCTGCTTATCTAATATAAGTTTCAAAGTATATATAGTGGTAAAGCCCATTGATAGGTTAAGGGGTTTTTAGAGAACTTCAGTTATTACGGATTTTGTGGAAAAAGAGATATAAAACTTTAGCTTTTTTTACAGTAAGATAGAGGTTTGGAATCTGTTTGAAATCTGTTTGATTTCTTAAGGGGCATTAAGATTCTGTTAAAAAGTAACAGATGAGGGAAAAGTTGGGTATGAAAATAGTAATAATAGGAAGTGGGCTCGCAGGGCTGTCAGCCGGGTATAAGCTCTGCAAATCGAATGAGATTGTTATTTTTGAAAAAGATGCGGAAATCGGGGGGATGGCTGCAAGTTATTGTCAGGATTTTGCTGGAAAGAAGTACTTTATAGAGAAATATTATCACCATATATTCAGGAGTGATTCGGAACTTCTTGACCTGATAAGAGAACTGGGGCTTGAAAGTCAAATGCTGTGGCTTAAGGGAAAAAACGCCTATTTTGTAGACGGTAAAAATTATCCCATGAATACCCCTGCTGAAATTTTAAGGTTTAAACCTCTTTCTTTTACGGATCTGGTAAAACTTGGGCTGCTGGTGCTCAGAATAAAGCTAATAAATGATACGACTTCCTACGACAGAATAAAGGCAAAAGCCTGGATTCTTGACACTGCGGGACAATCCGTATACGAAAACTTTTTTGCTCCTCTAATGAAGAGCAAATTCGGTGGAAATGCCGAAAACATTTCTGCAGCCTGGCTTATAGGGCGTGTGAAAATAAGGTCAGATAGGGGAAAAGAAGGGGAAAAACTGGGGTACCTGAGAGGAGGGTTTAATTCTCTGGTAGAAGCTCTGGCAAAGGAAATCACTGCAAAGGGAGGCAGGATCTTACAGAATAAAATGGTAACGGAAATCGTAATCAAAGACAATACAGCGCAGGGAGTGATTGCAGACGGGGATTTCATACCTTGCGATGCTGTGATTTCAACTGTTGAACCCAGAGTACTGGATATTCTTACTAAAAGCAAGCTTGGGGCTCTTCAAGCAACCTTGCAAGGTATTCGTTATCAGGGAACTGCGTGTGCCCTCATAGGACTTGATAAAGGGCTTATGAAAGATGGGAATTACTGGCTGAACATAAAAGCTGACGTGCCTTTTGGAGCTGTAATTGAGCACACCAATTTTATGCCTTTTGAGGACTATGGAGAACACCTCGTTTATGTAACTTCCTATTTTCAGGATGAAAATGATTTCCTCTGGCTGAAGAAGGAAGACGAAGTTCTGGATTCTTACTTGAAGGGCCTGGAAAATATGTTTCCTTATTTCTCAAGAACCGATATTCACTGGGCGAAACTCTTCAGAAGAATGGATACTGCACCTGTATATGAACAGGGGTACCTTGAAAAGGTTCTGCCGTTTGCACCAGGCCCATCCGGACTTTACCTGGCAGGAATGTTCTCATCAACCAATTACCCGGAAAGAAGCATGAACGGCTCTGTAAAAGCCGGGTTTGAAGCTGCAAAATTCTTCACGAAAAAAGAAGAGAATTGCGAGGTTTGCTGGCTTGACTGAGAAAGCTGCCTCCTGTATTTTCATTTTCTGCGTTTTCATTTTCTATATTTCTATTTCCTGTGTTTTTCATTTTCTGTATTTTCATTGAAAGTTTTGTGCACCTGAAGAAGTCCCCGGACTTAATATGGTCTTTTAGGACTAACTATTATATAGGCTAAGGGATGATAATATACTGTCTGTATCTGCGTGCAGAAAGAAGTTCTGCATGATTACCTGTCCTTCCGGATTTATCATTCACGGGGATTTAAGCAATGATGAATCAGGAAAAGACAGTAAAACTCTAAAAAATCTGGACTTCTGCCGTTAGTCGGCATTTGGGGGCGTGCTGGTCAAATCCGCATTTGTGGAGATGGCACCGGAGAATAGACTTGTTTTCCCTTGAGCTTTGCTCTCAAAAAGAGATCCCGGATGCTGTAAAAAGCTGCCCTGGCTTCCGGGAAGGGGTATTGGCAGCGTGAAAATAAGAGGAGTGGTAAAAGATGTTATTCATGGACGTTAGTACCTGGGACCCTTCGAACCGCGATAAGATCCTTGAGCATTTTAAGAAATTGGAAATTCCAGAAGGAATCGATATCATTAACCAGTGGGTTGACCTTTCCGGAAACCGCTATTACATCCTTTACGAAGCCGAAAGTGCCGAAGCTTACGGAGCTTTCAACCTGCCCTGGTCGGATATCTGCGTAATTGACAGCGTGCCGGTTATGGAAGCTTCCGAATTTATGCAGCTTCTGCCTAAATACCAGAAAAAATAAATTTTATGATTAGGTAAGTTTTTTAACTTATTGATACGGTTTTACAGAAAAAGGTCCGATGAGCTTCACGTTAACTGGCTCATCGAAAAATCTTTATTTTATCAGTCTTGAAAGTCATGGCTTTCTCGAAGCCTTTTTTACTGAGTACATCAAGTTTTTAGCATACTATTTTAGATTTTAACATTACTATTTTAGATTTTAACATTACTATTTTAGATTTTAACATTACTATTTTAGATTTTAACATTACTATTTTAG
>Ga0183101_1001977_pt1 | contig 13203 bp, 13 predicted proteins | sample Biomet3_FD_127790 | JGI IMG/M metagenome (GOLD analysis project Ga0183101, IMG submission 127790) | Microbial communities from bioreactor (seeded with sewage sludge) at LBNL, California, USA - Biofuel metagenome 3 | ecosystem: Engineered > Bioreactor > Anaerobic > Unclassified ... | reverse complement strand
ATCACCGGTACAAGCAGAGGGTGGACTTCAAGATTTATTTCATTTTGTTTTGTTCGAGAAAAGTACCCTTTTCTTAACTATTTTTTATTGAATTGCTATCTTAACCAATCCGTTATTGCTAATAATTGGGAAATTACATGTCGGAAAAGCAACATATCGCATAAGCGACATCATTTTATTTTTCGTTTTTTTATTATTGAAATGGTAGTGGAGAACATGAATGACTCTAAAAAAAGCTGTCTCTAATCGCATATTTGAACTATGCAAAGAGAAAAACATTACATATAGTGCATTAGGAATTCGCTCAGATGTTCCTCATGTAACCATCCATGATCTTTTGGTCTGTAGGAATGAAGCACCGAATCTAATGACAATCAAAAAACTCTGTGATGGGTTTGATATCACACTTGATGAGTTCTTTAACACCGCCAAATTTAAAGACTTAAAAGGACAATTATAAGAATGCTTAGCGAACTATTTTGAATCCTCTACAGTGAGGAAATTCAAAATAGTTTTTATAATAGATTGAGGAGAATTTCTATGAATAAGAGATATTACATGCAAGCAATACAACACATTCTTATTGAGTATACAGATGATAAAACGTATATTAGCAGGCACGAAATACTTGATTTAATGGAGAAAAAATATGGCTGGCAAGTCAGTAAAAACACATTTTTGGAATCCATAAAGGCTATGAATGAGGATGATCATGTCGTCAGCACCTTTGCTGAGAACCGAAAAGGATATCGTCTCCTAATACGGCCCATGGATAGCGGACTAGTTACTATTATCTGTCATACAGTTCACTCATCACCATCATTACCGAACGAAGCTAAGCTAGATATAGAGAAGCGATTCCTATGCAATCTCAGTCATAATGAGAGAAAAATATACAACAACATGGTCTTCCTTCCCCATCCAACAAAAAATGGATATTTCGACTGGCTTCCAAACATGAATCAATTGGCACAGGCATTTCATTATAATAAGCGAATCAAATTTGATTATATTCACCATACGAAAGACCATACGCAGGTTAAAACCGCAAGAAGATTTGATGCAGAGCCTAGATATATCATTCAAGATGACGCAAAAACTTATCTTATTTGTACTGGATGGCACGATCATCCGATTTCTCATTTCAGAGTTGACAAGATGAGGGATATAGAACTATCAGAAGAGGATATTACAAGTTCACAGCTAAGCAAGCAGGATGCGTATGATTATGCAGCACATAACATTTTCATGTTTGGCGGCGAAATCATAACCGCAAGAGTCAGATGCAAAGATTCCCCGTATATATATGACAAGATTGTTGACGAGCTGGGTGATAAAGTCCCATATATTAGAGTAAATGATGAATGGTTCGATATTGTATTCAAAGGAACTGTTCTAGGTGTCACAATTCTAGTATCGAAGTATATGGACATGATGGTTCCTATTGATCCTCCTGAGCTCGTAGATAGAGTCGTAATGCTACACCAGGAAGCATTAGATAACATTCAAGCGATGAGTTTTAATTGCGAATGTATTCGCCAAAATAATAACGAGAATGGTCCAAAGCAACTTTTCTTTGACCTGCATTAACTCATTCTATTAAATGTTAAAATTTATGACACGAAATCAAATTAAAAAGATGAAAATCATTACCCAGATCAGACTTCAAATGTAATAATGGATTATTTACTAATGTTCAATACTTTTTGTACTCAGCTTATCCCTGTCAAAAAAACAACAAGAGGGATAGTAATTACAGATAAAAGAGTTGATATACAAATGGTTCTTGCCCCTAAACATTCATTGCAATGATACTTTTTAGCAAACAATGCTGCTCCATTAGCAATTGGCATTGCAAGGATTATCATTGTAATTCCTTGAATCTCTGTATCAGCAATCACTAACTTAACAAGCGGAAAGAAAGCTAAAGGAATACATACATCTGATATCGCTACAAATAAATATGTTTTCCAGTCACAAAATATTTCCTTCAAAGAATAATTTGCTGCGATTGCTCCAATTATAAGCATTGCCAGAGATGTTGTCATATTACCTATCAATGTAATTGGCTCACAGATTATATCAGGTATCATTATGTGAAATGCATATACGAATATAGCTGCAACTGATGCAATAACGCCTGGTGTCAGCAATTTTTTCCATGTGAATTTTTCTCTAATATCCGCTTGATAACCAATTGCCAATATACCAATTGTGAACAGTGACAAATTAAACGCAAGATTAATAAATGTAATGTTCATCAATGATTCTGCTCCAAATACAGCTTTAATCAGTGGGAATCCTATAAAGCCTACATTCGGGTACATCATCATAAACAAATACAGTCCTTTATCACTTTTGAACATTGGAATAACTTTCACACATAAAAATGCTGCAACAGGTAACAGTATTACCAGGATTAGGACAGATATGACTAATTCATGTATGTTTATAGATCCATTTGTCGAATTAAAAACTGAAGATAAGATAAGGCACGGTAAAGTCACATTTAAAACAAAAATATTGAGATCATTTTTAAAAACAGGATGAAAAAGGCGGGACTTTTCAAGAAAGTATCCCGCCACCATCAGTCCAGACAATTCTATCATTTGCTTGAAAAGTATCTGACTGATCATATAATCATGCCTCCTGCATTTCAGATTTCTGCATTTCTATATTTTTTTCTTCTTCGCATGCCATCTTATCACATGTTCTGAAAAATGGATAATAGATGAAACCTGTCATTACTATAAGAACAATTTGTAATAATGCTCCACGCCAACCACATAGAATGAATCCCGAAATAACAGCTGGAATCGTATAAGGAAGCGTAACACCCGAAATATATGGAACCAGGCCGCAAGCAATAGAAACATATGTTACAACACCAACCATCACATTTGATATGATAAATGGAATCATCATCGTAGGATTCAATACAATTGGGAATCCAAACAAAATTGGCTCATTGATATTAAATAGTGATGCCCCGATACCGAGTTTTCCTAAACTCTTATAACGATCTGACTTTGCTTTGAACAAACATAACAGAGTTAAGCTCAACGTTGCACCGACACCACCAAGTTTTACGAAGAACGCAATGAAGTTAAAATTAACAATATTTGGCATTGCAGTTCCAGCTGCTAATGCATCTACATTTTCCGCTGATAATGAATACCAGATTGGATTCATAACAGAAGATACAATACTTGATCCATGAATTCCAAAACACCAAATCACTGATTCCAGAAGTAATACTGCAATCGTTGCTGGGAGCGTTCCGCCTAAAGACTGAAGTGGTTGCTGTAACAACGAGAATATAAATGCCTGTGCAGTGCCAAACGAAGTAACAGAGAACATCAAACGGATCGAGTTAAATAGCAGAATAACAATGAAAGCTGGAATGACAGCGGCAAATGCGGTAGTAACTGCCTCTGGAACACTGTCAGGCATCTTAATAGTCAATTTCTTCTGAATGCAGAAACGGTAAATTTCTACAGCTATTACAGTAGCAATCATTGCAACAAATAATCCCTGTGCACTGAAATTGGTGATTGGTAATACTCTTCCGTAATCGTCTGTTTTATATAGCGGCATTAATAGAAATACTGCAACTAAAGCAAGGCAAATTCCCATTTTCGAATCAACTTTATAATACTTGCTGAGACTTCTAGCCATTCCAATAACAACATAGATCGACATTATATTAAATGTCATCTGATATGGAATATAGAAGAAATTCATCACATTTGGATGAGCTGTAAGAAAAGCTGAATAACCTGTGAAAGGAAGGCTTGTGAATAATAGGAAGATTGATCCAGCAATCAATAAAGGTGTTGATCCAAAGAAGCCTTCTTTTATTGCAGATAGATAGCGATTTGCTTGTAGTTTTGCTGCGAACTGACTTAACCATACCATAAATTTGTTATCAGTCATAAACTTGTACCCCTTCTTTCTTTTCCTGTGTTTTTTGAATCACCCTTGTTGAAAATAACCGATCGTGTAGCATGCAATGCTGTTTAGTAAATAGCAAGAAGCCCATTGAAGCTAATGAAGCATACAATACAAACATATTTATGTACCCAGCAATATTAATTGCTGTTACTGCTTTGAATATTTCACAAATCACTCCTGCACCAGAAGCCATAAATATAATGAAGATCAATTGTCGTAGGATGAATTTTGAGATAGATGGTGAATCTATCTGAAGACCCATGATTCTTTCTCCAATAGTAGAAAATTTTGTTATTTTTATTGGCATTAGAATATAGTAAATAACTAAAATTATAATTTTTGATATGAGAAGTGTTATTTGCTGTACACTTGTAAATTGTGTTATGTCCTGACTCATGATTCCAGTTTCACAATATGTGTAGAGAGAGATTGGCAATGTTGCAAATAATGCTCCAATATATAGATCTAATAGATACCCAATAATTTCACGCCATAATATTCCCTTATTTGTCATATGAAGTATCTTCTCCATTTGTTTGAATCACTTTCTTATACCAATTAAATGACTTTTTCTTTATTCTGCTTAAATCTCCGCAGCCTTTGTCATCTTTATTCACATAGATAAATCCATATCGCTTTTTCATTTCCCCTGTACCGCATGACGGGATATCAATAGGTCCCCAGCAGCAGTATCCTATTGTTTCTATATCATCTTTTTCTACTGCATCGCGTACAGCCTCAATATGAGTTTTGAGATACTCAATTCGATAATCGTCTTTGATCTTACCTTTATCGTTCATAGCATCAACATCGCCAAGCCCATTTTCAACAATGAACAACGGCAACTGATATCTGTCATACATCTCATTCATGGCGATTCTCAAACCTGTTGGATCAATTGGCCAGTCCCAGTTAGTCTTGATCAAATATGGGTTATCCCTTGTCACAGTGACAGAACCAAAACTATTCATACAGGCAATAGAAGAGAAATAATAACTGAAGGCAATGAAATCTACTTTCCCATTTTCAAGTGTCTCTTTGTCTTTTGCACTAATCTCAATTTTTCTTCCAATACGTTTCCAATATGAAGTGCAGACATTTGTATATCGTCCTCGGCACATCACATCAAGATAGTAATAATTCGGCTGCATCTGCATTCTTTGAGCCAAAACATCACTAGGTTTGCATGTCTTCGCGTAGGTTGTCGGATATTGAACCATACATCCGAATTTTGCTTTTGGGCATAAACAATGTCCTAGTTCAACTGCTTTTGCTGATGCGATCATCATGTTATGTGACACTAGAAGCTTAATTTCATCATGGTCTTCATTTTCATGAAATATAACTCCTGCTTGATGATATGGTTGGTTTTGATTCATTGTTTCGTTTATCTCATTAAATGTCATCCAGTACTTGACAACATTTCCATATCTTTTGAATAGAACTTCACAGTAATGGCAAAAAAAGTCTATTAGTTTTCTGTTTCTCCAAGAATCATAGTGTTGCACCAAATATAGTGGAGTCTCATAGTGAGATATAGTAACAACAGGTTGGATTCCGTGATCAAGTAATTCCTTGAATACATCATCATAGAACCTAAGGCCTTCCTCATTTGGTTCTTCTTCATCTCCACGAGGGAATATCCTTGGCCAATTTATAGAAAGGCGAAAACACTTGAAACCCATCTCGGAAAATAGTTCAATATCTTCTTTGTAATGATGATAGAAATCACTTCCCTCATGACTCGGATAATAGACATTTGGAAGTATTTCCTGATCTATGATTCGCGGTGAGTATCCATCAGAAGATCTTTCAACATCCGCAATGCTAAGGCCTTTATTGCCTTCCTGATACCCGCCCTCATATTGATTTGCAGCAGTTGCTCCACCCCATAGAAATCCGTCTTTCATACAAAACAAGCCTCCATCCACCGGTATATTAGGTGAACAGAGGCTTTATTAAAATGCAATTTTTCAATTTAGGAACAGTGTTCGATACTGGGTGATTTTATAAAGTCAAATTCATCGAACACTGTTTCACTCTTTATCTTTATTGATTATTGGATTATCTGAATGTCTGTTTTCCTCAAGTTCTTTCGAGATTTTTTCTTTCCTGATGTAGTTATCCTTGAAATTCAGCTTAAAGTATTCCGCATAAATTATGTCCAGCAAGAACAGAACAGATAGATGGGTACTATAATCACCTAGATTTGCAAACATGCTTTCTTTAGTAGAAACATACAGTTTATAATTTGACAATTTCGACAATGAGTTTTCTCCAAATGAAGTAATTGCAACAATAGGAATATGTTTATCAACGCATGCTTTTGCTATCTGAAGAATATTAGCACTTTCGCCAGAGTAAGATATGATGATTGCCACATCATTTTCAGGCAAACTATAAGCATCATAAATCTGATATCTGAGGTTATCCGTTATTACAACGTTTTTCCCGATTTTTATCATTTTTTCCTTAAAGGAATAAGCAATATCCAAGCTCGTTCCTAGTGAAAATACGTGAATGGAATCACGGCGTGCTAGAACATTAACGACTTTATCCATTGTATCAAAACTAAAAAGTTTTAATGTGTCATTAATTGTTGACTTATACAGTTCTCCAATTGCATTTGCTGTTCTTGTTGTACTATCTAGTTCAGAAAACGGAAAATTCACGTCAATTTGTCCGAACTGAGTGTCTATATAATCTAATTCTTTAATATATTCAGCCTTGAAATCATCATAGCCTTGGTAGCCTAGTTTCTTGCATAAACGAATGATTGTTGAAGGAGCAACATAAACCATTTCAGCCAAACTTCGAACAGAATAGTCAGAGATTTCTTTTCCTTGATTTAATATAAATTCTGCGATAAATAGTTCACTTTTAGAGAAGTCTTTTTGCTTTTGAAGTTTTTCAATTATTAACATACATTTGCTCCTCAATTTATCACAATATATACCAAATTATTTAATAAATCCACTAACAAAACATTTAAGAATGAAGAATAAAATACAACTATGATAATACAATTTTAAGCTCAAATAGAAATGTCTTTCGAGTTAAGTTAGACATTTCCATCATTCTGCTTTTTCCATAAAGTCATTGTTATTGTATTCGCTTAACGCTTTAATAAATTTATCTCTTTCTATTCCTAAATTCATAACAAAATTCTCATCTGTAATCCAGAACTGTTCAATATTCATTTGTTCATAGAGTGCTTCAAATATTCCACCTAAGGCATCCTTCAAATTTTCATCTATCCAAGCAAATCCCGAAGCCATAATCGTATCTCCCTTCAGTTGGTATTCAACCTCTGGGTCATTAACAGTTGTATCAATATGTTCTGTAATCATTTTCTGCCTTCTCTCAGCAAATAGAAGAGCAAAGTATTTATACAAATATTCATCCTGATCCGAATCACCGCCATAAGATGGATCAATACAATCAAGGCAGTTTTCTAACATCTGGTCCAGATTCGGTATTGTCTCAACATAATACTGATACTTATCTGTCTTTTGCATAAGATAATAGGCGATGCTTTCTGCAATGAACTCCTTCCAGAAATCATACCCTTTATTCAAATTGAACCTTTTCCTGAGCAGTTCGCCAAAATCTTCGTTAAATGAAGGCATATCTAACATGTGACATGCAATTCCATCATATTCTCTAGCATAACAATGTGCCATTTCGTGCCACATTGTCATGAACATCGAATCATCTGCATCATCAGCTTCTTCGTTCAGAACAATGCCATACTCTCCATCACCATTGACAGTCTGTCCAAAGATACCATCCGGTGCAAATCCTGTATCATAATAATTGACCCTGAACTTCCTGCAGAACTTCTTTGTCTCTTTTTCAATGCTGTCAGGATCACAGACAACAATAGATATCCGCTCTAACAGATCTTGAGAACTGGGGATGTATGTAGCGAAGACTGTTTTGGCCTCCGTAATCATTTTTTTATAAGTCTGCGTATAATTCATGTCACTATCTCCGGTTCAATCATATATTAAAGTGCCTCAAATGTAATTAAAAAAATGGAGATGCCAGATTGGGTAATCCAGCATCTCCGCAATGGAGAGAGTAATTGGGGGTTCTCTCCGAATGAACAATTTTGATATAAGTTTTAATAAACGCCTTTGATCTTCCGCATTATTGCTCCGCAATGCGGGCATCTTTCTTTCTCCATATTGGAATGATAGCCACATGATGAACATTTGCAACCAGGGAGGAACACCTCCCCTGTCACAGAGCTTTCATCTTTTCGTGTATCATGGATCCAGTGAGGGATTGCTTGCTGCATTGCGTCAAGTGATGATTCTCCCTTTGCCACATGAACTCCACTTTTTTGAATCTGGCTCATAGTTTAACTCTTTTCTATATCCTCATTTTGTAGCTGAAACATTCTTTTATCACTTTTTCTCATTAAAATATTATATATTTCAGATGATTCCATGCTATCAATCAGCATAACACTGCCAATCTTTGATGCATCTTTCATTATATTCCGGATTTCAATTCTAGTCATCAAGTCTCCATATTTGTTACTCATGTCCCTGACAGTATGGATAAAAGGAATACTTACATTTTTCAGCATCCCAATATTACGATATACAATTGAACGGTATAATTCTGCTCCGTGTGGACATTCATTTATATATCGTGTCGCTGCATATGGATCATTGTTTGCTTCATCAATGGAAATTTCAGTCATAAAGTAGCCACGAGATATTACTCCAAGCATTAAAGCTCTTCGAGCACCTCCTCCAAGCCACCATTCTTTTACAATATTATCGCTCTTCAATTCAATCGAATGAATAGACTGCTTGTAAGCTTTTTCGAATTCAATCCATGCCCAAAATCGTTGATTACACAATATATATCTTGGAAGGTTGTGCAGATGCTCATAGAGTGTTATTCCATTACTTACAGCAACATCAGAGTAATTATCTGAATCCTCTAAGATAAAATCATCTATAGTATATTTTTTTGTTTCATATGGCTCAAACCCAATATATGAGGATAGCCACACACTATCAGAGGGATGGTCAATAATGTTCTTATATACATCTTTATAATTCTTCTGAAGGGTTGCATATGCTTCCTCTGTCATCATTTTGATGTTAATCTCCATCATCTTCATCCCCTTTCATTCCAATTGTAAATTCAAATATTTTTTCTATTGCCGGAACTACCGGTGTCCCCAATATTTTTTGAGCAACAAAATTTGTATTCATTTTTGCGAATTCGTCATCCGCAAGTTCTTCACCATATAGGTTCTTATATGCTTCAGCAAAAGAATTGAACCATCTATAATCCATTTTTAATAAATCTACCGTTGGATCATTCTGCTGAAGCTTAGACAAAGAATATGACAATGCTGGAACTGCTATTATTGAAAAGTACAGATTTTTGTATTGCTCTATTCTTTTCGTTTTATCGTACATGTTCCACTCAGATTCTGGAAGCGAAATTTGTATCTTATCGCTGTCATAATCAATCTGCATAGTAGAATCTTTGATTGAAGTATCCTTAATAACGATAAATATAGAAGAATGTTTATCATCATCCTGATCATTAAAATCTATATTATTTATGTATCCATCATCTGCAGCTAAAATGTCATGCTTTTCGATTTCAAAACTATAATGCTCATAATCATCAATGAAATCTTCTGATTTATAGTCATGAATATCTTCTTTAGCAGCAACAAATGCCGAAACATTGACTTTACCATTCAAGTCAGTAAGTGGAATTTTTATAGTGACGCTGGTTAATGGAATGATATATCTTTGGCGAATCATTGTACTTGGGCATTCAACAATCACAGAGATTTCTGCTTTCCCTGCAGATATCAAATCAATGAGGTTCTTATCAGTAAGATTACATTTTAAATTATTTAGCAAATAATATTGATTATCCTCTGATATTTCTTCATCGTATTGAAGTGAAAATGCACTATTTTCAAACTGCGAATATAATTTTTCACTGTTCAAAATTGGATAAGGAAACAATCTCTTACCTATACGCATACAATTTCACCTCCCCACTAAACATGTCATCCTGATCAGTAATCAAAGAAATTTGGCTCTTCATCAATAAGTGTGGGTATATAAATCAGCGTATGTGCTGATGTAATAAGCATTTAGGGTATAAAAATGGACATGAATTCCTTATACTGAGTTTTGCGAACAACAGAAAGGGAAAATCATGTCCAACAAAACTCTACTCAAACATCTCCTCCACGTCAAGCATACTGTCATCGATTCTTCAAGAATTGATGAAGATAAAGATGCTGTAATCATCTGTGCCCATCCTACCAAAGCTCACAGTCATAACTGTCCGATCTGTGGCAGACGCTGCAGCTGCTATGACAATGGCAGAGGGCTGCGGAGATGGAGAGCTCTGGACTGGGGATTTACCAAGGTATTCATTGAGGCTCCTGCGATACGCATCGAATGTCCAGAACATGGAGTGCATACAGCTGCAGTTCCGTGGGCAAGGCATCACTCAACATTCACCAGATACTTTGAAAATACGGCGGCTTGGATGGCACTGTATCTACCAAAAAACGCTGTGGCAGAGTATATGCGTATTTCATGGAATACAGTCGGACCAATTATCTCCAGATTCAAAGCCGACGCGGATCCAATGCCTGAACATCGTTTTAATAATCTGAAGCACATAGGCATTGATGAAACCAGTTATCGAAAGGGACATACATATATCACGGTCGTAGTTAATCATGACACCAACAGTGTCATATGGGTTCATGACAGGCATGGCAAGGAGGTGCTGAGGGAATTCTTTGAGACACTGAGTGAAGAGCAGAGAAGCACTATAGAATGCGTTACAGCAGACGGTGCACGGTGGATCAGTGAAACAATGGATGAATACATTCCCAACGCTCACAGATGTCTTGATATGTACCACATGGTCGAATGGGCACAGGATGCCATAGATGAAGTAAGAACCGATTCTTGGCAGCGGGCAAGGCAAGCAGACAAACGCATCAAACGTGACAGAGGAAGACCGAGAAAAGGACAGGAACTGGATAAGACTGCAGACAGAATCAAGCACACCAGATATGCACTTGGGAAGGCGCCTGAGAACCTGACAGAGAAGCAGGCTGCACAGCTTGCGTACATTGCTAATACAGATCATAAACTATATAAAGCATACCAGCTGAAAGAGTATTTGAGGACACTGGTCAAATTGCCATTAAATCAATTGGAAACATCACTGAAAGACTGGCTATGGAAAGCATCTCATTCACAGATCAAACCAATTTATGAATTGCAGAAGAAGATCCGCAGACATTATGATGCAATCCTGAACACAGTAAGGTATCACCTTAGCAATGCAAGAATCGAAGCGATGAACAACCAGATCAAGCTCATTATCAGAGCAGCTTTTGGATTCCGTAACATAAAGAACATGATCGACATGATCATGCTCAAGTGCTCTGATATAGATGTGCAGCTTCCCTACAAAGCTATGAAATTAACCCATTCTTCCTGATGAAGCCTCAGAAATTTCATACCTTTTACCAGATTCAATCCCAAACTTGATACGACAATCATCGATGATGTCCACATTTTCATTATTTACTAAGCATGCTTCTATTTGTACCAAATCTTTCTGTCCGGACTCATCAACTGCGTATAGTTCAAAGTAAACTTCTTTCTCGGTAAAATCAGATACAAATGAAACACCATAAATCCTATCTTTTTTGTTAAAGCAGAAAAAGCGATAGGACATTCCTCTTAATTCAGCATGTTTTAAGCCAACATGACCACTAGGATCTATTTCTCCAGATTCCTGATTATCTCCTCCATGAAGACCACCGCCGCTTCCATTATTGTTACCAGTTGGAGACATTTCACTTTCATTTCCATCATTGATATTATTTATGAAATCAACTTCTACTCCATCTCCATTTTTGTCTTCTACACTTGCATTTAGATTAACATTCTTGGCTTTAATTTTTTTCTTTTGAATTTTCACTTCATCAAGGATTTCATTTACCTCTTTTGAATTTTTCGAATTGTTATCTTTTTCAATTACTGGAATATATTCACCAGCACCTTCCAAATCTGTGCGACTATCATCACTGTTCGCTAAGTGCTTTGTTATAAGATCTCTTATTTTATCAAGTAATTCTCTGTATACTGATTTGACTTCATTTCTTTCTGATAAATCTTCAATTCTGTTGAACTCCCAGTTAGTATGCTGAGGATTTTCAACATTTCTAAAGGTTACATTTAACAGATTGTTCTCTATAATACACATCGCACTGCATGGTAAAGAAGATATTTTTGAAATATCTTTAATTTTCATATATGGATATCGAATCATTACACAATCATTTGTGGCATATGATTCCATTTCCCCATTGAACTCAAGCAAAAACAATTTAGCTGTTCCATAATCATCTATGGTTATAGTGTCCTCAAATCTATGCTCTTTGTCTGTTAGTAACAAATATTGTGATACAACACTCTTTTTGACATTTTTGTTAATCAAAGAATCGTCAAATACAATATTTGATAAGTTTTCACAATTTATTGTAATGTCGTCAACGACTACTTCCAGTGCACCATATACAACAGCTGCCATAAAGCTATCTAATGTCTTTGAAATAATATCTCGCTTCCAGCCTTCTGGCTTTTTAAATCCGACAACAAAAATATCACTTCCATATTGATCATCTATTCTCATGAAATTCGGATCAAGTCTAAGTTCACCTGGAACTGGTTCATTTTCATCTGAACTACCAAAATATCCGATTCCTTGAGTTTTCTGATTCGTTCCATCTTTCCTTGCAGAACAGAGCTTGCATATCCCTTCATAGCCTGTTTCGCCGTCAGTAGTCTTAGTTGAATAGAAAACCGTGTTGAAATTCGAGGTTACAAATGTTGCAAATTTACCAATACCCTTAGATCCCCCACTTGTTTCGCTTTTGTCTGACAATCCGGAACCATGTACTAAATAATGCCATGGTGTGTTATCCCCACCTGTCACCCCAAGTAAACCTGTTGTATTAAAATCACTGATTCTCAAGCAATCTATTTCTTCTTTTTGAATCATTCTTTTCATTTCTTGCAATTGCTTACTGATTTGAGGCTTCATCAGGAAGTGTGGGCAGGAATGAGTCTTTGATATGGCAGCAGGGCAGAGATATCTGAACATCTCAACATGACCATATCAAGTAAGTTGTCTATGTTCCTAAAACCGTATGCCAATCGT
>Ga0183101_1002405_pt1 | contig 13209 bp, 12 predicted proteins | sample Biomet3_FD_127790 | JGI IMG/M metagenome (GOLD analysis project Ga0183101, IMG submission 127790) | Microbial communities from bioreactor (seeded with sewage sludge) at LBNL, California, USA - Biofuel metagenome 3 | ecosystem: Engineered > Bioreactor > Anaerobic > Unclassified ... | reverse complement strand
AATATCGCTGAAGGTTCTAAGCAGCAGGTAGTATCCACTTTAGCATGCTCCAACTTTCAGTTTGACAAGCTAAAATGGAACAACCTACAGCTAAGAACCTTTAACAGCTCATTTTCAAATGTTTTCTCCACAAATATATTTATGATTTCTAGTGAAGATATGAACTCAAAGTTTTAGAAAATTCGTAAATATATTCATCTAATAAGTCTGATTATTGAATTGGATATCTATATTTCTATATAAAATTTTACCCATCAGAATATATGACTTTTCTGGTGGGGTCATTTGTTCATTTTATCACTTGGGTCACACTTAAACTGCGCATGGATTTTTTAATTCTTACAAATTTTATATTTTTCTTCTACTATATATTTAGATCCTTGGGATAACTCCCCTAAATTGAGCCTATCATTATTAATAGTCTACCTAATTCAGCATTCAACGTTTTTTATTTTCTAGGTAGGTAATAATATCTTCTACATATCCATCATTAAACTCTGTCTCGCTTAATATATAATAATTATCTTTACTTATACACTCCATATCAGCCTTGTCTTTTATATATGGAGATATTAAAAGTAAGGTATCTTCATCGTGAATTAAATTTTTTAGGTCATCATATGTAGAATCAACATGAACTTTATAATCCATATTTTTTTCTTTTAATTTTTGATTTAACTTTTCTTTCAGAGTTTCAGAAAGAGACTTTTTAAAAATATTTAATCCTCTATCCATTCCAAAAGGATTAGGTCTACCCCCTACTATTACTTTGGCGATGATAATAATATTTTTCAATTTTATTTCCTCCAATATTTTCTTATATACTATATAATACCATAATATCAGGTGTCGGAAGATTACCATCGCCACTTTACTTTTTAAATTAGTCAACGCAAGCTTATAAGCTCTTGTTGATCAAGAATAATATCTTTTAATTATACTAACGTACCGCCAGATGCTTCAATACGTTGACCTGTAACCCATCCCATTTCATCCGTGCATAGACTAGCCACAACACCTCCAATATCAGAAGCTTCTCCAATTCTTCCGAGTGCAGCATAAGAACCAATTGTATCTTTCAAACCTGGATTTTTAATATAAGTATCTCCACTAAATTCAGTGTTAACAGCTCCAGGGGCTATAGTATTCGCTCTTATACCTCTAGCTCCTAATTCCATAGCTAAATATCTTGAAAAAACTTCTACTGCACCTTTCGCAGCAGCATAAAGTCCAGAACCTGGAAATGTAAAGCGAGTTAATCCTGTTGAAGTGTTCACAATTCCACCTTTGTCAGCAATAAGCGGAATTAGTTTTTGTGTCAAAAAGAAAACTCCTTTAAAGTGTATATTAACTATTTTGTCAAATTCCTCTTCTGTAACTTCTAAAATAGGAGTGTGATTTGAGATCCCAGCATTATTAATTAAAAAATCAAACTGCTCTCTATTCCATTTATCCTTTAAAACATCTGATAACTTATATGCAAAGGAATCAAAGGAAGATATATTACTTACATCAAGCTGAATAGCAGCAGCTTTACCACCATTTGCTTCAATTTCTTTTACAACTTCATCTGCTTTTTCTTTTTGATTATTGTAAGTGATAATTACATCTATTCCTTTTTTAGATAATGATATTGCAGAATTTCTGCCAATTCCACGACTTCCACCTGTAACTAATGCAATTTTATTATTTTGGTTCATAAAAACCTCTCCTTTAAATATTTATTAACCATTTAGAAATTAATATCTCATTATTTATACTGCTACTTATATTTCAAACACAGTATTTCCTTAGTCATCAGTTTTAATGTTAATCCAAGAATGTATAAGTTACTTGAAATTTAATTTCCTATGATTTATACTCATGTTAATACCTAGAGATATCTCTAGGTCAAGCTTTTTTTTAATAAATTTTAAAGGGGATTTTAAAATTGACTTATACAATAAAAGATATATCAAAAATGTTTGGAATTTCTATATATACAATTCGTTTTTATGACAAAGAAGGACTCCTACCATTTGTCATGAGAAATAAGTCAGGAAACAGAGTTTTTACTGAATCAGACGTAGGTCTGTTTAGAACAATTTGCTGTCTAAAGAATACTGGAATGCAACTTAAGGATATAAAAAAGTATATTGATTTCTGCATGGAAGGTACTAGCACCATAGATTCACGAAAAGAATTACTTTTAGAACATCAAGAAGTAATTTTAAACCAAATAAATGAACTCAATGAAAATTTAGACCTTATTCATTTTAAAATAGAAAGGTATTCAGCTCCTGACTCAGTCCAAATTATTAATGAAGAAAGAAAAAAATTTTATGATGAAAAACGTGAAAATAACTTGCTATAGTAATTTAAATTGTTCCATTTAAACCTAATATTTCCTATATATATATATCTATAAAAACAGTTTTAATAGTACATATTTGTATTTAAAATTGTTCTCCTATAAACATATAATAAGTTATAAAATGGTTCACATGTAAATCTATTATAATTCTTCATAAAAATTATAATAGATGAAATATTCAATGTTAAGTTTATTAATTCTTCTAAAGAAACAATCTCCCTGTACATACTGCATATTCATAATAACTATCTACTCCCTTAAGTTTTAACTAAATTATAATAAAATTATTATTTGCCAAAATACTTTTAATATGTATAACAATAAATTTATACACATGACATCCAGTATCATAAGTCATATTACAAGCACTACTCATTTATATGCTCTTTTTAATGGGGGCTGTAGTTTTTTATAAATAGTATGTAAATATAATCTCCATCGAGGAGTAAAAGCATCGTCTCAAAAAAATTATAAATAACCTTAAACATTTTATATCAATGTTTAAGGCTATTTTTAGCATTTATTTTATATATCATTTAGTAAAACTCTCTATCGAAAGTAACGATACTCCTATAAGAAGGATTAATACTATATATGATATCTTGTATTTGAGCTTGTAGCTCCTTTTTTTCGCTATCTTTAAAGCTAGTCTTGTCCAAAACCACATCAAATAATATGGTTTTTTCTTCACTTTTTCCAACAACTCTAAAATCATGCATAGATACTACGCCCTTTATTACTTTAATCTTTTCATAAACTTCTTCTTTTAAGGCTGTAATCTCAGGGCTGTCTGTGTTAATTGGGTCCATATGAATTGAAATATATACATTCATTCGTTTACCAATTTCCTTCTCAGCCTTATCTATAACATCATGCAGTTCCATAATAGATATATTACTTGGAACCTCGGCATGCAAAGAAGCCATATATCTACCTGGACCATAATTATGGATTACAAGATCATGTACTCCGCATATATATTTATAACTTATTACGCTACTTTTTAGTTCTTCTACAAATTCTTTTTCTGGTGCTTTCCCAATTATAGTACCAAGCATTTCTCTTCCAAGTTCTATACCTGAATGGAGAATAAAAAGAGATACAATTAATCCTATATATCCATCGATGGGAAAGGTTGTGAACTTTGTAATAAGCAAAGAAAATGTAACCATAGATAGAACTAAGATATCAGTAAAGGATTCTAATGCTGATGCTTTGAGTGCAGATGAATCAATAACATTACCTATATAATTTGTAAACCTGTTAAGAAAAATTTGCAGTGGTATTGCACACATCATGCAAATAAAACTTACTTTATCAAAAGGTATAGTTACTGGATGTAAAACACGCACAAATGAGCTTCTTAGAAATTCAAATCCTACTACAAGTATGGCACCAGAAAATAAGAGCGCAGTTACATACTCTATTCTTCCATAACCAAAAGGATGTTTATCATCTGCCGGACGATTTGCAAGTCTAAAACTAAATATTGTAACTAATGAAGATAATGCATCTGTAAGATTATGAAAAGCATCTGCTGTAATGGCTATACTGTTTAGAAATAAACCAATAACAATTTCTAGAATAAGAATAGAAGAATTTATTATTATCCCAACATTTCCTCCAAGTGTCCCGTAAGATTGTCTAACTGATTGGGAACTTACATTTTTGTAGTCTTTCACAAATTTTCTTATTAAAAAATCAAAAATAGAGTTCATATATTTCGCCTTCCACCGTTTTATCTTATTTATTCCACGTATGTTTATATATGCGTTTAATCAATAAATTAACACTATAAACTAACTTAATAATTCAGCGTATTATCAAATATTATACCATAAAATTCCTTATATAGTATAATAAACAGCTCATATGCTAATGAGCTGTTTATCTTATTATATATTTAGAGCAAATGATAGGCAAAAAACCTCATTTATTTATAGTACGGTTCACCCGTATCAGTAATAAGTGATACTCCATTTTCCTTACTCGCTTATTACTCTATTAAAACTAGGTAGTTATACAGACACAATATTTATTAATGCTAGTTTGCTACTACTTGATTCTTTTTTATTTTATTATTAAAAATAATGTATAGTATTGCTCCAGTTAAAAAGGTAATTATTTCTGTAATGGTCATAGACCATATAACACCATGCAATCCATAGAAATTATTCAATACTATTATGACAGGAATAAAAAGAATTCCTTGTGTAATTCCCATAATTGTTGATGGTATTCCTTGACCTGATGCTTGAAAGATTCCTGTAAATAATGTAGTAAATCCATTGAAAAGTGCGGAAATAAGCATGGCTGCCATGATATAAACTCCGACACTTAATACTGCTGAATCATTAGAAAACAGACGAATAATTACATTTCTAAAAATAAAAACTAAAGTAACAAATCCACCTGATAATCCTAAAATCCATAAAGCTGATTGTTTTATACTGTCTTTTAATCTCTTAAAGTTTTCATTAGAAAAATTATATGCAATTAAAGGGATAATTCCTAATGCGAGTCCCATTGCAAGGAATTCTGGTACTTGTACAAGTCTCAAGGCAATACCAAAACTAGCTACTACACTTTCTCCATATCTAATTGAATAATTATTCAAAAGAAGTGTTGTAATAATTAGAAAACCAGCTAGGAACAATTCAGAAACCCCAACTTTATATATCTCTATTTTATCTTTAAGGGAAATATTAAAATTCTTAATAAATCCTTTTAAATTCTCGCTTTTTGTTTCCAAGTAGTAAATATAATAAATTGATGAAGCTATATTAGCCAAAATCATTGATACTGCTACTCCAATAACATTAAATTTAAATACTAGTATAAATAATGGGTCAAATATAAGACCAAAAATTGTACTTACAACCATTCCGAACATTGATTCTTTTGATGCTCCTTCTGCTCTCACAACTTGCTCCAATGCGAAGTTCATTATAATTGCAAAACCACCAATAAACATAGTTAAAGAATAACTTTTTGTATAATTAATAATAGCAGAAGTATCTGCCCCCAAAATCTTAACAATAGGATTAAGTGCTATTATAGCAATTATTCCAAGCAAAATTCCTATGATAATACTGCTATAAAAAGAATATCCAGCTATCTTCTTAGCTTTCTCTTTATCTTGTTTAGCAATAAGACGAGTTATAAATGTTCCGCCTCCAGCCCCTAACATATTTCCAAAAGCCATTAGTATAGTGAAGATTGGTAGTCCTAAAGTGATAGCAGTTAACATATCTGTATTGTTTAATAGTCCAATAAAAAAAGCATTAATAACGTTATATATTGTACCTACTGACATACCGATCATCATGGGAATAGATAAATGTGCAATTGCCTTAGTAATCGGTGCACTTTCTAAATAATATTCGTTTGAAAATTTTTGTTTCATAATTTCAGCCTCCATAATAAGTATTATTAGAATTCGTATTCTTAGAATTCTAAGTTTTTAGTTATAAGTTATTATATTAATAACTTATAGATTTCTATCTACTTTCAATAACAAAGCTAACAAAGTTTCCTTCTCTTGTTCCGTCAAGTTTGCAATAATATTTTCCTCTGCCTCAGCTACCAATTTATTAAAATCTTCTATGAGTTCAGCACCTTTAGGCAGTACATATATATATTTTTGTCTCTCATTTTCTTTAGGAATTCTTCTTTCAATATATCCTTTTTTCTCTAATCCTTGCAGCATACTTGTAATACTTGCTTCTGTACGTTGAAAGACTTTTGCCAAATCTTTTTGAATAATACCACTGTCTTGATGTTCATAAATATAACCTATCATACGTCCTTGTTGAGAATTCAATCCTAACTTTTTGACTTTTTCATCAGAACTGAGTTTCATTTTTATCGCAATACTTCTAATTAATTGTGAATATGGTGTTTCTACAGAGTATCCAGAATTAGTCATTCAAATTCCTCCTAAACTTTACTTAGAATTCTAACTATTTATAGTTTAACAATTAGACCTTCAAGTGTCAATATTTATTTCTTATAATTATTTTTATATTTATAATATTTCTTTTTTTACATGCTATCTTTTACTTATGATGAGGTTCACCATTCATTATCCTAAATCATCTTCTAATATTAATTCTTTTTATCCTATTACATCAACTACCCATTCTAGACATTATGCGAAACTAATCTAGACTCTAAAAACATTTTATTGCAAAATAACTAAATTTATCCCACTGAAAAAAATTACTCTTTTCGAATTTATATAATATAGGTTTTAATTTGAGGTTATTAATCAAAATAATTTCAAAATTAAATCTTTATATTCCAAGTAAGTGTATTAACATGATTTTTTGGCTCTAAAGAGTCATGAAATAAATACCTGTGAGTTGCACTCTCCCCTATGGGGTGAATGTGTCTTATGGATTTTCATTAAAATTTAAAGGAGTGATGTATTATGAAACACGAGAAATTAAAAAAACTAGTTGCTCTCACTTTAGTAATTGGACTTACATTAACTGAAATGCCGATGCTTGCTAAGGCAGCAACAACAAATTCAACAATAACTACAAATCCAGCAAAACTTGCGAATCTAACGGAGACATCAGTATCAAAGCCTAGTGAAGTCCCAAGTAACATATGGAAATATGCATATAATGTAGATAAGAAATTTAGTAAGAATGGAGATTTTGCATTATTATTATGTGCAGTTATAAAAAAAGAGAGTAATTTTGGTGCAGGCTTATCTGGCAGTCCCTCATCTGGTGATGGATTAATGCAAGTGGAACCAAGTACAAGAAATGCATATGCAGCAAAGTTTAAATCAACATATGGACGAACTTATGATCATGGAAATCTTCAAGATCAGGTAGCATTAGGTGGATTGATTATAAAGGAGATGGTTGATCAATTTGGTGGTGTATATAATGGTTTATTGCATTATAATGGAGGTCCAAACTGGTATCCAGGTTGCACAGACTCATATGGTCGACCAATCCTAGCTGATCAATATGCAAACGCAGTATATAAAACATATAAAAACTATGGTGGAAAGAAATAACAAACAAAATAAGTGGACAAGTTTATTAGATTCCAATATATAATTGACTTTTTTAATTGGGAGTTTCTTGGACTTAGTGTGAAATTGATATAGTTATTTGAATTGATAAATATGATAGGACTGTTCTCATTATTTTTTGAGAACAGTCCTATTTTTTAGCCTATAACCTTTTTTGCCATATTAATCATATCTTAATAACTTTTTTAATTCCACGCCTTCAAACCCGTATTATACAAGCATATTCTTCAGAATATTAGAATATATATTCTAGTATTCTGAAGAATAAATATTGTTAAGAATATATCTTCTTAACAATATAAGAATGTCATGTATGTTGCAATTCACAATGCACATTTCACAATTTACAATTACGACTAAAATTCTTGCAATATTTTCAGAATTATGATGAATAATTATTTTTGCAACATATATATGTTACAGATTGTGTTAATTCCTGGGTTTCTTTTTTATAGAGCATATTATTGAATATCTAATAACGATATCTAGAATCTCATTTTCATTATGAATAAATAAAATAATATACGTGGCAATGCAATAGCAGATAGTATTGCAATCGCAGTATGTACTTTTTTCTCATCTGGTAATATAAACAAGAAAAACTTATATCCTAAAATGCCAATTAATCCACCCAAACAATTTAGAATTATGTCATCAATGTCTGATGCTCCAATTCCAAAGATCCCCTGAATGATTTCAACAAACAAACTTACTATAAATACAAATAACAAATTGGTTATTACTCTTTTATTATTTTTGAATAATAGCAAATATGCACCAAGAGGAATAAATATAGCTATATTTCCACCCACATTACCAAAAGCGAATTTTTTTATAGAGGCAGAGCTACTAAATAGATATTCCTTTATACTATAAAAAGGAATGAGATTGATTGACCTATGATCCAAATTAGAGATTCTTGATAAAAACAATATTTTAATTAATAAAAGTATGTAGCAAATGAAAACACCATATAAAAAGAATGTTTTGATCCGTTCTTGTTTAATCATAATTACCCCCTTAAAGTAGAAAATGAATACTCAAAGCTTTTATCTCTCTAAGTATTCATTTTTCACAAGATTATTAATATATATATTGCAATTCACAATACACAATTGCGTCTAAAATCCTTACAATTATTTAATAATTATTATGAAGAATTATTTTTGCAACATATATTTTTTTATTCTAATTTAGTTCGTTATATTTTAACATAATCCAATTTACTTAATAACTAATTTCATTTATTTGTAATAATCATTTAAGACTTCTATACTCTTATATTTAAATCTTATATAAAAATTTAAGTTATCATTTAAATTTAATCTCTAATTGTGTTTAATTTACGAAGGAGATACTCTTTTTTGTTCAATGGGTCATAAGTTGTTTTTTGACGTGTTTTTACAAATTCAGCTGGAACTTCCTTATACCCATAAACTTTTGTTATAAACATCCCTTTACCTTGCGTATATGAAGCTATTTTCATTTTATATTCTTTTGAATTTTCTACTGGAATTAGTCCTTTTATTGAAAATTCATCCTCTATAATAATAGGATTATCAAAAGTTGCCCTCATAGTTTCTAAATCCCAAATAGCTTTGCTTAAAACATTTTGAGGAATTCTTAATTCAAACTCATGTAACGGTTCTAATAAAACAGTTTGTGCTTTATATAATGCTTCCATGAATACCATAGGCGTCACATTCCTAAAATCTGCTGGAGTGCTGGCTGGACTAAAAAATTCACCACAGGTAAGTGTAACTTTTGCATCTGTAACCTCCCATCCAAATAGTCCTTGTTTACTAGTCTTAATAACTGCTTCCTCAATTGCATTTTGAAAAGATCTTGGTAATGATCCTACTGAAACATTAGATATATATCTAAGACCTGTACCTCTTCCTGCTGGTTCTATCTTCAATCCTACTGTTGCCAAAAAAGGATTCAAACCTTCCTGCATATGCATTATTGATGTTCCAACACCTTTAGGTGCTTCCCTATAGATAGTCTGAATATTAGAAAACTCTACCTTTATTCCATATAAATCATCTAGTATAGAAATTAGTATTTCCATTTGAACTTCGCCGAATAAATTGACATAAATTTCTCTATCTATATCATTCATCTCTAATTCTAATAGTGGATCTTCCTCTGCAAGTAGTGTTAATGCCCTGAATAACTCTGAATTCTTTTCTTTGTCAATTGCAGAAATCGTTGTTTTTAATGTTGGTTTAGCTATAGATATATTTTTAATTTTATCATTTGAAATTCCGATTACATCTCCAACTTGGAAACTCGCAAGCCCATGTAAAATACCTATATCCCCCGCTTCTATACTCTGCACCTCAATAATTTTTCCATTTTCTAAACTATTAATTTTCTTTATTTTTTCTGCTATATCCTTATTCGATACTTGAATTTTATCTCTTACGGATATTTTTCCATTAAATAATCTTACATAAACCTTCTTTTCATTTGTACTTGTTCTTTCGATTTTAAATACAGCTCCAGATAAATCATCTTCAGAATCACCATTTGCACGCGGAAGATAGCTGCAAATTCCATCTAATAACCCTTGAATGCCGAGTCCAATTGCTGCAGCACCACAAAATACTGGATATAGATTCCCTTCCCTTGCATATAATGAAAGTTTTTCTTGTATTTCTTCTTTATCAGGCTCTATCCCACTTATATATCTTTCTAAAAATACTTCATCTAAATCTGATATAACATCAATTGCATCATTATTTATCATGTCTATATCAGATAAATTTTTTAAATAAACATCTTTACTTCCCACATCATATGCTTCTTGTAATCTAACAACTTTACTAGACATATTCTTTTTTATTTCCTCAAATACTTTATTGAAATCTGCTCCAATTCTATCCAGCTTATTCACAAAAATTATTGTTGGAATATTTAATTCCTTTAATGTATTAAATAATATTCTTGTTTGCGACTGAATCCCCTCTACTCCTGATATAACTATTATTGCGCCATCTAAAACACTTAATGAACGTTCAACTTCTGAAATAAAATCTACATGTCCTGGAGTATCAACAATATTTACTTTAATATCATTCCAAGTGAAAGATATGGTTGAAGATTTAATAGTAATTCCTCTCTTACGTTCAAGCTCCATGGAGTCTGTCTGTGTGTTACCTAAATCAACCCTTCCAACAGATTTTATGGCCCCACTATAATATAATAAATTCTCTGTTATTGTTGTTTTTCCAGCATCCACGTGTGCAACGATTCCTATATTAATTATTTTCTTCATAATCGCCACCTCCAACTATATCAGACACCTTTTTATCCATTATCATAGAAACAATATATAGAACCAATACTGGTGTCACTAATAGCGAAGTACATGCTATACCAATACTTACTGAAATATTCGTAGCTATAATTCCTATAATTGGCCCACCTAAAATTTGACCTAAGGCATTTATTTGTCCATTTATAGAAAGTACAGTAGCTCTAGCCTTATCGTCTATATGTCCATTAAGCCATGCACCGAATATAGGTTCATTTATAGTTCTAAAGGTATTTGTCGCTAAATACGCCATTAACATTAAGCTAAAGTTTTTTGTAATAGCAAATATAAACATAAATAATATATAAAATATATTTATACCTAGCAAAAGCTTTCCATTATTACTCTTATCATCATCAAGCCTATTTGACATAAAATGCATAACTATTGCACTTAACACCATTCCTGCAATTCCAAAGATCCCAAACCAAGTGACTGGACTAAAATTCCAAAGCTTAGGAAGCACAGTATCTTGCAGAAAATGTGCATTAGAAAGTCTATCATACCCTTCACTCGACAATCCATAAAACAAAGTTACAGAAAGTAAAATCATGATTATAGATTTACTTTTTATAAATTTAAGACCAGACTTAAAAGTATATCCCATCTTCTTGAATGTATTTAAATCCTCTGGAGCAGATGGTTTAAAATTATTTTCTGGCATATATAACCCTAAAAATAATGCAAGAATTATAAATAAAACTCCACTAACTATAATAGGCAATCTTACAGAAAAATTAGCTATTACAGTACTTAATACTATTCCAATAACTGAAGCTATTTGTCCTACTTGTGCTCCCTTCATATAAATTCGATCTAAATCCATAGCTTTTTCTTCTTCTGCAATCCATGCTTCAAGAGACCCGCTGATGAAAGTAGAACCTAATCCCCATATAATCTGTGCTGCTAGTACAAAAATAAAACTTGAAATAGATCCTTCTAAAATAAAGCCGAGTCCTGTTAGAACTACACCTATAACAATAGATAATTTACGACTATAAACATCTGCAACTATACCTGTAGGAATTTCAAATATGAAACATGCTGTCTCTAAAGTAGTTCCAACAAGTATAAGCTGAAGCGGATTTAAATGAACATTTTCAATGTGATACACTATCATAACTGTCGCTGTCAATGAGAAACACATTGCTGTAATAGCTGAAAATAATAAATAAATTTTATATGCTGAAAGTTTATTAACCATTAATAATCACCATCCTAGTATTTCTTAAAAAACTTGTCTTTCTTTTGCAATCTTCAATTTTAAATATATAAATTTTCATAATATTCTCCTTAAAAATAAATAAAAAAAGCCGCAAATGAACATAATAATTCATTTACAGCCTTATAATCATATAACCTAAATACAAACATGAAATATACAACTTTAATTCATATAACTTATGACTAAGCTAAACTATATAAATTAAAATCTCATAACATATCTATAAAATGTAGCAAAAATAGGCATAAAAATACCGTGTCTAGAACACGGCTCCTATTTTGCAGATAAAGACGTAACATGCTCATTATAATACTGATCATTTTTAGAGTACACAAATAAACATGGTAATATCAAAATTTTCATTAATTGATTATACCACAAGTAAAACTTGAGTTATTCAAGCTTTTTTTCATATACTTTTTAAAATAATCCTTATTCAGTTAGTTTAGTTAAAAACTACCTCTTTGCGCATATTTACATCACCTTTACATTTATATTTTTTTCATGTTTATATTTTAGTATATTTACATCATATATGAATTTTGATTTTTTTTCAATGCTTTTATTTTTTAGGCTATATTAAATAATAGTGTTGATAATGAAGCATATTATGAAGGAACTGATTAGGTGAGTTTCCTTCACTTTCTATAACTTTAAAATATACTCTTTACCCTCGTATAAGTTTTTTCCACCATTACATTCATATGGTATGTTCCTAATATATAAAAATCCCAACTTGTCCAATATTTTACCAGAAGCAAGATTTTCTTCTGCATGTCTCCCCATTATTTCTTTTATCCCTAAATCTTTTTTATCAAATTTTATAACTTCCTACATTGCTTCTGTTGTGTAGCCAAAGCCCCATGCTTTTTTACCCAAATTATATGCTATTTCAAATTTCTCATACTCTTCTTCAACATAAATTAGTCCAGTTCCAAGCAAATAACCTGTTTCCATTAATCATTATTAATTTCATAAAAGTTGCTCATTTTCAGTAAGTTCTCAAATATATTGCACTGGTAATATATTACACATTTATCCATTAACTAACAAAACACTTTCTTTACAACAATAGAAATAAGTGCTAATATTAATCTAACAATAATAATTATCAATTAATAGTAATTATAAACTTAAGAATATAAATAATAACATTATTTTAGATAAATTAATAAATAAATAAGGAGGTTTTTATTATGAATTATAATATTCTTATTGGAGGCGCTGCAGGTCAAGGCGTTGATACCACTGCTTCCATA
>Ga0183101_1002404_pt1 | contig 13215 bp, 11 predicted proteins | sample Biomet3_FD_127790 | JGI IMG/M metagenome (GOLD analysis project Ga0183101, IMG submission 127790) | Microbial communities from bioreactor (seeded with sewage sludge) at LBNL, California, USA - Biofuel metagenome 3 | ecosystem: Engineered > Bioreactor > Anaerobic > Unclassified ... | reverse complement strand
CTGAGCCAATTATTGTTATGGTTTGTATGTGTGTTTTACCACTCATAACTATAGTTTTATTACCTCTATAGCTTTATTTATTCTCTTTATTGCTTCCTGGGTACCAATCAAATCAATGATTGCAAAAAGTGATGGTCCTTTTGTCTCTCCCACAAGGGCCAGACGCAAAGAATTCATTATCTGTCCCATGTTTAGCTCATTGCTTTCAATGTATGAATGCACAGCTTCCTCTGCCCTCTGAGCATCAAAAGGAGTTTGCTTTTCAAGTATTGCTATTACCTCTTGTAAACGAGCAGAAGTGCCTTCTTTCCAGCGTTTTTGCACTGCTTTTGGTTCATAAGTTGTTGGAGCTTCAAAAAAGAAATGACTCTGATCCCACAATTCTTTTGCAAAAGAGCATCTCTCCTTAATCATTGCAACAACCTTTTCTGTATAATCAAGAGTTGTATTTATACCCCTCTGTTGTAGCTCTTGCATAAACTGCTGGGACAATTCTTTGTTTGAAAGCATTTGTAGATATTGGTGATTGAACCATTTGGCTTTATCTAATGAGAATTTGGCTCCTGATTTGCTTATTCTCTCTATGCTAAATTCCTTAACCAATTCTTCAAGTGAGAAAATCTCTCTCTCACCTCCTGGATTCCAACCCAGAAAGGCAAGCATATTTATAACAGCCTGTGGCAGATAACCGCTTTCTCTGTAACCAGAAGAAATCTCTCCACTCTTAGGGTCTTGCCATTGCAAAGGGAAAACAGGAAATCCCAAACGGTCTCCGTCTCTCTTAGAGAGTTTTCCGTTACCTTCGGGTTTCAAAAGCAAAGGCAAATGAGCAAATTGAGGCATTGTGTCTTGCCAACCAAAAGCTCGGTAAAGCATAACGTGAAGCGGTGTAGAAGGTAACCACTCTTCTCCGCGGATAACATGAGTTATCTTCATTAAATGGTCATCTACTATATTGGCTAAGTGATATGTTGGCATTCCATCACTCTTAAAGAGCACCTTATCGTCCAAAAGTGAAGTAAGCATCTTAACTTCTCCTCTTATAAGATCAGTTAAGCAAACCTCTTCATTCTCTGGAAACTTAAAACGTATGACATAATGCTCCCCTGCCTCCAAACGCTTATATGTTTCTTCTTTTGAAAGAGTCAATGAGTTTGTCATGCTCTGGCGAGTTGTGCAATCATACTGAAAAGTCTTCTTTTCCTTCTCGTACTCCTTGCGTTTAGCCTCAAGCTCTTCTGGAGTGTCAAAAGCATAATAAGCCCAACCCTTATCAATTAACTGTTGAGCGTACTGAGCATAAAGATCTTTTCTCTCGCTTTGGCGATATGGTCCATACTCTCCCCCAATTCCTACGCCCTCATCAAAAGTTATTCCTAACCATTTAAGACTCTCTATTATGTATTCCTCTGCCTTGGGAACAAAACGCGTACGGTCTGTGTCCTCTATTCGCAATAGCAAATCACCTTGGTGTTGTTTTGCAAACAAATAGTTATATAGAGCAGTGCGAACCCCTCCTATGTGCAAAGGTCCTGTTGGTGAGGGTGCAAAACGAACTCTTACTTTCATATCTTCTAAACTTGTTCTATTTATTATTAGGTAACATTTTCAAGAAAGCCACTTCTTGATCTGTAAGGAAACGATATGTGCCTTTTGGAAGAGCTTTTTTTGTTAGTCCTGCAAAGGAAACTCTATCCAATTTCACAACTTCGTAACCCAAAGCCTCAAACATTCTTCTGACAATCCTATTCTTGCCAGAGTGAAGCTCCACTCCTACTTTCTTTTTGTCGCTTCCGTCCATTGCATACTCCACTTGGTCAGCATGAGATGTCCCATCTTCCAATTCAACACCAGAAAGTAATTGCTCTAAATCTGCCTTGCTAAGTGGTTTATCTAATTCTGCACTATAAATCTTTCTTGCACCAAAAGAAGGGTGTGTAAGCTTTTTGGTTAACTCTCCATCGTTTGTGAAAAGCAGTACTCCTGTGGTGTTACGGTCTAAACGTCCAACAGGATAAAGTCTTTCTCTGCAAGCCCCTTCAATAAGTGAAAGCACAGTATTGCGTTTTTGAGGATCGTCAAGAGTTGTTATGTATCCCTTTGGCTTGTTTAGCAACAGATATTTCTTTCTCTCACTTGTCAATCTTTCTCCTCCATAGACAACTGTGTCTTCTGGTTTTACCTTGTGTCCCATTTCTGTTACAACTTGGCCATTGACTGTTACAGCTCCTGCTTTTATGAGTTCATCTGCCTCTCTTCGTGAGCAGATACCAGAGTTTGATATATATTTATTCAGTCTTATCAAACCATCTTCCCCTGTTTTAAACTGAGCTTCATAGCCCTCAGAGTTGCCTGTGGCAAATTCCTGTCTTCTAGAGTTTCTTCTCTCATAGCCATCTCTGTTTCTGTCTCGGTCACCATAAGGTTTTCTGTCTGAATATCTTCTTTGACTATTGCCATATCCTCGCTCTGAGTGGTTATTGTCTCTTCTGTCTGAGCCAAAACCTCTTCTTTGGTCTCTGTGGTCTCTGTCTGAACGATTATAACCTCTATCCTGACGCTCAGAGTCTCTATCTTCTCTGTTATAGCTTCTTTCTCCACGATTATTGTCTCTTCTGTCTGAGCCAAAACCTCTTCTTTGGTCTCTTTGGTCTCTGTCTGAACGATTATAGCCTCTGTCTTGAGAGCCAAAACCTCTGTCTTCTCTGTTGTAGTCTCTTTCACCACGGTTATTGTCTCTTTGCTCTGAACCAAAACCTCTTCTTTGGTCTCTGTGGTCTTTGTCTGAACGATTATAACCTCTATCTTGTGAGCCAAAACCTCTATTGTCACGGTTATATGGTCGTCTTTGTCCTCTATCTTCTCTGTCGTGAGAGTTAAAATCTCCTTCCTCTGAGCCAAAGCCTCTGTCACGAGTGCCGCGTCCTACATTGTCTTTATCTCTATCAAAGTTTCTGTTGTTTCCAAAAGAACGTGAATGTCTTCTGTCTGCGCCCGGTTTGCGCGAAATACGAGGACGTTTGCCTCTTTGTTCGTTGTTTTCCATTGTGTTTTTCTATGGGTTTCCCCTTTACTTAATACATTATTTTTGAGCGTGCAAAGGTACGAATAAATCCTTTACATCTTCAGTTTTAACAAAGAAAGATTTTGCCCAAATGGTCAAACAAAAAATTAAAACAAAGAAACAGTTTAGATATATTCCGGTATATAATTGCAGAATATACCGGTATATAATTAAAGTATATTGCGCAATATAATACAACTTTATTCCGGTATATATTCGTATTATATACCGGTATATATCTACATTATATTCCGGTACATATTGCAATTATATTCCGGAATATAATCAAATTAAAACAGTCATTGGTGAAAATATATCTTTGTTTTATAGAAATAAAGCAGTCATTGGCAAAAACAAAACGAGGAAATAAAAGAATATTTCCTCGTTACAATTTTTTGAGTATGTGAGTATGTTGGTTACTTGTTAATTCTCATTATCTGAGTCAATGTCATCTGGCGATGGAGTGCCAATCATGTTCATTATAGGATAGGCTTGATGAATTTCTTGGTTGGTTGGTCTATGGTTTTTGGTGTAAATCATAGTAAATACTACCCCTGACACAACTATAATAATACCTAAGGCAACTGAGGCAGCAAAAAGCTTGGTTGATAACTTAAATCTTTTCATCTGTGTATTTGTTTAATTGTTCTACAACTTCGTTTATTGTTATTTTTAGCAAGGACATTTGGTGTGCTACCTCGCTAAGGGTATTGTTAAGAAAAGCTTCCTTACGATGAGACAAAATACTCTCGTATGCTCCACTCTTTACATAGTAACCCATTCCTCGTTTTATGTAAATAACGTCTTGAGATACTAACATTTCAAAGGCTCTCATAACCGTATTTGGATTAACTTCGTACTGCCCGGCAAAGTCTCTGACAGATGGAATTCTGTCATCTGACTTCCATTTGCCACAAAGAATATCCTCTGAAATGATTTGGGCAACTTGAGTGTAAATTGGGACTGTTTGATTTTCTATCATATTTATTCCTTTCCTCTATTATTTATCTTCTCTCTCTGTTAGGCGTAAATAAGCCAAAAATACAAAGAAAACAGAGTAAAGCATTCCAATTATGGTTCCCACTATTTCAACAATATGAGAATAATATGACATATGATAGGCTTCATTTCCTGTAAGAAATGTTTTAGACATAATTAAAAAAACAAGAGCTACAAGGATAAGTGTAAATACTGCTATACCGAACATAAGAATTGCCATCTTGAAATAAGAATAACGTCTGTAGAATATTGACCCGAAGAAAAAGAGAGCAAATATTGAATAGTAATTTGAAAATATGTACCAGAAGGCTGTAAATATCCTGCCTATGCCATCAAATATATCTTGCATAGAACAAGCAGGCATAATGTAATCAGGAAGTATATTTGACAGCAATCCCATTATTAGTACTCCGGGAATAAGAGCTATGATAATCATTAAAGGTATGGCAATAAAGCTTCTTACAAACACTGCCAAGAAACGCTCAAAATTGCTCACAGGCAAAAGTAATTGTTGTTCCTCACTTAGTTTTTGAATGTAAAGGTTAAATGCCATTGCAGAAGCAACAAATAATAGTGCAAAGAAATAAATATTTGTCATACCTGATTGTGGTAACAAGAATATAAATCCTCCGAAAACCATATTTATTATAAGACCTAAGAGCAATTTTTGTTGGGAAACAAAAAATTCTCTTTTGAGTAAGGCGATAAATCTGTTTAAATTAAATTCTATTTTCATTGTTTTAGGGTATTTATAGGTTAAACAATTTAGTTATTTCTTCCTTGTGCTGCATGATAGCGTTGAAAAGCAACTCTATGTCAAGGTTGCACTCTTGGTTCTGAGTGTTTTCTTTAACAATAGCTTTGCCTGCAAGGGTGTCTTCAGAATAAATAATGTTTGTATCACCCTCTCCCTTTATGCCAAAGAAGAGTTTTTTGGTAATTTGGTCGTTTGTGGCGTTGAGAATCACCTCTTGCTCATCAAGAATTACTATGTTATCTATCAGATTGTGTAAGTCCCTGACTTGATGTGTTGATATTACTATACATTTGTCGTCATTCATTGCCTTTAAAACCAATTTTCTGAACTGTGCTTTGGCAGGAATATCCAACGCATTAGTAGGTTCGTCCATCACAAGCAAAGGTGTGTTTGCTGCAAGTGCGAAAGCAATCATTACTTTCTTTCTTGTGCCGAAAGAAAGCTTGTCCATCTTCAAAGAAAGGTCTTCTATCTCAAAATCTTTGAGGTATTGAATAAATTCTTCCTTTGAAAACTTAGGATAAAAAGGTGATTGAATCTTGCAAAAAACTTCTATGCTTGTTTTGTAAGCAAAAAATTCCTCACCCAGAAAGTAAATCTGACTAAGAAAAGCGGCTTGTCTTTTCTTAGGTGTGAAGTCTAAAACTTTTACATCTCCACTTTGAGGGAAGACAAGACCACTTATAAGGCGCAAAAGTGTTGTTTTGCCAACTCCATTTTTGCCAAGCAGACCATGAATGCAACCCTTGTCAAGTTCTAAACTTACATTGTCTAATACAAGTCTTTGAGGCTTGTAAGCAAAATCTACATTTGTTAAACTAATCATTTGTTTTACTGTGTTAGTTATTTAATACACTGCAAAAGTATAAACAATTAGCTTACGCTAAGCAAATTTAACGTTTTTTATGATAACAAAATGTGGTTTTAAGACTTTGAATTAGTGGTTTGTGTAAGCTCTCCACTTGTCTATAACGCTCTGCATATCCTCTGGTAATGAAGAAGTAAAGAGCAATTTCTTGTGTGTGCGAGGGTGAACAAAACCAATAGTTGTGGCATGCAAAGCCTGACGAGGCAAAAGCTTGAAACAGTTATCCACAAACTGCTTATACTTTGAGAAAACTGTGCCTTTTAGAATCTTATCTCCCCCATAAGTTTCATCACTAAAAAGAGGGTGGCGAATATATTTCATATGCACACGTATCTGGTGGGTCCTTCCTGTCTCCAAACGACATTGCACCAAAGTAACATAGCGAAAACGCTCTACAACACTCCAATGCGTAATGGCTCTTTTACCATAATTTCCCTCAGGAAAGACGTCCATAATTTTTCTATTATTCAAACAACGACCCACATTACCTTCCACTGTGCCAGAATCCTGATCAAAATCTCCCCAGACCAAAGCTGTGTACATTCTGTCGGTGCTATGAACGGCAAATTGCTCTGCAAGACCCATCTGGGCCTCTTCATTCTTTGCCACAAGCAATAGTCCACTTGTGTCCTTGTCTATACGGTGAACCAAATATGGTTTTATGTCTTCGCCGTTGGCATCTTTCTTGTCTTGAAAGTAAAAAGCCAAAGCATTAAGCAGGGTTCCAGTGTAGTTTCCGTAAGCAGGGTGAACCACCATTCCCGCAGGCTTATTGACAACCATTACATCGTCATCTTCATAAACAACATCTATTGGGATATCTTGAGGAATTATATCAACAACTCTTTTCTCTGTTGGCAGAAAAAGCTGAATAACATCTTCGGGTTTAACCCGATAAGAAGATTTTACAGCCTCTCCATTGACTAAAATACAATGCGCTTTGGCAGCTAATTGAATTTTGTTGCGTGAGGAAGCCTCCATGCGAGCCATAAGAAACTTATCTACTCGCAAGAGTCCTTGTCCCTTGTCTACAATTATATTATAATGTTCAAACAACTCATCTTTCTCATCTTCTTTCTCACTAGTGAATTCATTGTTTGAAGAACCTGTATGAATATCTACTGTTTGGAATTTCTCTTCTTGTGGTTTGTTTTCTTGTGGTGTCATTGTATTATCAGTTTTTGGGTTTTTGTAAGGTTTGTTCCCCTTTGTTGCATCTCTACAATATAGAATCCTTTTTTCAAGGTGGAAACATTTATACTTGTTGGACTTGTTTGCTCTATTAGCACTCTGCCTGCAATATCTCTTATCCTTATTATATATGTGTTAAGCGAAGTTTGTATGTTCACAATATTTGTTGCTGGATTTGGATACAAAGAAAAACTATCCTGCTCTTTTGTAATGTCTCTAAGACCTATTGTTGCCTGCGCACCAAAATAAGGACGCAACATCACCGAACCAGCAAATAGGGTATTTTGTTGCCAAACGCCTGCCCATGAACCAAAGATTTTGCTTTGTGAATTTGTGTTTCTGTCAAATCCTATGTTAAGATAATCATTGCTTTTGGTTTGAAGACAAACAAAAAACTCACCTTGTGGCAACACAATGGGTTTTTCAAGATTGTAACGCAAAAACTTATTCAACCCTTGGTAAGTTGGAGTGTAATAAGTTGAGGAATGATATATGCTATCCCTTGGTTTGCCGTCGCTTGTTGCATCATATATGCACAAATAGAAAGGTTTAAGATTTGCATCGTTATATGTGTTATTGAAATACACATCAATAGCACTCAGCGTGTCAGGAGCGTTCATTGTAAAAGCCACAGCAAGCGAAGCATTCTTGATTGGCTCAATACCAAATCCATTTTCCGCTGTGCCATCATCATAAGCAAAATAGTTTTTGAACGCTTGCTCAAAAGCTATTGTGTCATTGCTTATCAAATTGTCCTCTCCCACACCCTCTTTGACTGTATGAACTATCTTATATGTAGAATATGAGTTTGCATTCACTGGAAAAGAAAAACTTATGCTTGGTCGCGCATGAGAAGAAGCACTTTGGTAGCTGTGAGTTTGGAAATAAGGAGAAATATTTTCAAAACCTCCGTTATAGGAAGCTATACTTTGATTGTTTTGATCAAAAACTTCATACTTATATATGGAGTTCAATGCCGCAGAATGCAGATTGACTATCTGCATATCAAAATTTGTTGCCATTTCACTGCTAACAAATTGACGCGCAGGCATAGCCTGATAAGTCTTTAAGAAAGAAGGAGCTTTGCAAACAAAGGCAATATCGTTAAATGTACTATCTGCATAGCTACGATTCTTATCTAAATAAATGTAATCAATATTCCACCCATCGCAATTGCCTACATAAGAGTATGAAGGGTTGTTATCCAATGAACAATAGTTTAAAAAACGAAAACGGAAGCTATCATTAAAGTATTTTTCCTCTGTTATTGGCAATGAAACATAGTACCAATACAAGCTGTCTTTTGCATATATGGAATCCACACTTGTACCAAAGGAAAACCAAACACTATTCCATGCGCTGTCTGTTTTGGAATAGAATTGCAAAACCAAAGAATCCTTTTTAGAAGGTGTTGCTCCTATGCTTTCCCACAGTGCACCTGTGCCACCAGAGGGCTGATAAAAAAAGCTAAGCCTTATACTATCCTTTGCGCTCAAAGCCACAGAAGAAACCGAAAGCAAAGAATCTAATCTAATATAGCAAGATGTTATTGTGTCTGCTGAAAAGCCTGTTGTGTTTGCTCCAGAGTACAAAAATCCTTCTGCATCTAAGGCATCTAAAGTCAAGATGCCAATACTGGGAGCAAAAATTGAGTAATCTGAATTTAAGAAAGCACCACTGTTTTGCCACTTGGAAGGATTAAGCACACCACTTTGTGAAGAGAAATCATCAATAAATGGCAACTGCATTCTGCTAATAGACTTGGTACTCTTCGTTTGCTCAATAGCTTGATTTGCTCTGCCTGCCGCAGACAAAACAAACTGAGCCTGCAAGCCCATTGGCACAAGCAAACACAGAAGAACTAATATCTTATTGCAGACCTTCATCTGGGGAAGCATTATTTGGGTCTTCTATATTTACATCTGGCTCTACCGTTGTTTGAGTCTCTACTGCTGGTTTGGCTGGTTTGAAAGAATTTGCTTTGCTATTGTAGTCGCTTTTGCCATCATTGACAAAGTTAATAGTGATTGTTGTTCCCTTTGTCAAACTACTGCTATTTGGAGAGTATGAAACAACTCTTGAATGAGCTACATCTTTCTTGCCTTCAAAGTTCTTGCGACCCACATTCAATGAAGCCTGCCATATTAACTTTTCTGCCTCTGGCTCTGTAAGTCCTATGATATTTGGCATTTGAGTAGTGTAGCTGTCTTGTGTCATTTCCACAATCAAATCCACCTCTTCACCTCGGCGAATTGTCTCTCCCTGATTGATTGGTGAGCCATGGTAACGCTGACCTACAACAATGTTATTAAATTCTCCCACTTTGAAGATGAATTTTCCAACTCTCAGACCTGCATTGACCAGTTGTTCAACTGCACTTCTTACACTTTGATCTGTGCAAGAAGGCATTGGTATGCTTTCTCCTGAAGAAGAAGTAACAGTTACATAAACCTTTCTACCACTCTTAACTTTTGCACCTGCTGGTGGGTCTTGTTTGATAATTATTCCAGCCTTTTCGCCCGGAGAATAAATACTATCTATTACTACAATCTCAAAATTGCTGACACTATCCATCTGTTGCACCTCATCAATAGAGTGTCCCTCAATCATTGGCATAACATATTCTTGTCCATGACGAGTATATAGTTTCAAAAGAAAGAATACTATCAATAATATACCAAAAGCAACGAGTAAAATATAACCCAGATGCTTCCAAAATAACTTAGTCTTTACAAAATCTACAAAGGACATATCTATATTTCTAATCTGTTACCTAATAAGCTAATTTAATCTCTTCTGCCTCCAAGATATATCATCACATAATAAAGAAGAGTAGCCAAAGAAGAAAGAGCTGCAACAACATAAGTGTAAGCTGCTGCCCTTAGAGCGCTTTGTGCTTTTTCTTGTGAGTAAGATGATGTAATGCTATGGCCTTGCAACCAAACCAAAGCTCGCCTTGAAGCATCTATCTCAACTGGCAGAGTTATGAAAGAGAATAATGTTGTGGCGGCAAAAAGTATTATTCCAATCAATAACAAAGATGGAAAAGTATTGATAAGAAACATTCCAACCAACAAAACCCACATCACCCAGCGAGATGCAAAGCTAACCACAGGCACAAGTTGTGAGCGCATAGTGAGCCAAAAGTAAGCATGGGCATGCTGAACTGCATGGCCACACTCGTGAGCTGCAACGGCAGCAGAGGCAACATTCGCCCCATAATAAACATCTCTAGAAAGATTAACCACTTTTGTTTGTGGATTATAATGGTCTGTCAGTTGTCCTTCAATACAAGAGACTTTTACATCATAAATATCTTGATCTCTTAGCATCTTTTCTGCAACTTGAGCACCTGTTAAACCTCCTTCTGTTGGGATATTGGAATACTCTCTGAACTTTTTTTTCAAGCTAGAGCTAACTACCCAGCTTGCTATGGCTATGGCTATAAAGATAACCCAATAAAAGATTGTTGGGTTCATTGTTTGCGCATCTGTATACATTGTCTTAGTGTTATTTTTCTTAGTTGTATAAACGCTATTTTTACTCTTTTCCTTGTATTAAAAAGCAAAAATACTGCTTTTTTCTCACAAAGATTGGTTTTTTTATACTATCTTTGTGAAATATTTCACTCACACGCCATTGTTTGCAACAATAACAACAAACAGAGAAAGAAATATTTTAATACTATATGTTATGATTAAATCAATGACAGGTTATGGAAAGACCGTAACAAAGTACAAAAACAAAACCCTTACAGTTGAAATAAAAACCCTTAATAGCAAACAAGCTGATGTTATGCTTAAAAGTCCCTCTTGTTACAAAAACCAAGAGCTTTGCTTCAGAAAACAGATTTCTCTGTTGCTTGAGAGAGGAAAGATTGACTGCTCTATCAGCATGGAAGACCAAGGCAGTGTGTCTCCACTAAACATAAATTCAGAAAGATTTATCTCTTACTATGAGCAATTAAACTCTTTGGCTAATAAAGTGCAGGCTGACAAAACAGATATTTTGCGTTTTGTTTTGCAATTGCCAGATGTGGTATCTGACACAACAATTGAGGCTGATGAGGCAGAGATTCTAACAGTCAAAGATTTATTAGCTCAAGCTCTTAACAAGACTGACGAATACAGAGTGGCAGAAGGAAAAAGCCTTGAGAGAGATTTGCAGTTGCGCATTGGTTTAATTGAAGAGAAACTCAGAGAAATAGATTATTTTGAGTCTGCAAGAATAAAACAAATCAAAGAACGCTTGAATGCAAAGCTCAAAGAGCTGAATTTAGATAATATTGATAAGAATCGTTTTGAGCAAGAGCTAATCTACTATCTTGAAAAGATGGACATAACAGAAGAGAAAATTCGTCTGCGTCAGCACTTGAATTACTTTGTTAAAACAATGAATGGCAAGATATCTCAAGGTAAGAAATTAGGTTTCATTGCTCAGGAAATAGGTCGTGAGATTAACACTCTTGGATCCAAGAGTGGCGAGGCAAATATGCAGAAAAAAGTTGTGGAAATGAAAGATGAGCTTGAGAAAATCAAAGAACAAGTACTCAATGTTTTGTAACCCCAATGAAAGTTAAGAAATCCCTCTCCTTACTTTTGATATTTATTTTTGCCTTTGGCTTTTGCAAGGGACAAAATGAGACTTCTACTACTCGCATTCCCAATTCTTATAACCCACAAGCTGTTTTTGAGTATGAAACTGCTTTGAAACAGAATTTTTCTCTGCCAGTTTATTATGCTCTTTTAGACCTTTACACCCAAGGAGGTGAAACAAAAAAGGCTCAAAAGCTAATTGAGAAAGCTCAAAAGCAAGAGCCGGACAATCCTTTGCTAATTGCAGATATGGGTTTTCTGTATTTGCAAAGCGACCAAGCAAAAGCCCAAAAACAATTCACAAAAGCCATAAACTCCTTACAAGCAAATAATAATACAGTTGTGGCACTTGCCAATCATTTTTCTTCGCACTCACAAGAGGCTTGGGCTATACAAACCTACAAAAAAGCCAGAGAGCTATTCAAAGACCAATACAGATATATCTATGAGCTGACTTCACTATATCAAAAGCAAGGAAACTACTCCGATGTGATTGATGAATACATGTTGCTTTTAGATCAGAATCCTTCAATGCTTTCACAAATTCAAATATATCTGGGTAATCTTTTGTCTGCAAGCACAGATGGCAAACTCCAAGAGCAGTTGCGCAAATCCATTCTCTCAAAAGCACAAAAGAATCCTTCAAATCAAAACTATGCTCAGTTCTATTTATGGTTTCTATTGCAAGAAAAAAATTATTCTCTGGCTATAACACAAGCCAAAAGTATTGACAAACGCTTTGACAAACAAAGTGGACAGACTCTATTCTCTGTTTCTGAAATATGCCTTAATAACTCTGCGTACTCAGAGGCTAAGGAAGGTTTTGCGCGAATAATAGAGAAAGGAGAGGAATGCCCATATTATATGGGTGCAAGACAAGATATTTTGTCTTGTTACTATTATCCATTCATACAAAACCCCGCTCCAACACAAAAAGAGAAAGAAAACTTGCGCACGCAATACTCACAAACTCTTGCCTTTTTGGGTCAGAGGGTGGAGACTATTGAACTGATGCAACAATATGCCTACCTGCTGGCTTATTATCTTTCTTCTGCTCAAGAGGCTGTGGATTTACTTGACTCCACTATTTCGCTTAAAAGAATTAAACCACAAGATAAAGCCAAAAGCAAACTAATGCGAGCTGACATTTTCCTAATGAACAACGATGTTTGGGAAGCATCACTAACTTATTCTCAAGTAGAAAAAGAATTTAAGAACGATATTGTGGGTTCAGAGGCCAAATTTAAGAATGCAATGCTTTCTTATTACAATGGAGACTTTGATTGGGCTTACTCACAATTTGCTTCTCTGAGAGCTTCCACTGAAAAACTCATTGCCAATGACGCCATGGAGCAAAGCCTTCTTATCTCTGAGAATAGAGATGAGGACTCTTCTTTCAATGGATTGGCGCTTTATAGTCGTGCAGACTTTGCCATGTATTGCCATAACTATGACAGGGCGTTGGCTTTGCTTGATACATTAAATCAAAGCTATCTTTCTCACCCTTTATTTGACCAAGTTTTGTATATGAGAGCTCAAATTGCAATCACAAAACAAGAATATCAAAAAGCTGATAGCCTATTAAATCTAATTATATTGAAGTATCCTGACGACCTTATGGCAGATGATGCACTATATCTCTTGGCACAGATAAATGAAACCTATCTTTCACAGCCACAAAAAGCCAAAGAATATTATGAAAAGATAATTTTTGATTATCCAGAATCTTTGTACGTAACCC
>Ga0183101_1000463_pt5 | contig 13232 bp, 10 predicted proteins | sample Biomet3_FD_127790 | JGI IMG/M metagenome (GOLD analysis project Ga0183101, IMG submission 127790) | Microbial communities from bioreactor (seeded with sewage sludge) at LBNL, California, USA - Biofuel metagenome 3 | ecosystem: Engineered > Bioreactor > Anaerobic > Unclassified ... | reverse complement strand
TGGATAATGATAATCAACAAATTATAATCTTGACGGGTCCTAATATGGCGGGTAAGAGCGCGCTGTTAAGGCAAACGGCTTTAATTGTTTTGCTGGCGCAGGCAGGTTCTTTTGTTCCGGCAAAGAGCGCTTCTATAGGCTTGGTTGACAAGATCTTTACAAGAGTTGGAGCCTCTGATAATATTTCACAGGGCGAGTCCACATTTATGGTGGAGATGATAGAGACGGCAACAATACTTCATAACTTGTCGCAGAGAAGTCTTGTGCTGTTAGATGAAATAGGCCGCGGAACCAGTACTTTTGACGGTATGTCAATTGCCTGGGCTATAGTGGAATATATTCATCAAAACGGAATGAAGGCAAAGACGCTTTTTGCAACGCACTATCATGAACTTAATGAACTTGAGAAGTTGTATCCAAGAGTTAAAAATTATCATATTGCGGTAAAAGAGACGGGAGATAAGGTTATATTTTTGAGAAAGTTGTGTGCGGGTGGAGTTGCTCACAGTTTTGGAATACATGTTGCAAATATGGCGGGTATGCCCGCTGCTGTAATTGACGCAGCGCAGAAAAAGCTTACTTCAATGGAAAAGGAACAAGCTGAGAATGAACATAATAAAGAACATAAGAAAAAGGAGGATGATAGTTTGCAGCTCTCATTTTTCCAGCTGGATGACCCGCTGCTTGTGGACTTAAAGAAAAAATTAGAATCGTTAGATTTAAATACAATGTCTCCGATGGATGCTTTTGATGCATTAAGGGATATGAAAAAGAAGCTTGGACTAGAGAAAAAAAATTAACAGGAGAAGGTTGAATTATGAAGAAGCAAAATATTATTAAGAAGGCCAGGGTGGTCTTAAGGTTGCTTAAAGAAGGGATGATATTTGCTTATAATGAGCTTAAAAGCAATAAATTCTGCACTTTTTTATCTCTACTCGGAGTTAGTATTGGTATTTTTTGTATTGTGGCGGTTTTTACTGCAATTGATGCTTTGCAAAATAATGTGAGAAAAGGTTTTGAAAGTTTGGGCAGCAATGCTGTTCAGATTTCCAAATGGCCGGGCATGGGGGCTGAGGATGACCAGGGAAATTCTGTAATGAATACAACGGGTGAATTTAAGTGGTGGGAGTATATGAGACGACCCTCCATTACATATGAGGATTACAAATTTTTAAAAGAGAATTCAAAGAAGGCAGATGCTATTGTCTTAAATGCCGGATTTAGAGGACTTTTAAAGAACGGTAGAAATTCTATAGAGAACGGAGATATAATTTGTCCCGTAGGTAATTTTAGGAAGATTGTGAATGTCGATTTGCAGGACGGAAGGTTTTTTACGGAGGCTGAAGCGGGTGAAGGGAAGACTGTTGCTATTATTGGATATGAAGTTGCCCAGCAACTTTATCCGGGGCAAAATCCGATAGGCAAGCTTATTAAGATTAACGGCTACGGCGCACTTATTATTGGAGTTTTTGAAAAGCAGGGGAACAGTATTGTGAATATGATGCAGACCGATAAAGCTGTTTTTATTCCGTTTAAGTTTGGAAAAATGATGGCCAGTTTTGATGACATGGAGGATCTTACCATAATCGCAGTACCAAAGGAAGGCATTGATGTTGATGAATTTACAGGTGAGTTGAAAATGCTTATGCGTCAGCATAGAAGATTACGTCCGAGCGATAAGTATAATTTTTCTACAATGAAGATGACCACGGTTATGGATATGGTTAAATCTGTTTTTGCGGCTATCAACAGAGTAGGATGGATTATTGCAGGCTTCTCTCTTTTGATTGGGGGTTTTGGAATTGCCAATATTATGTTTGTTTCCGTTAAAGAGAGAACCAATATCATCGGCATAGAAAAGGCTTTGGGTGCAAAGAAGTATGTTATTCTTACTCAGTTTCTTACTGAGGCTGTATTGCTCGCCATCGCCGGCGCAATCGTGGGCATACTGTTGGTTGCCATCATCCTGCTTGTCGCCCCCATTCCGCCTGAATATGAAGTAACCCTAACTTTCGGTAATATACTCGCCGGAGTTCTAATCGCCTCAATCATAGGAATCCTTAGCGGCATGATTCCGGCTCACGCTGCCGCCAACCTCAACCCGGTAGACGCCATCAACTCAAAATAATCAAGAAAATGTCCCCAGTGCCGTAGATTTACCGCTTGTCTGAGAGATTGTTTTTATCGTGCATCCACAACTGCCAACTGTTAAACAGATTTTGCCAGATGGAATAAAATGCCAGGAATACGGCGGCCATCGGGAGCAGGTAGGTGTTTGACATCCACATCCCCACGGCGGTATTTTTCTGCCCCAGCATCTGGCCTCCGGCCATTGAATCCCCGTATTTTTTACCAATCAGTTTTCCTATGCCGTAATGGAAACAGCAGACCAGTGCAGACGCAAGTCCTAAGAGAAGAATGACCTTTGCGTTTCCGCGGCCATGGTTAGAGACGTAATTAATTGTCTGACCAAGAGCAAGAAATAAGGCGACGGCCCATAGATAAAAAGTATAATCTTTAAATCTGCTGAGATAACTCCCAATCCTTGGAAACGTAACTTGAATAAGCAGAGCAATAAAAAACGGGAGGCCTATGACTGGTCCTATCTTTTTGAAAACCAGGAAGAAAGATGTCCAAAAAGGCATATCTTGTTGCTGACCGATGAATGAAAAATAGATAGGAGCAACCACTGCAACCATTATATTTCCGACAATAGTATATGCTGTAACCGTTTCTCTGTCAGCCCCAAGCATAGTAGATATCACTACAATGGAAGCGGCGACGGGGCAAAGTATGCCAATCAAAACGGCCTGAGCCACAACTTCATTTTTAAATAAATAATGAACCGTAAAATATGCCGCAAGACTGATCACAATCTGAAAGAACATGATAATATAATTCAGTTTGGAAATGTGCAGTTTACGCAAGTCTATCGCCACAAAATTGAGGATTAAAATTGCGAAGACAAAGTAGGGAGCCAGGTATGCATATTTTCCGCAAAAGCCGTGAAAAATTAATCCAAGAATAATTGCTATTGGAAGTATATAGCTGCGGAATCTGGACATGTTAAAATAATTTTAATTCCGGCAGTAACCGGTAAGTCATTCTGTGATATTTGGTTGCGCCATATTTTTCTATAGCGGCCCTATGTTCTTTTGTGGGATAAGCCATGTTTTTATCCCAGCCGTACTGCGGAAATTCCTTTGCAATTTTTAACATGTAAGCATCCCTGCCGGTTTTTGCAAGAATGGAAGCGGCTGCTATTGAAGCATATGTGGCATCTCCTTTAACAATACACTTGTGCTGAATTTTTTTGTATGGTTTGAATTTGTTGCCGTCCACAATTATTGATTTGGGCTGAGGTTTAAGTTTGTTCAGCGCCTTGTGCATTGCTTTTATTGAAGCATTAAGAATGTTTATTTTGTCTATCTCTTTTGGAGAAACACTTGCAATGCCGTAACTTACAGCTTCTTTCATAATAATGGGACGCAGTTCATCTCTCTGTTTTTTTGTAAGCTGCTTGGAGTCATTGAGCAACGGATGATAAAAATCTTTTGGTAAAATTACAGCGGCGGCATAAACAGGACCGGCAAGACATCCGCGTCCCGCCTCATCACATCCCGCCTCTACAACGTCCGGGTTCAAAAAAGGTTTAAGATTTGCCATTTGAAAAAAAGCAGCAGACGTTGTTGCGCTGCTGCTTTAAATTGATTTTCAGTTTATTAAAGTTGCGAAAGAAGTTTTTTTACAGCTTGCACAATTGCGCTGCCCTCGGCTTTTCCGGCAAGTTGCTTTGTTGCGGTTCCCATAACTTTTCCCAAATCGGAGATTTTAGTTGCTCCAACCGCTGCAATAATTTTCTTAAGCTCTGCTTCCAGTTCCTCTGCAGAAAGCTGTTTTGGAAGAAACCCCTCCATGTGTTTTGCCTCTGCCAACTCATTGTCTGCCAGGTCTTGGCGATTGTTCTGCTTATAAAGATCTGCGCTCTCATAGTGCTGCTTTACAAGTTTCTGAATCAACTTAACCACATCAGAATCTGCAAGCTCTTTTGCCGCTCCACCCGCCGCCGTCTTGGCAAGCAGAATTTCAGACTTCACAGCTCTAAGAGCCTCTAACTTAACCTTATCCTTGGCTATCATAGCAGCCTTGATCCCGTCCTGTATTTGTTGCTCTAAACCCATAATTTTTATTTTTTATCTCTGTCGCGACAGAAGTTATTTTCAACTATTTTTCTTCTTGTTTTGGCGCCGTTGATGTGATGTATAACTCTTTCATTTGAACATCATCAATATATGACGGAGCATCTGCCATCACGTCTCTGCCCATATTATTCTTAGGGAATGCAATGTAATCTCTGATTGTATCTTGTCCGCCAAACAAAGCGCAGAAACGGTCAAAGCCAAATGCAAGTCCGCCGTGAGGAGGTGCTCCAAACTTAAATGCATTCATCAAGAATCCAAATCTGTATTCCGCCTGCTCTTTTGTAAAGCCCAGAATTTCAAACATTCTGTGCTGAACTTTGGAATCATGAATTCTTATAGAACCTCCGCCGACTTCTGTTCCGTTGAGAACAAAGTCATAAGAATTTGCTTTTACTTCAGCCAAGCCATATTTATCATCTGAATAATATTTATCCATATCTTCAGGTTTTGGAGCTGTGAACGGGTGGTGCATTGCATAAAATCTTTGGGTCTCATCATCCCATTCCAGCAATGGGAAGTCATAGACCCACAATGGTTTATAAATACTGTTGTCTCTCAGTCCGAGACGGTTGCCCATCTCAAGTCTTGTGGTGCCAAGTGCAACTTGTGTCTTATGTTTGTCTCCGCACATTACTAGAATCAAATCATTCTCTTTGGCTTCAACAACTTCCGCTATGTTCTTTAATTCTTCCGGAGAGTAAAATTTATCAACGGAAGATTTAATACTTCCGTCTGTATTTAACTTTATGTAAATCAAACCTTTTGCTCCAACCTGAGGACGCTTAACCCATTCTGTCAGTTCATCAATTTGTTTGCGGCTGTAATCTGCACAGCCAGGAACGGCAATCGCCCCAACATATTTTGCACTGTCAAAAACGGAGAAGCCCTTGCCCTGAACATTTTTTGTAATCTCATGGATAAGCATCTCAAAACGCATATCGGGCTTATCTGAACCGTAATGTGCAAGTGCCTCATCATAAGGCATTCTCAGGAACGGCGCAGTAAAATCTTTATGCAGCACGGTTTTGAATAAATGCTTTACCAGACCCTCAAACATTTGCAGAACATCTTCTCTCTCAACAAAAGACATCTCACAATCTATCTGTGTAAATTCCGGCTGACGGTCTGCGCGCAAGTCCTCATCTCTGAAGCATCTTACAATCTGAAAGTAACGGTCATAACCCGCAACCATAAGCAATTGTTTAAATTGCTGCGGACTTTGGGGCAGAGCATAAAATTGTCCGGGGTTCATTCTGGACGGAACCACAAAATCTCTTGCACCTTCCGGAGTCGACTTTATAAGACAAGGAGTCTCAATTTCCATGAAATTATTGCCGTCCAAATATTTGCGAGCCTCAAGAGCCATGGTGTGTCTTAACATCAAGGCATTCTTAAGAGGGTTGCGGCGCAAATCCAGATATCTGTATTTTGCTCTTAAATCCTCTCCGCCATCTGTTTGGTCCTCAATTGTGAATGGAGGCGTAACGGCAGGGTTAAGAATTGTAAGTTTGCTAAGTTTAATTTCAATATCGCCAGTGGGTATTTTGGAGTTCTTGCTTTGTCTTTCCGCCACAATCCCTTTTGCCTGAAGCACATACTCTCTTCCAAGCTGATTAAGTATATCTGTAACTTCCCTTGGTCCGTTATCATCTGTAACCAATTGAGTGATCCCGTATCTGTCTCTTAAATCCACAAAATTCAGACTTCCCATCTTTCTGATTCTCTGTACCCAACCGGCAAGCGTAACCTGTTTTCCGGCATCTGAAAGGCGCAATTCTCCGCATGTGTGTGTTCTGTACATATATTAAAATGTTAAATTTTATGCTTTATTTTTGAGCCCTCAAAGGTACTAAAAATTATATACCTTTGTAATAATCAACTAAATGAGGATGAGCAGATATAACAATAAGAGTATCAGTGCGGAAGGCGGAAAAAAGAAATACGGCCGCGGCAAACCTTTAAGACCTAACGGCGGGGTATGGGCTAAAAAAGCTTTGGGTCAGCACTTTCTGAAAGATGAATCCGTCGCGATGGATATAGTGGATGCCTTGCTTATCCCATATACAAAAGAGGATGAGATTGCTTATGATAAAGGGGAGCCGTACAAGGAGCAGATTAATGTTCTGGAGATTGGTCCCGGTACCGGAGTGCTTACAAAGTATCTGCTGGAGAATAAAAAAATAAAACTGGAAGTTGCAGAGATAGATGACGAGTCAATAGCATTTCTGAAATCCAAGTTTCCGCAACTGCTTTATACTCTGCAAAAAAGAGATTTTCTTACAATAGACCCTCATGATATTTTTCAGGGACAGTTTTTTATTATAGGCAATTTTCCGTACAACATCTCTTCTCAAATTTTCTTTAAGATTTTGGAGTACAGAGATTCTGTCCCTCAGGTTGTGTGCATGTTGCAAAAAGAGGTGGCGGAGAGGCTGGCTTCCGGACCCGGAAATAAATCTTACGGCATACTTTCCGTTTTGTTGCAGGCTTGGTATAACATTGAATATCTGTTTACTGTTGACAACACGGTTTTTATGCCGCGTCCAAAAGTTCAGTCTGCCGTAATCCGTTTAATTAGGAATGAAAGAAAATCCCTCGGCTGTGATGAGGAGCTTTTCAAAGCCATCATCAAGACCTGCTTCAACCAGCGTAGAAAAACTATTCGCAACTCCATAAAGCCGCTTTTAAATAAACTTCCGAGCGTTGGCGGTTCAAGCTCCGGTTCAGATGGTTCAAGTACCTGTTCAGAAGATTTAAGCTCCGGTTCAGAGAATTTAAATAACGGTTTAGAGGATTTAAGATATGGTTCAGATGGTTCAAGTTTTGATTCAGAGGATTTAAGTTCTGGCATATCTAAGGATATAAGACTCGGGCGTCTTGAAGCTACCGATCTGCTGGATGCCCGTCCGGAACAGCTTGGTGTAGAAGATTTTGTAAAGCTTGCAAAAACCATCGGATAAATTTTTCAAGGTTTAAATCCGGATTAATGATAGCAAGGCAAAAAACCAGGCTGAATTTTCCAGTCTGGTTTTTTTCTTGCCCGTGCGTTTTGTGTGCCGTTAGCCGTATGCACCGCATCCAAGTAACACTTTTTTATTTTTTTAACCACAGCGGTGCATGCTTAACCCATTTCCCTTTTTCCGTGCTGCTGCTTCACTCAATCTGCACACTCAATCTGCACACTCAATCCGTACACTCAATCCGCACACTCAATCTACACACTCAATCCGTACACTCAATTCACACACTCAATCCGCACACTCAATCTGCACACTCAATCCGTACACTCAATCTGCATATTTCAGCCGCATTCATACTCTGCCACCATGCACCCCATACCCCACCCCTCACACAGATCTTAGGATGCAGATTTTCTACCTCCGCTAGAGGGACCCAGAAAGGCTAAATTTTCCATACGTGATTATCAGCTACTTACAGCGGATTCTGATTTTCTCGTGTACTTTACACTTTGTCACACGCTGTTAATCAGCAAGTTACATTTTTGCCTTTCTGTGCATTCTGAGAGGGGTTGCAAAATGGCTCCTAAGAGTACATTTAGATGGGTTTGTTACGCAAGGGTACATTTATAGGAAGTTGTTACTCAAGCGTACACTTGTAGTAGTTTGTTACTCAAGCGTACATTCATAGGAGTCTGTTACGGAAGGGTACATTTATAGGAGTTTGTTACTCAAGCGTACATTCATAGGAAGTTGTTACTCAAGAATACACTTATAGGAGTTTTTTACACGTGTAGAAAAGTTTTCATAAATTTGATTCGCGATGGTCCCCCAAACCAAAAACGTTAAATATCATTCATAAAATAAACCGTCAAGATAAAATAGTGTTGCCTTTATGAAAAAGATAATAGTTTTACTGTGTGCAATATTATTGTGCGGATTAAGTGCAAATGCACAAACAAGTATGTCTTTTACAGATTCATTAAAGATGTATGAGGGTACATGGAAATATGAGAATACTCAGAATGCTGAAATCTTTATAATTAAGCTGGCCATGTATTCTAGCCTGAAATACGGGGAAACTTGCTACGATTATTTAGGCACCTACTCATACAGAAAAAACGGGAAAGAAGTATTTAATGTCCTTAACACCACTTTTCCTGCTGCTCAAACATCATATTTAGATATTACACTTAAAGAGGCGAGTCTTTTTCCTATATGGCTTGGATGTAATAAATACGCTAATGCGTTAAATCTGTACTTTCGAGACCACGTTTATAAGAAATATGAGGATGGCGGATATGTACAATTACTTTCCACAAAGGCGGGAGATGAGAAACTTTTGTGGTATCCGCAGAATGGAGAGGGCGTAAGAGTTTATGTTACAGGTGAGCCGGAAGAACCGGAGGGATTTTCTGTTCCTGTAAATGTAGTGATGACAAAGGTGCACTAGATGCACCTACCTATTCAGCATGCGAGTCAGCCCGCCGCTTTGTTTGCGGTGCTACTCTTGCGGCGCTACCCTTGCGGCGCTACCCTTGCGGCGCTACTCTTGCGGCGCTACTTTTGCGTTGCTACCCTTGCGTTGCTACCCTTGCGTTGCTACTTTTGCGTTGCTACTCTTGCGGCGCTATCCTTGCGTTGCTACTCTTGCATGCGGTTGCCGGCGCATAAAGCACGCCGGAAATAATTGGTTTAACGCGCTGCTGCGGTGACGGATGCACCGGTACTTCACGCCTCAGGCTGCGTGTCATTAGATTTTTCCGGCAAGTTCTTCAAAGGCTTGGGCTACGATACCTTCGCCTGCAGCGGATGGCTGACCGTTATCGCCGCTCTCCATAATACTTTGAACAATAGGGATTTGGGCAAGCAATGGAATATTGTATTTTGTCGCCATTTTTGCACCGCCGTCTTTGCCAAAGATGTAGTATTTGTTATTTGGCAGTTCCGCAGGGGTAAACCAAGACATGTTTTCTACAATGCCTAACACTTTGGTGTTAACGCCTTTGTTTTGGAACATATTGATACCTTTTTCAACATCTGAAAGAGCTACGTTTTGAGGTGTTGTAACAATAATTGCCCCCGTAAGTTTTACATCCTGCACCATACTTATGTGAATATCACCGGTTCCCGGAGGCAGGTCAATCAAAAGATAATCCAGCTTGCCCCATTCAACTTGATAAATTAGTTGTTTAAGAGCGCTGCTTGCCATGGGACCTCTCCAGATAAGAGCTTGTTCCGGAGATGCAAAGTAGCCGATGGAAATCCATTTAACTCCAAATTTCTCTATCGGGACCATTAAATCTTTGGTCTCCATATAGTGCTCATTAGCCGGATCTTCTGTGTAGTTCTCAGTTTTAACTTTTATAAGTCCCGGCTGCTGACCTTCTGTGCCGGTCATCTTTGGAATAGACGGGCCGTAAACGTCGGCATCAATAAGTCCTACGGAATAACCCTGTTTAGCAAGAGCAACCGCAAGATTTACCGCAACAGTTGATTTTCCAACGCCGCCCTTGCCGGAAGCTATTGCAATAACCTTATCAACATTCTTCAGTTCCTCTTTTCCCATCCCCTCAAGCCCCTTATTCTCAGTTGCTTTTTTCTGGTCAATCAACTCCAGAACATCAACCTTAACGCCGGGGAATGCGTTTGTAAGTGCCTTAATACAAGCCTCTTTTAAGCTTCCGCTAAGAGGGTCAGGCCTGTGAAAAACCAGGCGGAATTTGATCGTTCCGTCGTTCACGCCTCCGCCCGGCATCGGCTCAAACTTTAAATTCTGAACAAGTGAAAGCTCCATAACACTCTTATCATAAGCTGGATGCATTACTGTGCCCAAAACTTTTTCTATCTCTTCAAATTTCATATTAGACAAATATTTAAGTCCGGCTTAATGGACTTGTTAATAATTTAAAACACCTGCAAATGTTAATCATCTGCAGGTGCCGTAAAGGTAATTTATTTGATTTGTTTAATCAAATTTACAGGTTGTAATGACGTAAAGACTAATTAAACTTCATCTCATTTAGCAAGTATCCTGCGCCGCCAAACTTATCCATTACAAACAGAACATAACGGATATCAACACATATACATCTCTGAAGATCACGCTCAAAGATAACATCACCGCTCATAGATTCATAATTACCGTCAAAAGCAAGACCAATCAATTCTCCTTTTGCATTCAAAACATCTGAACCGGAGTTTCCGCCGGTGATATCATTATTTGTAAGGAAACATACAGGCATCTCTCCGTTCTTCATGGCATATTTACCATAATCTTTTGCTTTCCATAATTCTTTCAGTTTTGCAGGAACAACAAATTCCGGATCATTGGGATTTTCCTTAGCCATTACGCCGTCCAAGGTTGTATAATAGTTAAATTTTTTGTCGTTAATTTCATAACCGCCAACTTTGCCGTAAGTAAGTCTCATTGTGAAGTTTGCATCAGGATACAGGAACTTGTCCTTCTCTGCAGCCATCTCAATTTGTCCCTCCATATAGGCCTTCTTTGCGCCTTGCATTTCCGACGCATATTTATTGTATTCCGCATAAGCCGGCTGAGCAACTTTAATCATAGACACAAACATCTGAAATACGGGATCATTTTTCATTGTAAATGCACTATCCTTCATTGCCGTAAGCGCTTTCTGTGGAGATGTAAAATATGTTTTGTCAAACATATTATCAACATACTTATCTATACTGCCGTTGTAAGCGGAATCAATTTCTTTGTAGAAGGAAGGAATATATTTAGGATCTGTGACTTTATCGCGATAGATTTTTATTAAAGCCCTTGTTGTCTCTCTGTCCAGAGCCGGAGAGTAATCTTTATAAAAATCTGCAGTCTCCTCTTTAAAATTCTTATCATCGATTTTCCCGTACGCTAATTGATAAACGGGTTGAATTATCTCTATATCATTAAGAGTCTCAATGAAATATTCAAATGCATAATAGGAAGCGGCGCGCTCTTTTACGACGCTGTTTATTTTCTCCAGGCAATCTCCGTATTTAACTTTTCTTTCAGGTGATTGTTCAACCCATTTCATAAACTCTTTTTCCGCCTCAGCTCTTCTTGCAATAACATTCAAAGTTTTGAATGCGTCATTCATTGCAATGGCTTTTTTACGGAAGTTGGACGAATAGGCAAACTTGCTGGCATACTGAATATTAGTGTGCTCATCTGCTCTCATGGCCTTCTGCCATATACCCTCTTTGATAGTACGGCAATATGCCTCTGCGGCATTGCTGATGTTTTGCATTTCTTCTACCTCCGAGCTTGTCATATATCTCTGGGTCCTTCCCGGGAAGCCGATGATCATTGCAAAATCATTTGGCTTATATCCTTTCATTGAGATAGTTAGATACTTCTTAGGATTGTAGGGAACATTGTCTTTTGAATAAGATGCAGGGTTGTTGTTTTTATCTGCATAAATTCTGAAAACAGAAAAATCTCCGGTATGTCTTGGCCATTCCCAATTGTCAGTTTCTCCGCCAAACTTTCCAATTGAACTTGGAGGTGCGCCTACAAAACGGACATCCTTAAAAGTTCTGCTGGTAATTACGTAGTAATTGTTGCCTTGGTTAAATGTTTGAACCATAGCCGTTAAAGTCTTGTCCCCTCCAATTGCGACATTTTTCAAACTGTCGGTGACCTTCTTCATAAATGCAACTTTTGCCTTTGGGTCCATCCCTTTTGTTTTTGTCTCTGCGGCAAGCATATCCGGAGTTGCGTCTACAAATTTATCTATGAAAGTAACGGTCAAATCCGGAAGAACCAATTCCTCGGAAGAATTCATTGCCCAGTAACCATCTCTTAAATAGTCCTTTCCAACAGCGCTCAATTTCTGGATACTTCCATATCCGCAGTGGTGATTGGTTAGAACAAGACCTTTATCAGAAACCACTTCTGCAGTACAGCCGCCGCCAAAAATCATGATGGCATCTTTTAATGAAGAGTGATTGATGTCATAAATCTGCTTAGCGGTAAGCTTGCAGCCCTGGCCCCTCATTGTCTTGATATTCATCTTCTCCAAGTATTGAAGAAGCCACATTCCCTCATCTGCTCTCACTTGCACTGCCGCAAGGGAGAAAAGAAGAGTAAGAACAACTAGAAATTTAAATCTTTTCATATTAACTATTTATTGAATTGTCTAATTCTTTCAGACTTAAGTCATTTAACCGCAATAACTTTAAAATTTTCATTATCCGAGCATCAAAAATAACAAAAAAAACACTTGTCAGAAAATTTCAGTCAAGTGTTTAAATTGCAAGTGTTTATTTTCTCTCCCGACAGTTTGTTTAATAAAAATTCTAAATTTGAACTGCAAACGTAATAATAAAATGCAAAGGGGTACCTTACATAACGCAAAGATGATCAAAAATTGCCGTTCTTTTAAAAATGCCAATATGTTGCATGCCACGCATATAACTATTGCGACAGATAAATTTAAAGGGGGTTTAAGCTCGCTTGAGGCGGCAGAAATCATTAAAAAGGGGATTCAGAGTGCTTTTTTGTGGCAAGGGTTACCCTCTTATATTCAGGACAGCAATTATAAAATTGTTGCAATAGCAGACGGAGGCGACGGCAGCGCGGAAATTTTTAAGGGGGCAACAGACGCCGAGGAGATTTTTTGCCGGACAATAGGACCTCTTGGCAGGAGGGTGAAAAGTTCTTTTATGTTCTGTCGTTCTAAGAAGATTGCTTTTATAGAGATGGCTCAGGTATCAGGACTTGCAATGATTCCGGTTGCCGACAGAAATCCGATTCACACTACGACTTACGGCTTGGGGGAATTAATTCTTAAAGCTGCTTTGGCCGGAGCAAAAAAAGTAATTATCGGAATAGGCGGTAGCGCTACAAATGATTGCGGCACAGGTATGCTGCAAGCACTCGGATATAAATTTTTTAATTCTGCAGGTAAAAATATTTTAGATAAACGTGTTGGAACTGAGGCTTTTATAAAGGGAGATGATCTGTCGAGAATAAAAAAAATAATTTTCCCGACAGGAAATTCCGATAAGGCAAAAATGCTCAAGGAGCTTGAATTTACTGTTGTCTTGGATGTAAGAAATC
>Ga0183101_1002402_pt1 | contig 13234 bp, 12 predicted proteins | sample Biomet3_FD_127790 | JGI IMG/M metagenome (GOLD analysis project Ga0183101, IMG submission 127790) | Microbial communities from bioreactor (seeded with sewage sludge) at LBNL, California, USA - Biofuel metagenome 3 | ecosystem: Engineered > Bioreactor > Anaerobic > Unclassified ... | reverse complement strand
TCCATTATTTGGCTTAGTAGTCTCACTGAATCATCTTCTGGTATTAAAATTCCTGTTTCTACAGGAAAAACTAATTGATAAACTTTGCAATTATTGCTATAATTCTTTTGTATAATTTTGTTTTTTTTTCATGAATAAATTATACACGAAAAGTGGGTTCTTCGGAATCCACTTTTTATTTTTAAAAGAAAAAAGAGCTGTCTCGCTCTAGAAATCACTTTCTATTTTGAGACAGCCCCTTTTTTTATTTTTTATCGTAAGGTTCCGGAAACCAAAGCTTAATTTCTCTTTCTGCATTATTAATATTGTCAGAAGCATGCACCAAGTTTCTTTGTTTTTGGTTTCCTAATGTTCCTCTAATGCTGCCCATATCTGCTTCTAGTGGATCTGTAGCTCCATTTATCTTTCTAACTAAATTTATAGCGTTTTCACCTTCGATAACCATAGCTATAATATTATCTTCTGTAAGGTAATTTATTAGATTATTAAAAAATGGCTTATCTTTATGCTCTACATAATGTTGTGCAACGATGTTATCATTTGCTTTAATCATTTTTAATGAAGATATAATCAAATCTTTTTCTTCATAGAAAGTGATTATTTTTCCTATAAGTTTTCTTTCAACTCCATCTGGTTTAATTAATACAAGTGTTTTTTCAAACATAATACCCTTCCTTTTTGATGTATTTTATCCAAATTATATCATTATATTAAATAATTTCAATAGAAAAAATAAATCTTATAGTTAAACTGTGGTAAAGTTAATTATAGGACATTTTAAACTCAATAAAAAGTGGGAATTAAAAGTTTTAAGGGGGAGTTTATATGGGGAATATTAAGAAATTGGTTGTAGCTGTTGTCAGCATTATAATATTATTTGGGGGAGCATATATTACAAAGTATTTTTTTAATATGATGAAATATAAAACTATAATTAAAGAATTGTCAATAAGCAAAGTTGATTTGTCCAAAGTACCTGATGGAAGTTTTACTGGTTCCTTTGACGCTATTTTTGTAGGAGCTAAGGTAAATGTAATAGTTCAAAATCATAAAATTGTTGATATTAAACTGATTAATCATAAGAATGAAAGGGGTCAAAGAGCTGAAGTTATCCCTAAAAAAGTAGTACAATCTCAGTCTCTCCAAGTTGATGCTGTTTCAGGTGCCACAAATAGCAGCAAGGTTATTTTAAAAGCTATTGAGGATGCATTAATAAGTAGCGAAAAGAAATAATGATATTATACTACCTAACATATTTTCAAATCAATATTGACAAAACAAAATTGAAGTGATAAACTACAAAGAATAACTAATACAATTATGGATAATAAATTCTTAATTGGGTTTAAATTGCAAATATATTAATAACAATTAAATATAATAAATCGTTGAGAAGGAGATAAAACTATATGTGCACTCAAAGAGAGTTGGCGGTGCTGGAAAGCTGACAGAAAGCAGTATAGAAAAGTAGCCTTTGAGAGTGTGGGTCAAAAGGATTTAATATAATCCTGAGTAATTCACAACATTGGGATTATGTTATAAATCCGGAATGTGTTTGCATTCTTTAAATGAGTGGATGTTTTACATCAATTAAGGTGGTACCGCAGGAAGATAAATTTAAATCCTGTCCTTTGTATTTATACAAGGGACAGGATTTTTTAGTTTATATATTATTAAAAAAAAGAGGAGAGATAAATATGAATTTTAAATATGCAAAAAGAATGGATAACTTAAATGCATCTGAAATTAGAGAAATATTAAAGGTTACTCAACGACCAGAAGTTATATCATTTGCAGGAGGACTTCCAGCACCGGAACTCTTTCCAATTGATGAAATAAAAGAGGTTAACAGACTTGTCCTTGAAGAGGATGGAAGAAATGCACTTCAATATGCAACTACAGAGGGTTATGATCCTTTGAGAAAATGGGCTGCAAATAGAATGAATACAATGTTAGGTACTTCCTTTGAGTATGAGAATATAATGATTACACATGGTTCACAACAAGGCCTTGATCTTTCAGGAAAGGTTTTTTTAAATGAAGGAGATATTGTACTATGTGAAAGTCCTACATATCTTGCGGCAATTAGTGCCTTTAAGGCATATGGTTGTGAATTTATTGAAGTGCCTACAGATGAAGATGGTATGATTACAAGTGAGCTTGAGAAGATAATTAAAACTAATGAAAAAGTTAAGTTGATTTACGTTATTCCTGATTTTCAAAATCCTACAGGAAGAACATGGAGTATTGAGAAACGTAAAGGATTAGCAGAACTTGCTACAAAGTACAACGTAATCGTTGTTGAAGATAATCCTTATGGTGAACTTCGTTTTGAGGGTGAGCAACTGCCATCTGTAAAATCATTTGATAAGAGTGGGAATGTTTTATGTTTAGGAACTTTTTCAAAAATATTTTGCCCAGGGTATAGAATTGCATGGATTGCAGGGGAGAAAGAGATTATACAAAAGTATGTATTGTTAAAACAATCTACTGATCTTCAATGTAATACACTTGCACAGAGAGATATAGCAAAGTATCTTGAACTATATGATATTGATGCACATATAGCTAAAATTCTTGAAGTTTACAGGAAAAGACGTGATTTAGCTATAAAAACAATGGAAGAGGAGTTCCCAGAAGAAGTTACATTTACAAGACCTCATGGTGGATTGTTTATGTGGGTTGAACTTCCAAAAGAGATAAATTCAAGGGATGTACTTGAAAAATGTCTTGAAAGAAACGTTGCATTTGTTCCAGGTGGTTCTTTCTTCCCAAATGGCGGAAAAGAAAATAATTTTAGAATCAACTACTCAAATATGCAGGAAGATAAAATCGTTGAGGGCCTAAAATGTATAAGCAAAGTGTTGAAGGAGTTTATTAATCAATAGGTAACTATGAATATAGTATAATTATTAAAAGCCTTAATTGCCATTATAATGCTGATTAAGGCTCTTGTTATGGTAAAGAAAGCTATAAGATTACGATATCTTTTTTTGTTATTGAATAAATCAAAAACTATAATTAATATAAAAAAATATTTTATAATAAATAATTTAATATTGACAATTATCAGAATAGGGTATAGTATATAAATCAAAGTCAATGAAGAGAAGTAGTAAATACAGGAATTTAGTTAAAGCGAGTTTGGAGAGGTGAGAGCCAAACACTGTAGCCTATATTGAATGGGTCTCCGAGACGTAATGCGAAATAGTAGTAGCAGTAACCGGTAGTCTACCGTTAAAAAGACAGGGTATCGAGTAAAATCTGTACCTGTAAGAGAGAGTTTTGTACTAAGGTGGCATAACGAGATTTAGCATTTCGTCCTTTTAAGGGTGAGGTGTTTTTTTATTTTAATGAAAAATGTGTATATTAATAAATAACTGAGTTTTATATATGATATGGCAAGGTTATTAAATAATTAATATACTCATTAGTAACATTAAAAACAGTTATATGATTCCATCATAAGTAAAAAAACTAATATGGGTGGCACCACGGCTACTTCGTCCCATTATATGGACGATGTGGCTTTTTTTGTTGTAAAAAATTATATAAATGTTATTTTACATATTTATTCTTAATTTTATTTAGAGGTGATAGTGATGATAAATTTATCAGAAAAAGAATTCCAACAATATAAGAAATTAAAAAAAGTATTTCCAGTATATTTAAAAGTTAATGCGGATCAACTTACTCCAATAGGAATTTATTACAACTTGCAGGGTAGAAATAAGTTTTTATTTGAAAGTGTTTATTCAGAAAGGGAAATGGGTAGATACTCCTTTATTGGTGCAGAGCCATATATGGATATAAAAAGCTACGGTGAAGAAGTAGTTATAACTAGTAATGAAAATATTAAAAGCTATAAAGGTAAGGTATTAGATTATGTTAAGCAGTATGTGAATTTTCAATATGAGGTCGCAGGACTTCCCATTCCATTTGTAGGCGGGGCAATAGGGTATGTTGGTTATGATGTAATAAGGCAATATGAAAAGCTGCCACATAATAATGAGGATGAGCTGAACGTACCAGAAGCTTATCTAATGTTTTATAAGATATTCATTTGTTATGATCATTTTGAACACAAAATGAATATAGTCTACAATGTACTTCCTGAGGATAAGGAAGATTATAACTCAATAATATCAAAGCTTAATGTTATAGACCGCATGGTTAAAGAAAATAATGGAGTACATGAGTTTAAGGAAGCTGATTTAGAGAAAGAATTACAATCCAATGTTACTGAAGAAAAGTTTTGCAGCTTAGTAGAAAAGGCTAAGGAATATATTAAGGCTGGGGATATATTTCAAGTAGTTTTATCTCAAAGATTAAAATTTAAAACTAAAGTACATCCCTTTGATGTTTATAGAAGGTTAAGGTCAAAGAATCCATCACCATATCTTTTTTATATAGACTTTGGTGACTTCCATATAGCTGGTTCATCGCCAGAAAGCCTTGTTACTGTAACTGGAAGTAAAGTTCTAACTAATCCTATTGCAGGAACAAGGCCTAGAGGAAAAAATTTAGAAGAAGATATGAAATTAAAAGCAGAGCTTTTAGAAGATGAAAAAGAAAAAGCAGAACATGTTATGTTGGTGGATTTAGGAAGAAATGATATAGGAAGAATAAGTGAGTTTGGAACGGTGAAATTAGATAGGTTTATGGAGGTAGATTTTTACTCACATGTAATGCATATAGTTTCTAAGGTCTCTGGTGAATTAAAGAAAGATTTAACATGTTTTGAAGCATTAAGTTCTTGTCTACCTGTTGGAACAGTATCAGGTGCACCTAAAATCAGGGCTATGGAAATAATTGATGAACTTGAAGAAACTAAAAGAGGAATTTATGCAGGGGCAGTAGGGTATTTTTCTTACAATGGAAATATGGATACCTGTATTGCAATAAGAACAATATTATTTAAAGATCAGTATGCATACGTACAGGCTGGAGCTGGAATTGTAAATGATTCTGTACCTGAGTCTGAATATATAGAAACACTAAATAAAGCAATGGCTATGAAAGAGGTGATTTAATTGATATTAATAATAGATAATTACGATTCATTTACTTATAACCTTTATCAATACATTGGTGAAATATATAAAGATATTAAGGTTATAAGAAATGATGAAATAACAGTTGAAGATATAGGCAAAATGAATTTAGAAGGCATTATTTTGTCACCGGGGCCTGGGGTACCAGAGAAGGCAGGTATATGTGTAGAGGTTATAAAAGAATTTGCTGGAAAAGTACCTATTCTAGGTATTTGTCTTGGACACCAGGCCATTGGATATGCCTATGGTGGAAAAATAATTAGAGCGGAAGTTATAAAACATGGTAAAACTTCTATGATTAAGCATGAAGGTGATAAATTATTTAAATCTATAAAGAATACTTTTAATGTTATGAGATATCATTCTTTAGTGGTAGATGAAAATACATTTCCAGAGGAACTTTTAATAACATCTAAAAGTCTGGATGATGGTGTGATAATGGCAATGAAGCATAAGCAGTATGAGGTTTATGGGGTACAGTTCCATCCTGAATCTATATTTACAGAGCAGGGTAAGGATATTATAAAAAACTTTTTGGAGGGGATATGCTGTGTTACAAGAAGCAATTAAAAAAATTATAGATAAAAAAGATTTAAGTGAAAATGAAGCATATGTTGCCATGAATGAAATTATGAAAGGTGAGGGCACAGAATCACAAATAGGGGCATTTCTTGTAGGACTTAGAATGAAAGGAGAAAAAATAGATGAAATAACCGGATGCGCTAAAGCAATGAGGGATAATGCTATACCAGTTAAGCTTCAATCAAAGTTTGTTATTGATACTTGCGGAACAGGCGGAGATGGAGGTAAAACTTTTAATATATCTACAGCTGTTGCAATAGTTGCAGCTGCAGGGGGAGTTAAGGTTGCAAAACATGGTAATAGGGCTGTTTCAAGTAAAAGCGGAAGCGCAGATGTATTAACAGAGTTAGGCTTTAATATAGATTTAGAATCAGAAAAAGCAGCAAAATGTATTGATGAAAAAGGAATGGCATTTTTATTTGCTCAAAAATATCATCATGCTATGAAAAATGTTGCCCCTACAAGAAAGATATTAGCTACAAGAACTATATTTAATATACTAGGACCGCTTACAAATCCCGGCTTTGTAAAAGGTCAGGTTTTAGGGGTATATGATAAAGACTTAACTAATACTTTAGCACAAGTACTCTTAAATTTAGGCTGTGAAAAAGCTTTGGTTGTATGTGGAGAAGATGGCTTAGATGAAATTACTACTACCACATTTACTCACGTAAGTGAAATAAGGGATGGTAAAGTAGTAGATTATATAATAAAGCCTGAAGAATTGAAAATAAATTTAGCAAAACATGAAGATATAAAAGGAGGCAGTGCAAAAGAAAATGCTGAAGTAATAGTAAATATTTTTAAAGGTCATAAAGGACACAAAAGAGATATTGTAGTGTTAAATAGTGCTGCAGCATTATATGTAGGAAATGTATGTGCAAGTATTAAGGATGGAATAAAGCTAGCAGAAGGACTTATAGATTCAGGAAAGGCTTATGAAAAAATGAATGAACTTATTGAGTATAGTAGAGCGGTGTAGGTATGAAGTAAAAATTGAAGAAGTTGAGAGCATTAGAGATGCTAGCTATCAGATAAATAGAAAAGAAAATTTTTCAATATATAAGGAGATGTGATTATGATATTAGACGATATAGTTGCATATAAAAGAATGCAAATAGAGAAGGAAAAAGAAATAAAATCCATAGAAGAGTACTCTATTAATTTACAGCATATGACTATAAGAGATTTTAAAAAGGCATTGAGCAAAGAAGGTATATCCATTATTTCAGAGATAAAAAAAGCATCTCCTTCTAAAGGAATAATTAAAGAAGATTTTGATCCAGTTAAAATAGCAAAAGTTTACGATGAAATAAATATTGATGCTGTATCTGTGCTTACAGAAAAGCAATTTTTTAAAGGTAATGATGAGTATATTGAAATGGTTAAAAGGGTAAATTCAAAACCTATACTTAGAAAGGATTTTATTATAGATGAGTATCAAATATTTCAAGCAAAAGCTATAGGAGCAGATGCAGTTTTATTAATAGCATCAATTTTAGAAGACAATATAAAAAAATTCTACAACTTAGCAAAAGAACTTGGATTACAGTGCCTTACAGAGGTTCATAATGAAAGGGAGTTAGACACAGCTTTGTGTGCGGGATGCGATATTATTGGGATAAATAATAGAGATCTTAGGGATTTTACAGTAAACTTAAAAACCACAGAAAAGCTTATAAAGCATATACCTAAAGATACTATAGTGGTATCCGAAAGTGGTATAAAAACTCCAGAAGATATTAAGTACGTAAGATCTCTAGGGGTAAATGCAGTTCTAATAGGAGAAACATTCATGAGAAATATAGAGAGTGTTCAGGAAGTTAAAGATTTTATTATTAAATCAAAGGATATTTAATTTATGACAAAAATAAAAATATGTGGTTTAACCAGAAAAGAAGATATAGAGTATGTAAATGAACTTCTTCCAGATTATGTAGGTTTTGTATTTGCCAAAAGTAAAAGACAGGTTTCATTAGATAAAGCAAAGGAATTGATAAATTTACTAGATAAAAAGATACAAACCATTGGAGTGTTCCAAGATGAGAAGATAGATAAAGTAAAATATACAGCAGAATACTTAAAACTTGATATAATTCAGCTTCATGGAAATGAAGATCGGGATTATGTAAAAAAACTATATCCATTTAAGGTTTGGAAGTCTTTAGGTATTGATGCAGCAGATTCTTTAGAAAGTAATGATTTATTACAAAATAGAGTTAAGTTTTATCAGGAAAGCTTAAATAAATTATCTGCATATGAAGTAGAAGCCTTACTTATAGACAGTAGTGTTAAAGCAGTAAAAGGTGGGACAGGTATAAGCTTTAACTGGGATATACTAAATAATTTAGTATTAAGAAAAAAGTTAATTCTTGCAGGTGGGCTTAATTATGAAAATATACAAAAAGCTATAGAAAAAGTTAAACCCTATGCTGTAGATATATCCAGCGGTGTAGAGGAAAATGGAATAAAAAATTATGGTAAAATGAAAAATTTTATTGAGAAAGTGAGGAAAATGACATGAATGGAAGATTTGGAAAATTTGGAGGGCAATATGCACCAGAAACTATAATGAATGTGTTAATAGAATTAGAAACAGAATATGAAAAAGCAATTAAGGATGAAAAATTTATTGAGGAATATAAATATTATTTAAAGGAGTATGTTGGAAGAGAAACACCACTTTATTATGCAGAAAATTTATCTAAAAAACTTGGTGGAGCTAAAGTATATTTAAAGAGAGAAGATTTAAACCATACTGGTGCACATAAAGTAAACAACGCATTAGGTCAAGTTTTATTAGCTAGAAGAATGGGCAAAAAGAGAGTGATAGCGGAAACTGGCGCTGGTCAACATGGTGTAGCAACAGCAACAGCAGCTGCTATGTTTGACTTGGAATGTGAAATATTTATGGGAGAAGAAGATATAGAAAGACAAGCTCTTAATGTTGTAAGAATGAGAATGCTTGGAGCAAAGGTTACAGCTGTTACTTCTGGTACTGGAACTCTAAAGGATGCAGTAAATGAAGCTATGAGAAATTGGGTTGAAGAAATAGATAATACTTTTTATGTTATGGGAACAGCAGCAGGCCCACATCCATATCCAGTTATGGTAAGGGATTTCCAAAGAGTTATAGGGGATGAGGTTAAAAAACAGATATTAGAGAAAGAAGGAAGACTTCCAGATTATATTATTGCCTGTGTTGGTGGCGGTAGTAATTCTATAGGAATATTTTATCCTTTTATCGAAGATAAAGAGGTAGCTTTAATTGGAGCAGAAGCAGCAGGACTTGGAGTAGATACAGACCAACATGCTGCAACTATAACAAAAGGGTCAGTTGGAGTTCTTCATGGAATGATGACCTATGTATTACAGGATGAAGATGGACAAATAATGCCTGTTTACTCTATATCAGCAGGACTTGACTATCCTGGTGTTGGACCAGAACATGCTTATTTAAAAGAGATAGGAAGAGCAGAATATGTGCCAATTACAGATAAGGAAGCAGTAGATGCCTTTATGGTGCTATGTAGAACAGAGGGAATAATTCCAGCTATAGAAAGTTCTCATGCTTTGGCAGAAGCTATAAAAATTGTACCTACACTAGATAAGGATAAGATAGTAGTAGTTAACTTGTCTGGAAGAGGAGACAAGGATGTAGACACCATAGCTAAAGTTCTTTCTATATAGGGGTCAATAAATTTAATAAAAGTGAGGTTAAATTATGAATAGAATAGATGAAAAGTTTAAATTGTTAAAAGAAAAAAATCAAAAAGCTATGATACCATTTATAACAGCAGGAGATCCAGATTTAGACACAACAGTGGATTTAGTAATTGCAATGGAGCACGCTGGTGCAGATATTATAGAACTAGGCATTCCTTATTCTGACCCATTAGCAGATGGTGTTACTATTCAGCAATCTTCTACTAGAGCTTTGAAAAATGGAGCAAAGATTTCAAAAATAATGAATACAGTAAAAGAGATAAGAGAAAAAAGTCAAGTTCCCTTGGTGTATTTGGTATACTATAACTCTATATTTAAATATGGTATGGAGAAATTTATTGAAGAATGCAGTCGTGTAGGTATTGACGCTATTATTATACCTGACTTACCTATTGAGGAAAGAAAAGACATTATAGATGTAGCAGATAAATATGGAGTATATCTAATACCATTAATAGCTCCAACATCTAAGGAGCGTATTAAAACTATAACTAATAATGGAAAAGGCTTTGTATATTGCGTATCAACTACTGGAGTTACTGGTGTAAGAAAGGAAATAAGTACAAATATAGAAGAATATATGAATATAGTATCTCAATATACTAAAATGCCTAAGGCATTGGGATTTGGTATATCAAATGCAGAAATGGCAAAGGAATTTAAACCATATTGTGATGCAATTATTGTAGGAAGTGCTATTATAAAGAAGGTAGCAGAAGGAAAAAATAAAGAAGAAGTTATAGAAAATGTAACAAAGTTTGTATCAGGGATAAAAGAGGTTTTGATAGGATGAAGTGAAACTTGAATCACATGGGAGTATTAGAGCTGGTCATCGGATAAGTTTTTATTTAAATAATTAAAATAATTTGATTTCGAAAATCCACGATAAAAGTATCGTGGATTTTTTTAAAAGTTTAATATTATTATGTATTAGTAATATTAATGAAATGTCTTTTTTGCAAAAAATGTGTTATAATGCTCATATATCATACAAAAAACTCGTATATCGTCGGTAATATGGTTCGAAAGTTTCTACCTGCTAGCCGTAAATTAGCAGACTACGAGGTATTGTGTATTTAGTGTTAGATATATTATATATATATTTATCTGAAATTCAACAACACCTCAATTTATGTTGAGGTTTTTTTATTTGAAATTTTTCCGATGACTACCCGCTCTAATACTCCCTTTTCTTAAAAAGGGAGTATTAGAGCGGGTACGTCCCTGGATTCGTTCAACTAAGAATCAGATGAAACCTCATCTGATTCAAGTTTCACTTGATTATTAAAAGAAGAGAAAAATCTTATGAAGTAGGTGATATAAATGGAAATGCTGCATAAATGTATTTTAGAAAATGGACATGCGTTGTCTGAAACTGTATTAAAGGTCGATTCTTTCTTAAATCATCAAGTAGATCCAGATTTAATGTATGAAATGGGAACTTATTTTAAAAATTATTTTAAGGAGCATGGTATTACAAGAATATTTACTATTGAAAGTTCAGGAATTGCTCCAGCTGTTATGACTGCAATGCAAATGAATTTACCAATGGTAACATTAAAGAAAGAAGCATCAAAAATTTTAAATGGTGACGTTTATCAAACTACTGTACATTCATTTACAAAAGGAAAAGATTATGAGTTAACTTTATCTAAAAAATATATTACAGCAGAAGATCGTGTCCTAGTTATCGATGATTTTTTAGCAAATGGTGAGGCGGCATTAGGTGCTGCGCGTTTAGCTGAAGAATGCGGAGCTAAAGTTGCTGGAATTGGAATTGTTATAGAAAAATCATTTCAACCTGGACGTCAAATGTTAGAAGATAAGGGATATGAAGTATATTCATTAGCACGTATTGCTAAGTTGGGAAAAGATTTAATTGAATTTGTAAAATAAAATAATTAATAAGATAATAATGAAAAAAATCGTACTCAAGAAATGCAGTACGTTTTTTTTCATTATTATTATAATTTCATTGAGAACTGAATCAGGTTGCCCTTTAAAAACTATGGAATGAGTTATGGATAATGGGTTATTTTATTGTTAAAATCAAGAAATTTATGTAGAACTTATATGCAACAAATAGTATAATTGTACTAAGTTAGATAGCATATATCATGAATTTTCATAATTGCAAATTTTTTATTTTTAAGGGGGTATGTACTTGTATTTAAAATCATTTTCCCAATTCAAAGAACATATTGGAAACTTGGAGCTGGAATCTACAGAACAATTAATGATAATGGTAGGGGAAAAGTCAGCACAAAATATAAACGAATTAATAGAATATCTAAACAATAAAAATGTTAAATTTTTTGGAGGAATTTACCCTAGATTGCTTGTGGGGAACAGAAGTTATTCAGAAGGATTCATAATTCAAAAATATGAACCTATATACACTGCTATGGTTCTTCCTTATTTAATGAGATTTAAGTTAGATTTAGAAAGTCTTAGTAACTGTACAGCTATTGTTTTAGTAGATGGATTATCCAGCAAGATGAAGGATTTAGCAGATACAGTTTATAATAAATTAGAAAATAATGTTAAATACATTGGTGGTGGAGCAGGTTTTTATGATTTAAATCACAGACCATGTATTTTTGATAATAAAGGGTTATTTTCAGATGTATTATATATATGTATCGTAAGATCAGATGCCAAGATAGCAGTAAAACATGGATGGAATAAATTAGAGGGACCCTTTGTGGTAAAAGAATCTGCACAAAACACCTTAGCACAATTAGATGGGTATAGTGCATTTGAGGTATATAAAGATGTGATAGAAGAACATGAAAATATAAGATTGCTTAAGCAAGATTTCTTTATCTACGCAAAAGATCATCCTTTTGGAATAGTGAAGGAAAATCAGGCGGATATAATAGTGAGAGATCCAATTATGGTTAATGATAATGATGAGATAGTTTGTGTTGCTGATATACCACAGGGTAGTGAAGTATATGTTCTAAAAGGAGATGTAAATACATTACTAAGTTCATCGTTACAAATAGCGGAACAGTGTGCAGCAATGGCGCCTAAAAACTATATTCCTTTATTATTTGATTGTATTTCTCGTGCAATGTTTTTGGAAGAACGTTTTGAGGAAGAATTAAAAAACATTCAGAATAAGCTGAGTTTTACTGTTGAGGGTGCATTATCCATAGGGGAAATTGCATCTGAAAGTAATGGACAACTAGTAATCCACAATAAATCCACTATTTTAGGATTATTGGAAATAGATTAGAAATACAAAGTCAGACCACATTAAGAAGTAAACTTAATGTGGTATTGTATTTTTAAAATATATATTGGTTTCCCTGTGAAAATGAAGTAAACTGAATCTAGTGTGTCAATATGTTGAATATAAAGGTAGTAGGAGAAAAACTTAGGAAAAGTTATATAACTTAGTTCTAATACAGTGTTTCTTAGTATTTATTAATATTAAAGATGGTACAATAACATTCGTTGCTTGATGAGCGACAAACAAATGAACAAAAGCTAACAGCTAAAAGGTTGTTGACATAAAGTAATTGTTCATGATATTATGTGAAAGCTGTTAAGAACGACAGAAAATAAAAAATGTTTCAAATGTTCTTGACAAGATAAAATAAGCATGATAAACTAAATAAGCTGTCGAGATGAGTCGACATGATCCTTGAAAATTAAACAGAGGTTAAAAGTCAAAACGACTTTTATTAAATAAACTAAACCAGCAATTCTTTTGAACTACTTGTTAGTAGTCAAAAACAACAGTAATGAGCATTCAAACTTTAAAATTGAGAGTTTGATCCTGGCTCAGGACGAACGCTGGCGGCGTGCCTAACACATGCAAGTCGAGCGATGAAGCCCTTCGGGGTGGATTAGCGGCGGACGGG
>Ga0183101_1002186_pt2 | contig 13244 bp, 10 predicted proteins | sample Biomet3_FD_127790 | JGI IMG/M metagenome (GOLD analysis project Ga0183101, IMG submission 127790) | Microbial communities from bioreactor (seeded with sewage sludge) at LBNL, California, USA - Biofuel metagenome 3 | ecosystem: Engineered > Bioreactor > Anaerobic > Unclassified ... | reverse complement strand
CGATGAACGTGACGGTCGAAGGGCCTTTTTTGAGGTTATAGAACGTGATATCGCTGGATGTGCCCTTTTTTCCGAGGGCATCTGCATAGCCGTTCGGGGCGAGAACGGCGACGGTGATATTGGACATGACAGATGATCATTAGCTGTAAATGGTAATAGGCATTTAGGGATACTCCTGTCAGGATGAATGAACGGCGGCAGGCTCCCGATAACGCAATACATAACTATTCATCGAAAGAATGTTTGGGAATACATGAAACAATATCTCAAATACATAAGCCTGGTGGGAATTGTTCTTTTTTTGATAATTCTTACCAGAATAAATCTTGGCGATCTTTATACCGTTTTTACAACCATGAACCTCTATTTCCTGGGGCTGGCCCTGCTGGTTAATTTTATCGCAGTCTTTATGAAAGCGGAAAAATGGAGGATAATCGTAAATTCCATAAAAGGTGAATTTTCCCTGTTGGCCAGTGTCAAGGCGTTTCTTGTGGGGTTCTCATTTTCAACGATTACCCCGGCAAAACTGGGAGATTTTATCAAGGTATTCTATATCAAGGATGACAAATGCGGATGGGGGTGCTCTCTTGCAACGGTGGTAATCGACAGGCTGATCGATATTATCCTGTTGTGCTCGATTGCCATAATCGGGATATACGGGTTTGCCCTCTTTTACCATATTGAGGTATTATCATGGGGGTTTACCCTCCTCATCGTCGCGGGACTCGCAGTCGCGATATATATTGTACTCAACAAACCGCTCCTTTCAAAAATCCTCAGGCCCTTCTTTAACCACTTCATACCAAAAAACCTCAAACCGCAGATTTCCGAATATTTCCACGAATTTTACGAGGGCCTGTTCCGCTTCTATCATGATCACCGGAGATTCCTGCTGAGCGTGGGGGTGGGCATCCTCTCTCTGGCTCCACCAATCATCTATGGCTACCTTTTAGCACGTTCGGTCGGGATCACGACAGATATTTTCTTTTTCATCCTCGTTATCCCGGTCATCTGCCTTCTCGATCTCCTGCCCATCAGCATCTCGGGAATCGGTACCCGTGATGTTGCGCTGATATTTCTCTTCGGATTGCGAGGGATCTCCGCCGAACAATCAGTTGCCTTCTCCCTAGTCTACCTGTTTATGAGCTACTGGCTGGTTGCCCTGATCGGTGCGATAGTATACCTTCGTTACCCGGTTACCATTCCCGAAGAGTATATCAGCTGATGGCAGGGGGGCGTGGCTTTCGTGCCACCACCCCGACCGTGTATGCATAGTACTGTTTTGCCGGGAGGACCTTTTCGAACCGGCCGATCTTTTTCCTCCATGATTCCGGCAGGAGTTCGCGATCGTTTGTGGCCAGAGGCGGCAGTGCCTGCAGACCGAACCGTTTCTCCACCACAAGTCCCGCCCGCTCCACGGTTTTTTCCAGGCGCGACAGCGAATAATCTTCCTCGTACCCGAATTCAAAATTATTCATAAGGACGGCAACAGCCTTTCCCGCCATGTACCAGAGACAGAGCGTGTTCGGGACGATAATGACAACTTTGCCGTCAGGTTTTACCACCCTTGCCATCTCGCTGACAGCGGCAACGTTCGTGGGATCCTTAAAATGCTCAATTACTCCCGAATTATATACAAGGTCGAAAGAGTTGTCATCGAACGGGATCGAAAAAATACTGCCAAGGACGGCATTTGAACAGTTTTTCCGGGCAAGTCTGAGTGCTCCTTCGGAAATATCAAGGCCGCAGGTTTCGCAATCGTCAAAAAAGAGGGCCAGTGTCTGCCCGGTGCCGCACCCTGCTTCAAGAATCCTCGAGCCCCCCGGCAGATCCTGGTTTATTTTATTGGCAAACTCGAGATATTTCAGGCTGTAATCGCTGACAATCAGTTTTTTTGCCCAGACCTTTTCCCATACCTCTTCCGACATTCCGCGACCGCCTCTGCAATACACATTTTACGGGATGCTATATCCGCTTTATGAATGCGGGATTTAGGGGGTTTATTTATGGAACCGGTTTCAAACAGATAGTGAGTATCTGATGATATCGGTTATCATTCCCCTGTTCAACGAGAGGGATAACGTAATCCATTACGACAGGGATCTGTTCCCCATAATCGAGGATATTGTAAAAAAATTCCATGAAATGGTAGAGTTTATTTTCGTGGATGACGGCAGCAGGGACGACACGGTAGAAAAGATCCAGGAGATTGCCCGGGCCCGCCCCAATGTCCGGCTGGCGCAGCATGAAACCAACAAGGGGATGGGAAATGCGATAAAAACCGGCCTTTCCCTCTGCCAAGGGACCCTTGTTATTACCATGGACGCGGATCTCACGTTCAGGCCGGTCGACGTTGAAAAACTGCTGGCTAAATATAACGAACAGCCTGCAGACTGTATTTCAGGATCCCCGTATCTCGAGCAGGGACTCATGGAAGAGGTCACCCCCTTCAGGCTTCTAATGAGTAAGTCCGTCAACTTTTTGTACCGGCTTCTTCTGGGAAGTAAAATTACCTGCGTGAGCCCCATATTCCGTCTCTATAAACGAGATGTACTCAGAGAACTCAATATCACGAGCAATAATTTTGAGATCAATGCGGAGATTCTTTCCAAGCTCCTGATAAACAAAAAGACCGTCATCGAAGTCCCGGTCCCGCTTCTCAAGAGAAAATACGGCGTATCCAAAATTAACGTAAGAAAAGAGGTTACGAACTATATCCTCCTGATGTGCAAAATAATCAAAACAAAATATTTTAAACAAGAGTGGAAATAAACCGGGATTCTGGTTTTTTTACTATCCTTAACTTAAATATGGTTTACAGGCAATTTACCTATAATGATTGCAATAATCCTTGGAACTCGCCCTGAAATCATAAAAATGTCACCGCTCATCAGAGTCTGTGAAAAGGAGAATATCGATTATTTCATTCTGCACACCGGCCAGCATTACTCGTACGATATGGATAAGGTTTTTTTTGAGGATCTCCAGCTGCCAGAACCCCGGTATAACCTCGATGTCGGCTCGAAAAGCCATGCAGAACAGACCGGCGCGATAATGACGGGTATTGAAAAAATACTCAGCATCGAAAAGCCCGATGTCGTCCTTGTCCAGGGAGATACCAACACGGTCCTTGCAGGGGCGCTTGCTGCATCGAAGTCCTTTGCGAAGGATTCCTCCCGGCCCATCGACATCGGACATGTCGAAGCGGGCCTCCGCAGTTTTGACCGCTCGATGCCCGAAGAGGTGAACCGGATCGTCACCGACCATCTTTCGCGCTACCTTTTTGCCCCGACGGAAAAATCCCGGCAAAACCTTCTGGCTGAAGGTATTGCAAAGGACACCATCTTTGTCACCGGCAATACCATTGTCGATGCCGTTGAAGAAAACCTGAAACTGGCAAAAATAAAAACAAATCCCTTAAACGGACTTAATCTGCTTCCTAAAGCGTATTTCCTTGTCACGTTGCATCGTCAGGAGAATGTGGATAACAGGGAACGGCTCAAAGGCATTCTGGAAAGTCTTTCCCAGATTCATGCCAGCTTCCGGATCCCCCTGATTTTTCCCGTTCATCCCAGAACGGAAAAGATGATCGCCTCCTTTGGGTTCAATCTGGACGGCATCCGTATGGTCAAACCCCTTGGCTTTCTGGACTTTTTACATCTTGAAAGCCAGGCACGGCTTATCCTTACGGATTCCGGAGGAGTCCAGGAAGAGGCCTGCATTCTCAAAGTTCCCTGCGTTACCATACGCGACTCTACTGAGAGACCGGAGACCGTTGATGTGGGTGCAAATATAATTGCAGGCTTCAGGCCTGCGGCAATAATCGGGGCAGTCGGAAAAATGATGGCAGCATCTCCAACTTGGACCAATCCGTTCGGTGACTGCAATGCCGGTGAAAAGATTATCCGGACGATCTGCTCATATAAGTAAAAATTATTTTTCTAGTATCTGCCAAATTACTTGAATACGGCTCTTTTTAACCACTGACGAACTGTTCCTGATGGTTTAAGGGTTACATACAGGAGAAGGAAGAGAATACAGTACTGCAGCGTGAAAAATACCAGGGTAACGTACCATCCTAATGACCCGGTCGGGTTTGTATACTGATTATTCGTGTAGAACCCACCAAACATCAGGGGAAATTCAATAAAGGCAAATATCTGGAACAGATAAAACAGGATAATCTTATAGATATCGTCAGCTACGAGAATGCACAGGAGTGGTGTAAACCAGACGATATACTGAGGGCTGTGAAATTTTGTGAAATAAATTACCACAATTAGCGCACATAAGAGGCATTTTATCAGGAGTTCCTGGGGGTTTTCCGTTGATTTATAGGATTTATAGATCAAATAGAGGAGTACCGCAGCCATGAGCAAATACATACATAGAGAAATTTCCTCTGCAGTAACACCGATATTCCAGACTCCGTTCAGCCAAGAATAGAGCGTGTAGGTAACGGTATTAACATAGACTCCAACGCTTGCCCCAGTGGCAAACAAATATGACTTAAGTGCATCGGGTCGTATGACAAGAAGAGGGAGGATGAATATGACCGCAAGAGGAATTACCACTTTGCAGACATCAATGATTTCTTGTTTTAGAGACGTTTTCTTGGCGTTGTAAAGAATAATAAACGGGAATGCAATTGCCGGGAAAATCTTGGCAAAAAATCCGAGAGCTGTAGCGATATAGCCTCTCATATTTTTTTCATAAAGGGTAAAGAGGATAGCAATCATTAAGAAACAGGTCGGAAATGCATCGTATTTTGTGATGACAAAATATGCTGTTGAAAATGCCGTTGCATAGATCACCCCGGCAATGAACGCCGTACGTTCATTACGAAGTTTTAAAACTATTAAATAAACGCATAAAAGGGTAACAATATCACAAAGAATCATCAAAATTTGGAATGTATATATAAATCCCCATGCATTTTGTAGAAGAAGTGCAGGAATCAAAGATAGTATAATTGGAACAAACAGTAGGACCGGATATTCAAAATTATAATTCAGATAAGGTAGTTGACCCTGCGTAAGGTAAACTCCGTGCTGGAGATAATACCCCAAATCATAATAATCAATAAACGAGTGAAAAACTAGGGGAGTAACAAAAAACATCACGGCTTTTGTCAGAAGGGAACATAATATCAGTAAAAAAAGATGATATTTTATTAGTCCCATATCTGCTTTTTCAAACGTTATACCAAGAAAAGTCCAAGTTTTGCTTGTTTTTTTCTCGTTTTTTTCTAAGCCTTCCCCAACCGCCCTGCTTTTTTTACCCATAATTTTTCACCGAACAATATCCATTTACCTATATCCATAATAAATTCGTTCTACAAATAATTGAAGTATATTTCACTTAATAACAATACCAAAAGCATCTATCTTCGTTGCCAAGTCACCCGCCGGTTCACCAGGAAATTCCACATAAATGCCACCAGAATCCCGAGGATATTTGCGATCCGGTAATCGATTCCAACCCACGTGGCAAGCACATTCAGGATGACAAAATTGATGACTGCGCCACCGACAGAGACGAACTGGAACGAGGCAAACCGCTGCCACCTGCGCCCGAGTGCATGCCCTCCTTGATCTGCACCAAACGTCCAGAGATCGTTTAAGATGAAATTGCTCACGATCGAAAGTTCGATGGCAATGAGACTTGCGATCCAGATTTCAAAACCGGCAAATTCCTTAAGATAAATGAGCAGCCCCTCATTTACTACAATCCCGGAAAGCCCCACCATTCCGAATTTGAAAAGCTTTTTCCATTCCTGCCAGACTATGCTGTCACGGTGGTTCCAGGAATACCGGGCATTGTCGATCACCTGCCCCGCATAATCGATGATGGTCTCAGGGCCCAGTTTGCTTGAACCTACTGCCCGGTCCACGAACTCGAACGGGATCTCCTTTGCCGTCTTCCAGTGGCCTTTCCCGAGTACTTCTAAGAGGATCTTATATCCCCGTGGCCTGAGCGGTGCATCTTCGACCACGCTCTTTTTTACGGCAAAAAAGCCGCTGACCGGATCATGGATCTCCGGGAACAGCAGCCTGCCAAGGAAGGTGGCTCCGAGCGAGATTACCCGGCGCTTGAGCGGCCATTTCTGGATCCCGCCACCCTCCATGTACCGGCTGCCGATGACGATATCGCTGCCTGACCGGATCTCCGCAAGCATCTTTGGGATATGACCCGGCGGATGGGAGAGATCCGCATCCATCACCAGAAAGACATCGGAATCCGCCTTTTGGAAGCCCTCTACGACAGATTGGGACAACCCGTGATCCTCGTTCCTGACAATAAGGCTAAGATTCGGTTTGGTCTGCTGCAGTTCCCGGACTATCGCAATCGTCCGGTCTGGGGAATTGTCATCGACAACAAGGATCTCACCGCTGATGGAGTTTTGCGATAAGACCGCGTCCACTTCACGGATGATCGCAGCGATGTTCGCCTCTTCCTTAAAAGTGGGAATGATGACAGTCAGATCATACATGGCAGCACACGAAAATTATTGAGAGGTAAAGAGGAAGATCCCGGTGTCCTGCCCGGCATATTTCGTGTTGTTATTCAACCAGAGAACGGCATCACCTGCAGGATTTGCCGCACTGATATCCTGTGTCACGACAAAGAAGACCGTACTGTTACCCTTTTCCTGGTACACTTTTGCCAGATCCTCACCGGTTGTTGCGCCGTATTCACGGGTATTATCCATACCTGCCGAATAGTAGTAATCGAGCGGCGAGGCCATATACGCCGGAACTGTCACAATAATATCCCCGGTACTTGTCCGATCCGACAATTCCTGGGAAAAACCGCGCCAATCGTTCTTGGAATACCCTGTATAATACCCGCTTGCTGCGAGGGCTGCAATGCCAAGGATACAGAGCAGCGCGACAAACCCGTACACGATCGTCCTGCTCCCCCACAGAGAATAGAGGGTGCGGTACGAGACCGCAATCCCGATAAAAAAGACCAGGCTCAAGAATATCAGGTAACGTGGCAGCATTGGCATCTTAAACGAGAGAATGAAACTGATGACAAAAGTAAGGACCGTGATTACGAGGAGGAATATACCCTTGTTTCTCTCGATTAAAAACGCCTGGACGATCCCTATGGCAAAGAGCACGACAAAAAGGATCATGACCAGCTCGTTGAACCCGGAGATCTGGCTGAACGTCTGGGGGATTATTTCCAGCCCCTGAATCCCGTAGGTCGGCGCCGATGCGGTCCGGGTGATGAAGAGCTGGACGGTGACAAGGATCAGGGGAAGACTGAGGACAATAAGCACGCCGATCCCCAGAAGCAGCATCTTAAGATTTTGAAGTTCGGTGCGGATCTTCGGGGCCCAAACGATGAGCGCATACAATACCAGCGCGGCGATCATTACGAACGCATAGAAATGGGTCCAGAACGCCAGGGCCGAAAAGACACCGAACAAGATCCATTGGATCCGATCTCCTGACTTCATCGCTTTAAGGAAGAAGAGCGTCGCAATGGCAACAAAAAAGAGCATGACCGAATATGCCCGCGCTTCCTGGGAGTAGTAGATCAAAAATGGTGAGACCGCACAGGCCGCGGCAGCGATAAGGCCGGTGTTCCGGTCGAGGAATTCCTTTCCGACAAGGTAAAAGACCGGTATGGAGAGAACGCCCATGAGAGCCGGGACAAAACGCAGGATTGCTTCGCTGTTCCCAAAGACAAGCATGACATGTTCCATCCAGTAAAAGAGCGGCGGATTGAATTCTCCCCCTGCCGTTATTCCCCAGATACCGGCAAACGAGTTTACCGCGATATTATATGTGGTAGCTTCATCCAGCCAGAGGGAATTGTACCCGAGATTATAGAACCGGAGGAAAAGGCCGGCGATGGTAAGAACGATCAGGGCCTGGACATACCTGCTCTTTACTACAAGCGAGCGAATATTTTCAAACGTAATATCCCGAAAAGTCGTAATCGGGGAGACATAACCGCCATCGAGATCGCACTCTGCGGCGATATCCGTCCCCCGTTTGTCTCCTGCCTTTTTCTTTGCCATCGCACTCACTATCTATTTGTCAATATTCAGATATAACTACCCGTAACCGGAAATGCGTCAGAACGACGTTATGCAGCAGGGGCCGTTTCCTTTTTTGGCAGGAGTGTTTTCGGCACCCCAAGAGCGGCAAGCAATCCATCCTTATCCGTCACAACGGTCGCACCTTCTTCAAGCATGAGGTTCACCCGCTCGTGGCTCCCGGCCATCCGGAAATCGGTCCGGAGAGCGATCACTTTTTTCTTAAGCGCAGCAGCATATCCCATCTCCCACGCTGTTCCGGAGTCTGCGTCCGCCCCGTCAATGATAGCGACCACGATGTCCGCATCGCGGATTGCTCTTTTGTTCCGGGTAAAAATCCTCCGCTGTTCCTCCCGGCTCCTCACCGCGTGGTTGTCACCGCTGTCCTGCGGGAGGAAGACCTCGAAGCAATGAGCCTTGAGCAGTTCAGTAATTGCGGCATTGTACGACCGCTCGGCTTCCGAGAAGAGCGGGGCTGCAAGGTAGATCCGGTACTGCGAGAATTCTGTAACATCAAGTGCCGGGATCTCCGGGAATTTGGCATAGAATACCCCTCGGCCCTCTCTTTTGGGCGGCCTCCCGTTCTCGGCCCCGTAATACGTGCTCGTGACCCCGCAGGTCGGCGAGGAATTGACGCCGAGGATACAGAGCGGCTGCCCCCGCTCCTTTACGATATCGTTTACCTTCCCGGCAAGTTCGTCGAGGAGCGTGGCAAATTCCGGGGTGTTTAAGCGTTCGAGGAAAGTCCCGGGCTCCCGATCCGGGCCGAGATACTGGGTCTCGGGGCAGGGAAGGGGCACGACTTCGATCCCGAACTTCTTGCACCGCCCGATGGATTTTGCAAAGAGGGCTATATCGGACGGGTGGGTGATCCCCTTTGCCCGGAGCGCCGGGGAGAGGATGCAGGGAGAACAGAGCACGTACATTATACAATCTTGGCACGCACAGAATTATCAATGATTCCGCTTCTTGCCTACCGGGATAACAGCTGCGATCCCCGGAAGTGCACGGTAAAGAAACTGGAGCGGGCGGGACATCTGCGGATCGTAAAAACGATCTCGCAGATCCCAAGAAACACCCTCCTTCTCGACCCGACCGCGGAAAAGGCCCTTTCACCGGAGGACAAGAGCGTGAAATCGATCACCGCCCTCGACTGTTCGTGGGAGGTGCTCGATACCGGTGCGGTGAGCTCGTGGAGGATACGGCGGGCACTGCCGTTTCTCATGGCGGCTAATCCCGTCAACTTCGGAAAACCCTGCAAGCTGACGTCCATCGAGGCAATCGCGGCAGCCCTCTATATCCTTGGCGAGCAGGAGCGGGCGGCGCAGATACTCGGTTGTGTCAACTGGGGGATCCGGTTCCTGGAAGTCAATAAAGAACCGCTGGAGCTCTACGCCACGGCAAAGGACAGCACCGAGGTTGTAAAGTTCCAGGCGCTGTTTTTGTAGGATTTGTACATCGGTTATTTTCTGATCCTCTCCAAGCCGGGCCCGGTCGGGTTTTAAAAAAACCGGTAGGGGTCGGGGTGGCCTGTTGCGATGATCGGTCGGTCCGACCGGTTTTTTTTCAGTGCGGGGGGTAGGGGGGAGGGGGGCTCCCTCAGATCCGCGTGGATCGCAGGTCACCCTGACCAATATCCGAGATCGATCGGTCCGATCGATCCGGGAGTACGATCGGGGCGACCACCTCTTCTCACCTGAAACTCCAGTGGAAACACATGCTGTGGTACTGGAACAAACAAGGCCACCCCGACCGATTTTGAAAATGATCGGTCCGACCAATTTTTTTGTTGTGTGCAAAGTGGGGGGAGGGGGGTGACCGGTTTTTTTGATGGGCAGGGGGGCCATGAGATCGCAGAAACAAAATGTACGAACGGTTAATCCAGCAACCTTCATCTCTGATTAATCCGATGATAAATATAACAGGATTTTTTTACTGAGGGACAATCTTGGATCGCAACGAGTTCCGGACACGGCTGGAAATGATCGATGTCCTGCTTGCTGAGCAGGGCTGGACGGTTTCAGACCGTACCAAGGTCCGGGCCGAGGTCGATACCAAACAGTCTGATTTTATCCGCAGGGAGTATAAGACCGTTAGCGAGACGCTGAAAAACGATCTGGAGAGCGCTTACGCGGATTATCTTTTGCTTGACAGTGCCGGTGCGCCGCTTGCGATCATCGAAGCAAAACGGACATCCAGGGATCCCCATCTCGGCCAGAAGCAGGCGGAGATGTACGCGGATGACATCAGGCGCCAGACCGGTAAGGACGTTTTCATCTTTCTTTCCAATGGCTACCGGATCATTTTCTGGGACCGGGAACGGTACGGTCCCCGCGATGTGAAGGGATTCTATGCCAGGGAAGATCTCGAACGGCTCCGGTTCCAGAAGACACAGGACGCCACGCAGTCGGTCGAAGTCGATACGTCCATTGTCGACCGGCCCAAGGGGATCGAGTGTGTAAAACGGGTGGTGGAGCACTTCCAGAAAGGGCACCGCAAGGCACTCGTTGTCATGGCAACCGGGACCGGCAAGACCCGGGTGGCGATGGCAATTGTCAAGATCCTCATGGAAAAGGGCATGGTCCAGAAGGTGCTGTTCCTTGCGGACCGCCGGGCGCTTCGCAACCAGGCGATGAACAAAGGGTTCAAGCAATTTTTCCGCGAAGAAGCGAAGGGCACCGTCTTTACCGGGAAATACGACAAGACAAAACGGCTTCTTGTCTCCACGATCCAGACGTTCCAGGAGATCTATCTGGAAAAGGACAGCTCCGGGAAATTTTTGCTCTCCCCGGGAGAGTTCGACCTGATCATCTCAGACGAGGCGCACCGCTCGATCTACAACAAGTGGAAGGACGTGTTCACGTACTTCGATGCGCTCCAGATCGGCCTGACCGCAACGCCATCGGAGATCATCGAGAAGGACACGCTCCGGTTCTTTGGCTGCCGTGACGGGGCACCAACCGCACTGTACTCGTACGACGAAGCCGTGAAAGACGGGGTGCTTGTTGATTTCCGCAGGAGCATCCTTGGAGCCCAGACGCATTTCCAGATCGAAGGGGTGAAACCTTCCGATCTGTCGGAGGGCGAGAGAGCGAGGCTGCTGGAGCAGGGGATCGACCCGGACGAGATCGATTTCGAGGGCACCGATCTTGAGAAGAAAGTCGCGCTGAAAGGGACATCGGAGGCGATTGTCCGCGAGTTCATGGAGAATGCCCTCATGGATCAGACCGGGACGCTGCCGGCAAAATCGATCGTCTTTGCGATCTCAAAGAAGCACGCCTACCGGCTGCAGGAAGCGTTCGACTCGCTCTACCCTGAGTACAAGGGCCAGCTGGCCCGGACCATTGTTTCGGAAGATTCCCGGGCCGATGAGCTCATCAAAGCGTTTACCAACGAGTCCATGCCCCGGATTGCGATCTCGGTGGACATGCTGGATACGGGGATCGATGTACCGGAGGTCTGCAACCTGGTCTTTGCAAAGCCGGTCTTTTCGAAGATCAAGTTCTGGCAGATGCTCGGCCGGGGGACGCGGGCAAACAGCGCCTGCGAGCATCCCGCATGGCTGCCGAACGGGACAAAAGAGTACTTCACGGTCTTTGATTTCTGGAACAACTTCGAGTACTGGCAGATGAACCCGGACGGGGCAAAGAACGAGTCGCCGGATGCAATCACGAACCGGATCTTCCTCTCCCGCATAAAGCAGCTCGCGATCCTCCGCGGATCCGGGGATGAGATCCGGGCTGCGCAGGTAAAGGAGCAGATCCTTTCCGATATCCGCTCGCTCCCGCAGGACTCGGTGAGTGTCCGGGACAACAAAGAAGAGATCAAGAAAGCGCTCGACCCGCCGTTCTGGAACACGGTGGGGAGCGATCCCCCGGAGCTTCTGACCCGGAAGATCATGCCGCTGATGCGGTTCCAGAAGGATGTGAACCTGAATACCGCGATCTTTGTGCTGCGCTGCGAGCAGCTCAGACACGCGATCCTCCGGTGCGATGCCGGGGAGATCGAACGGCAGAGGGATCTCATCACCCGGATGGTTGAATGCCTACCGCTGACGATAAACGCAGTTCAGGACCACGAGCCGCTCATCCGCGAAGTGCTCTCGAAGTCTTTCTGGCAGTCCGTGTCGTACGAGGATGCGGAGAGGATGCTTGCCGGGCTTGCCCCCCTCATGCCCTATATGCGCAAGGAACCGCAACAGACGATTGTGATCGATATGGGCGACGAGATCGCGCTGCGGGAACGGATCCTGATGGCGGGCGATAAGGAGCAGACCTACATCACGAAGTACCGCGAGCAGGTGGAGGACCGGATCAAAAAAATAGCGGACGAGAACCCGGCGATCAAGAAGATCGCCCGCGACGAGGTGCTCACCGGGTCCGATATCCGCGAGCTCGAAGATGCACTCTTCGGCCCCGATCTTGCAAAGAACAACCCGACGCTTGACCGGGCCGTGACGGATGCCGAGGGCGCGCTCGTGCCGTTTATCCGGAAGGTGCTCGGGATGTACGGGACGACCGGACCGGCGGAACGGATCCGGGATGCGTTCCGGACGTACATGATCGAGAACAACAAACACTATTCAGCAGACCAGCTCCATTTTATCCGGATGATCGAGTCAGTCTTCCTGGCAAAGAAGCACATTGGTTGCGAGGACTTCTGGGAGCCGCCGTTTATCACGCTCGGCAATGCCCCTGAGCCGATGTTCTCGAAGGCCGAGCTCAAGTCCTTTGTCGGCATCTGCGCCCGGGTCGAGCGGGAAATGGCTGCGGCAGCGGTGGTGTAGGGAATGGAGAAGAAGGAGCTGCCGGAGGGGTGGAAATTAGTATCAATTAGGGATGTTGCAACAATTGAAAAAAAAGTTGCAACTCCTGAAGATCTCAAGGGAGATTTTCAAAAATTTATTGGGCTGGAGAATATCGAGAAAGATACCGGCAGATTGGTTGATTTTACTGAAACTTCTGGAGATGATTTACGAAGTGCGAAATTCAAATTCACATCGGATCATATCCTTTACGGAAAACTCAGGCCATATCTAAATAAAGTTTTTTTACCGGATTTTGAAGGAGTATGTAGCACAGATATTCTAACGATAAAGCCTAATCCTGAATACATTGAAAGAAAATTTCTTGAACTTGTCTTGAAAATGTCAGATTTTGTCGATTATGCGACAACACGATCAATTGGAGCA
>Ga0183101_1000346_pt4 | contig 13246 bp, 11 predicted proteins | sample Biomet3_FD_127790 | JGI IMG/M metagenome (GOLD analysis project Ga0183101, IMG submission 127790) | Microbial communities from bioreactor (seeded with sewage sludge) at LBNL, California, USA - Biofuel metagenome 3 | ecosystem: Engineered > Bioreactor > Anaerobic > Unclassified ... | reverse complement strand
TCCACCGCTGGCTAGCATGACGCTTTGCGCTATGTTAGCACTGTACCCGCCAGAGGTGGCGGAATTGGTCATCACTTCTCGGTCGCAAGTATTAGGGCAAAAAATATCGCGCGCGCTCACCGTAGTGCGCTTTGTTATGTCGGCTGCCAGTAAACCGTGCCAGCAACAGGTTGTTCTGCCTCATTATCCTGTACACACGGTTATGGTTGATCGGATTGCGCCTACTGGCAACTAGTAGCCGATTAACCCCGTAGCACCTTTTGCGCAAGCTGCCCAGCCACATCACGTCGAGAATCGAATACCCAATGGACATGCACCATGGTATCAAGCGCCTCGTAGATTATGCGCCATGGATGGACATGTATTTCACGGTAGCGGGTGATGCCCACTATTTCTAGCTCAGGGGGAACATTGCCACGCAGAGGCAGGTTTTCCAGAGAGAGAATGGCCTGCTCTAACTTGCCCAGAATCGTATCAGCTTGCTCCTGCCCCGCATTATTTGCTGTATAGGAGTATATCTCCAGCAAGTCCTGTTCGGCCTCGGGGGAGAGCAATACCTCCAGAAGTGGCGTCCCAGTGGGAAGGGTCATCGTTTACCCTTTGCGCGTAGGCCTGCGAAAACGTCCCGAGCGGGGCGTCCCTTGCCCGCCTCAAAACTCTTGCCGGAAAGGCTAAGAGCCTTGAGCATGGCAAGCGTTTCCTGCATGCGCTCATATTCATGAATGCCCATGAGCACGGCCTTGGCCTCGCCATTCTGGGTGATCACAACGGGCGGCGCCGCTTCCTCGCTGAAAGTGCGAATTATTTCTGCGGCTTGCGCCTTGACCTCACTAATTGGGCGAACTGCGGTGCTGAGTTGCATATTTGTGCTCCTTTGACCAAATAAGTACCGAATATGGTTCTTTGGGTCAAGCTGACTTCGCAGCATCGTGCTCTGGATTGTGCTTGCCAATCGATGATGGCTTTTGTCCTTGTTCATCAGAAAGTAGCCTGCCATAATGAAGAGGGTCGGGGAACCCCCCGGCCCTCTCTTCTCAATCTCTCAATTCTACAGCTAGCTGCTATGCCTGACTCGGGAATGTGGCTCTGCGGAACTTCTATCTACGGCATGCTGCATTGCGGCTGCTCAAGACCTGTACTTTGAGCATCGGGTAGGGTATGCAATGAAAGCGCCTACTTACTCACGGGTGATTTTTTTGGCTTTTACATTAGGCTTTAAGGCTTGTCGGAGGTTTGCACTGACCACCAGCGGATTGTGGCGTGCCTCCGGCCTCTGGAAGAACGCGGTCGAGATACGCTTTCGAGTGGCTGAAGCACTTCGGAGGTTAGGGCCTCGGCGGAGCATGAACCCGAGCCCACTATTTGGCTTGAGGTTGCCGATGCTAGCAGCGGTGGGGGTGATTGAACAGCGCTTTTAACCTGCAACGAACTTAATCTCATGCAACAAGGGCACTTGCATGAGGATAACGGGGAACAAAGATGAGCATTTTCAAAAGGGGCATCTCCACTACAGGGTTAAAGGCTCTCCATGCAATGGCGAACGATGCCGGTGAAAACTGGTGGAAAGATTTACTTTCACTCTGGCGTCCCAGCGGCCAGCCCTGCGGAAAGGATGGCCTTCGCCTAGCCATTCGCGACGGCTATTTGAATTTTTACTTTCATGGACAGTCGATCGCCAATGTGCGCTTCGACCGAGGCGGAGTACCATACATAAAAACCCACATAAAGTATGTGGCCGAGGGACAACCGGTCCAAGATCATGCAAAATTGGTAGGAAATCAGATTTCCCTACCGCACAGTGACACGGTACTGCCTTATAATGGGGTGCGCACTATACATGAATGGATAGACCGAGCTTCCCAATACACACACAATGAAAAGCGTTTTGTAGATGAAATTGTGGCGGCCAATGAATCCGTTATTGATGTTGAAATGGCTTTGCCAGCATGGGCAGAGCGTACCTCAGCCCTGCGGATGGATTTTGTTACACTAACGCACAAATCTGGTGAGGCTCGTATTACCTGCTGGGAAGCAAAACTCTTGAGCGACGCTCGGCTCGTCTCTGAAACTGAACCTAAAGTCCTACGGCAAATACAGAGCTATAAAGACTTTCTCAATGTGCAGGCCCATTGCGAGCATGTCAAAACCGCATACTGCGAAACTTGTAAGCTCTTAGTGCAGTTCAAGGGCATGGCGGAACGATGCGGTCACCCCGGTGTTGCTCTAACGGACGCTATCACCCGTGCTGCGAAAGGGGCATCACCTCTCACCATCCATCCAGACTTGCACCTGGTCATCTTAAACGACTCCGCAAATGGTGAACGTGCGAATTGGTCCACGCATGAAGCAAAGCTCAAGCAGCACGGAATCGACCCCATCTATTTTGAAGTATCTGACGCCCCTCAGCGGCGCCTACCTGAGAACATCGCATGAACGACGTTCGTATAACCATTCATCGTGCGGCTTCAGAGATTGGTGGCAATTGCATCGAGATCACCAATGGAGATGGGGCTCGCCTTATTCTCGATGCTGGCAGGCCCTTGGACGTACTAGAAGGTTTAGAGCCACAGCTCCCAGCCAGCCTTGATCTTTCGAAAACTGTAGAGGGGGTTCTGCTATCTCATCCACATCAAGATCACTATGGCCTTCTCCAACAGCTGCCACCCTCGTGGCCGGTATTTTCTGGAAAAGCCGCTGCTAAGCTCATCAAACTGACCTCTGAAATCATCCACGAGCCAATCACCCGCTCGATCTCGCCATGGCTCAGCGGTAGCCCATTTCAGGCTGGGCCGTTTCGCATAACGCCTATGCTGACAGACCATTCAGCGTTCGATGCCTACATGATTCAGGTCGAAATAGCTGGAAAGAATATCCTCTACTCTGGAGATTTTCGAGCGCACGGTCGCAAGAAGGTGCTGGTTGAGCGTATGATGTCGTTACCCCCAAAGAACCTTGATGCGCTCATCATGGAGGGGACAAACCTTGGTAGTGATAAGCCCTGCATAAGTGAATCAGCCCTTGAGGATCAGTTCGTTGACCTTTTTCAAAAAACAACGGGTAGGGTGTTCGTTGCATGGTCCGCGCAAAATCTTGACCGAACCGTCTCGCTCTATCGTGCTTGCAAGAAGACAGGCCGCACGCTTGTAGTCGATCTCTACACAGCAGAAGTACTCGAAATGCTGGGCGAGCATGCAAGAATCCCCCAGCCTGGATGGCCAAACCTCAAGGTAGTTATCACCAGCAGACTGTCTGAATTCTATCGGCAAAAAGGGCGTGAAGATGTGACGAAACGTATGGTCAAGTATGGCATGTCCGCCCAAAGGCTTGTTGAGACGCCTGGGCAATGGGTTGTCATGACACGATATTCGCTTTTAGGCGATTACGAGCGCAAAGGCGTGATCCCGGATGCTAACGATGCCTGGGTGTGGTCCATGTGGGGCGGGTATCTTGAAAAAGCACCAGGGCAAGGAGTTAAGGCATGGTTTGATGGTTTTGGTACGCCTTCCACCCATTTGCACACCAGCGGTCATGCCTCAACTGCGGACCTTAAAGAATTCGCGCAGAAGATGAACGCCAAAGTGTTGTTACCCGTGCATGGGACAGCCTGGATACCGGGTATGGATGGCTTCCCTAACATTGCCAAGCTAGATGATGGGCAAGAATTCTCAATTTGACGGCTGACCATCCCCCCCATTTTCCTGCAGAATGAGAATTTCCTATTTCGTTAGACATCTACCAAGGGCATTCAGCAAGGGGCTCTTCTGCACTGTAGGTCACATCGTCGCTCTTGATTATTTCAATAAGGGCACCTGCTTCGATCTCAGACAGATCAGCAAAATCTTTACTGAAATGCATCGACGATAATGCTTCTGCGTCAACTCCAAATTGCAAAGCTAGGCTGAACACGTAGGATAACAATTGAGGGGATGCTTTGTGTTGTTTGTTAGGGCTGATCATTGTCAAATCCTTTCCGTATGTGCATTGAGATTGTTTAGCAGAGGGGTATCGCTATGGGGCGATACCCCTCTGGAGGCTATTGCAGCGTATATGTTTGCAGTTTGTTTCGTAGATAGGCAATGAACGATTCCCGTGTATAGCCGACCTTGGAACCAATCCGTATCTTTCCGCATGGGCCAATATAAAGGGCGTCGTTGCTGCTGAGCATTGTGGCAGAGATAAGCCCGCCAGTGGCACGTGACGCTTCAGCCCGCGAGACCATAGGGGGCAGTTCGCGTTCAAGGGTTTTGAAAAAGTCTTCCGTAACGAAACCTTGGGCAAATACTGATGCTTGGTATGGTTCTTTGCCACTATGAGCGAAATTGGCTCAAGCATCACGGTTACTGTCCTGGTAAAGCTCCCAATCGCGTTTAAGCATCTCTTCAATAGCGCTTTCGTCATCTGTGATTTTTGAAACTGGGGAAGACCAAGGTACGCTGGATGTGTCGTGCTGACGATGGTGATCGTTGGGATATCGGTCGTCGCTGAAGTATTCAGCTGTTTCTGTTTCTTGCGGAGGCGGCAAAGGGAAACTTCTGAGCCTCACCCGCCGTCGCCAATGTGCGGAGTACGTATGCGCGCAGACAGGGAGCAGTGAGCGCAATGTACACGCTGTTCTGGGGCAACATCGGACGAATCAACGCTAAACCAGCCGCTCTATCCATCCGTAGCTCCAGCGTTGCGACGGATGGAGCCTGGAATTCACACAGAACAAAAAGTAACCAGAATGTTGACTCGACTTACATTGCTGTTTCACCGGAGCGGTGGAGCGCCATGTTTCTTTTTATGAATTGGTTAGGGTACATACTTCGTTCGGGAGGCATGGTTCTGAGTTTGGGATGCCGCCCATGCAACTGGAAACGGCATCCCACATACAGGGCGAACTGGCAGATCAGATTGGCCGCGATGGCATGTTCTGCGGCAAACTTCGATCCATTCCGTATCTACCTGTTATTTTAGTTGATTTGCACAGTTGCTTCGCTTGCACGGTTGCACAGTGATGTTGTTCTGCTTTTTGTCAAAACATGGAATCATCACTAATGGCTGCATACTCATCCAAAATCTTTCTGCGAAGACCATTTGCGCAATTGTCTGAAGCTTCTATGGCATCAGGACATTCGAGATACAGGTTGTCAGATATGAGGAAGATGCCGTAAGGCCTGTTACCACCGTAACCAGTGGACTGCTGCGTTTTTACAGTGCCATGCCTTGTAATCACAAGCAGATTTTTTAATTTGAGATATTCCACAAGACCGTCATACTCATAGTGCTTGCAGATGGTCGGGATAATGTAGTCCTTTGGGATGAAGAAGCAGGTGCGGCCTTTTTCGTCTGTCTTTTTGACAGGATGCCCTTCGCCATACTTGCCGTAGAACTCGCTTTTCACCAAGGAAAACAGCTTTTCAACGGATTTCAGCACTACAAGATCATCACCGCCATGCTTTTCTCTGAGCCACTGGTCAAGGCAGAATCTGGCCGACTTGATAGCGTCCCCCTTGGGCCAAGGGAGTATTTTCCACTGAATGGCGATCTCTCCTACACCGGCTAGAAAGGCAAAATGCCCTGCTACACGCTGGGCTTGCGCTTTCAGGTTCCGTTCGCTGTAGTTGTCCATGAAGGCTTGAATGTGCTCCTGGGCAATCGTTTGGAGTTCACTGGGAAGCAGCTTGATAGCTTCAATGAACATGAGCAAAGCCATGCCGTAATGCTGACTGCCGAACTTTTTCAGATCGTCCGCAAACTCGCTGGCAGACTTGCCGTCAGGGATGGTGGTAAAAATGCCATGTCCAGTGCCACCATCAGCCAGAATGTTGATGACGCGCACTTCATGACCAGGCATGGATCTGTTTTTGAATCCCTGATCCGCGCGGTCGCCGATGCTCTCTTCACCCGTGGACAGGAATATCAGGTTCCATTCTGGCACCCTGCGACTTGCGCCGCTTTTGGATGAGCGAGACTTCCCCTTGCCGTTGCTAAGCATATAGGCCACAGGCCCCACGGTATCCGGATCACACTGGCCGATTTCATCAAGAAAAAGGCAGTTGTCGTTATGCAGTTCCGCAATGCCTTCAAGGCCGTTATCCGTCGTTCTCCATGATTTCATTTCTCCACCGGTAACGGAAGCGGCGACAAAAAGGCCGGTAGTCTTGCCGTGAGAAGAATTACCGGTAAGATGAACGCCGAAACCCTGATGGCCCAGAGGGAGGAGAGCAGGCCCGGCAAGAGCGGCCATGACGAGGATCTGTATGATGGGATTGCCGGGACACTTTCCCGCAACGTGCTCCTGCCATTCCGTCAGGGTCCCGGACTGCCTGAAATGCTGGTTCGGAACGGAATTTCTCAGGCAGAGGTAATCCCCCCCGTCCAGTTGTTCTCCAAGGTCATAGGGGACGAATTTCATGATTTCGCCGGGTATCCATCCGTTTTTATCAACGATACGGGCGCGGTTATGGGGGTTCGCGGCCTTGAGATAGTACAGAAGACGCGCCTTGGCCTGTTTTCCCGGCTCAAGCCTTAGACCGGCTTCAGAGAGAATGTTCAGGGCCTCCTCGCCAGTGCCATTCAGTGCCGCATATGGGATTCGGCAGGCATGTACGATATTGTCAGGGTCAGTGACTTCGACAATTTTTGACCAGTCGCTGCTTTCGGCATCACGGGCGGATGCCTTGACAGTGATGGGGGAACATACCCTTTCATGTCCTTCGCTCCCTTCACCGTCCGAGCAATACACAAGCCCATCTCCGGTATGGTCAAAATTCTTCAGACCGATGCTGTCGGCGTGCGCTTTCCGAAAGAGGTCAATCGGACACTTGACGCCGCAATTCCTGCCGCAGTCATACTCTTTTTTAACATCCTCACAGGATGGGTGCACATACTGGAACGCGTGCCGCAGTTTTTCTTCCGCTCCCCTTTCGTTGTAGCGGGCGTGGTCTTTTCGGCTGTATTCATGGAAGAGATGGCGCCCCGCAGAACCAAGACGTGATAAAATTTTTGCAAGCATGAACCACTGGGGTTCACTGACCTTTTCCGGCTGTTCACGACAGTATTCCATAAATGTGCAACCACTTTCAAGGCAGGCGACAGTTTGCAGGATATTCCTTTTGTTCGCAGGAATTGAAACCTGTGCTTTCGCTTCATTGAAGAGGGTTTCAAGGGCCGGGACACTGCGTATCTCCGATGCTGCCGTTTCTATGGACGGTTTCCTGTCGGCCCTGACAATCTCCTCAAAGAATGCGGCGTCCTTGTCCTGGATTTCTTCATATGTGACTGGCACCTTGTAATTGCCGTCAGCCCGCTGGATATGAGGCTGCCTGACAAGCTGGCCTTTGCCTCCCTTGAAGCCGTTTGAATCAATGCAAAGATCTTCGAGCATAATCTTGCGGCTGTCCCTGGTTGCATCTGGGACAATACCGTCCCAAAATTCTCGGTTGACCGCAAAGTTGAGCATGGAACGCAACATTTGACTGTAGATAGCCGGAAGTTCAATGTCTCCGGCTTCGGCCCCCATGAGCTGACGCGGAACAACGACATGAAAGCCTTTGCCTCCGCTGGCGTAATAGCTCAAATGGCCAGGATTAACGCCATATTTCTGTTGCAACATCATGACGAAGGCGCGGACTGCCTTGAGGGCCTTGTTAATATCACCATACCTGCCTATGAGGACTCCGTTTTCATCCAGAACGTCCTTTTTGGCGTCAAAATCCAGTACGATATCACCGTATCGCATGGGCTGGGGCTTGCCCTCTTCCACAGCATGACTGAATTCGAAGTTAGAAATGGCCTGATAGCCATCACGCATGGCCTGTTCCCTGCCCTCCGGTGAGGCAGGGTACGCCGCCCATTTCATTGACATGCCTGCCAGTTTCGCTTCTCTGGGGCCAGGGAAACCGGCATAGATGATACTTTTTGTGTCAGTCTTCCTTTCCAAGCCGTTTGTTTCAAGATTTTCACTCATGATGTCCTCCGAAAGAATTGGATTGCATATCATGTCAATCGGGATGTTTGGTACATGATTGGGGTGATATGCATATAGTAATGACGTATTGGTACATATTGAAGATGCCCATCATGATTTTGAAATCTGGATAACATCTCTGTGCAACCGTGCAAGTAAAGCAACGGTGCAAATTTGACGATGCAATTTGATGCAACGTACAATAATATGGCTTCAAATACGCCAATAAAACACCATATGGAGGAGTGCATGAGCCAATCAGTCATGACTACCGGAAATCAGGAGATTGATAATGATCTGTTCGCAACGCTTGAAAAGGAACTGCCTGCTATGTTTGACAGGGGAACGGCATCAAAACTCATGGGTGGCGTGCTCAGTCCCAAGACGCTTTCCAATGCCGATGCCAAAGGGACTGGCCCCGGCGTGCGCATGAAGCTGGGCAAGAAAATTGTCTACGAGCGAGCTTCGTTCATTTCCTGGCTGCGCGACCGCGTGAAATGACGAACAGAATCAGTGGCGAAAACCGCTGTCTGTCAACAAGAAAATCTGCCATCCCGCCCCCTGCGTGGGGGTGGGACTGGTGGCTACGGTGGTATCGGATTTACTGCGTGTCATGTTCATAAGGGTGGAAAAGCGTCTGAAAGTACCCTCAGGACGCTTTTTTGATGTCCAGAGCAGGGTTCTGGCCTTTTTGCAGGCTTGTGCATGAACGTGGAAGTCAGGGGGGAGTCTGTGGCAGTGTGGCGCATTGCGTTCTGTGCGGCGAGAACTGAAACACGAAGCTTTAAGGCTCTCAGCGTTCTAAATTCGTGCAGGTTTTGTTCTAGCCACAAATTCGCAGCCGAAATGGCACGGGCTTGTCTTGCCCTATTGACCATGCATACCCGGCAATCAGCAGTAGGCAGAGGTGACCGCAGCAGATGTATCTTTGGCCCCTAGCCAGATGTGCAACAGAGCGCCAAAAAGGTGTTTTCCATCCACCTGAAAAGAGTCACGGACGCCATGGCGGTATCCCGATCCAACACCTATGAACATAGCCGCAGCACGCGGCCTCGTCCGAAACGATACAGCAAAGCGGAAGATGCATTCCTTCTGCCGCTGTTCGTCGATATCTTGGGCGGAAGTCAGACGTATGGTTATCGGGTATCCAACGACTGCTTAACCGACATTTTGTTGGCCGCTGTTGCACTCCGTCTAGCATTGCAAAGGCATTAGTGAAAACAAAGCTGGCTCACGATAGGCTAGAGCTTAAGGCGAGAGGCCAGGTCAAAAGATACTGGTGACTTTACAGCAAGAGTGTGCGTTAAAAAATCACCATAAACCCACAAATGAGAAGCAAAAAGGCGTCTAGGGATCACCCTAGACGCCTTTTTGCTATAACATTTGGACTAAAACCCGTTTTTTACGGCAAAGCCTTACGGAAAAAGTCCCTGTGAAGCATGAATTTAAGGTTATTCGACCCTTCATCGTGCAGGGTTATCCAGTTAAGAACTTCCAGTAATTTGAGAGCATTGTTTACTTCAACTGATTTGCGCCCGATGCGCTGCTGAATTAAAGTCGAAGTCCAAACTTGCTCAAGTTTAATGTACGTGTCCTCAGGCCGATTCCCGATGCTATCGATAATTTTTCTAGCAGTATTTGCGGCACACAATCCCGTTGGGCTAAACACGAATTCAACATGGGGTAATGAGTCGCAAATAATGTCTATGCCCACGCACATCTCATCCTCCGTGATGTAGGACTCGTGTGGCATAGTGCAACGCCAAGCATGATATGCAAGTGCATATCTTAATGACAGGCCACAAGCTTTGCGGAGCCAAGGCACGATGCTACCATTTTTAGCATTAGCTCCAAGAAGTCGATCAATTTCTTTGCTGAAGACACTGAGCCTATCCATGGCACCAACAGTAAGTTTTACCACATAGTGTTTCGCTTTGCTGTCTTGCGTATGGTACATATCCAAAAGTGATCTTATTTTTGAATTATATTTTACCATAGCTGTTGTGTCTGGACTGTTAGTTGGATTGTATCTAGAAAAAATATGAGGCATATAGCGTGCCGTCAGACCTACATCACTCAGATTTTCATTGCTGTACAATTTTTCTGCAATGCTATATTGAGACATAACGAGTATATTTATGGCTGGGTGTTCTAGGCGAATTTCTTTTGTGGCGTTTCCAGAAGGCCGCACATATTGCTCCTGAGTGGCCCCACGAAGAGCCAGACCAATATCTGCAGAGGGATCAAGGATAACTTTTTTTATAAAATCAGCCTCTGCGCTCATGATGTTGGCACATTCTCCATGTTCTTGCAGGTGCTTGGCCAACGCCATTGGCGTTATGGAATCCAGTATTAGGCGCGGGGCTATCTGAACAGTCGAATTTAACTTCTTGTAAGCGCCAAGCTGAAACTCTGCACTTTCATTGGCGAACTGCCCTAACATCTCCAGTGCCGTTGTGGTGTCGCTATGAACGGCTACTTTGATTATTTCCCTAAGCTTACATTTTTGTATTTCACGGACAAAGTCTTCACCAGCCTTCTGCCTAGCCCTAGAAATATTGCGGTGTTCCTCAGGCACAGCACGATCTTGTTCAACCCTCTTAAAAGGTTGAGCAATTGTTTTCAATAATGAGCTTTTCATTGTCCCTGATTCACCAATCGCTATTGTCTGAAGAATACCAGGCTCATTCCACAATGCTGTCGGGTTAATGGATATTCGCCCCCATATTGCCATGCTAATTGCAGACAAGAGCAACTTAATTGATCCCAAGTAGTCAGTTCCGTAGCTGTGCGCGAGAAATTCAACCTGCGGCTTAATATCGCAGGGGATATTGTACCTTGATTCGAGCCTACGAGGGATATCTTCCAACGGAATAATATCACAATTTACGTCATGAGACCTCTGACTTTCATAAAGATGAGTTTCGAGCTCGTACTCATCTTTATTGCGCATGTATCGCTTAAATTCTCCATAGTCATGATTTGCTCTTCTCAAGTCTGACGTTTCTCTTCTAGTCAAAGGGTAGCTCATTTTAACTCCTGACATATGATTGTTCGATTGAAAGGTGGTCAAAGAGTGGGGGCTCAACGCCCCCACTCTTTGACCACTAGCCTTCGAAGGTAGACACGACAAACCCGCTACTATCAGGGCTTTTTTCAATCTTGAGCAAGCCAGCGTCAGCAATGCCGTACTTTGCCAGAACGCCCTTGAAGACATCCGGAGTTTCAATGATGGTCTGGCCCGCAGACGGCGTAGAAAGCTCCCCCTTTACCTGAAGGGCAAAAAAAAGCTTGTACAGCAGATCAATGCGAACATTGAGTTTTTTCGCGATGAAGGGCAAAGGAATTCCTTCCTTGTAGCTTTTAGCCAGGGCCTCTTTAAGGTCCAGAAGCTGGCTCTTTGTACGACGTTTACGTTGCGCACCATTATCTACCGCAGCCTTTGCGTTGTTGTCGTCATAATCAGCTGTTGACGCAGTAGAGATGGCCTGTACCTTGGGGACGAACATTTCCCCAGATTTGTCCTCAGGCCTGCACGGAGTTAGTTGGGTATCCATAAAATTTTCATCATGTTCACTCATACTGTCTTCCTATATATCCTCATCAGCAGCAGATGCTGCTGATGAGAATGCTTGAGATGGCTGATATATCTGCATCGCAATTATTTTTGCTACTTCCGCTACCAGAAAAGCCCTTACTACGAGCATTCTAGTTATTGACGCGACACATATCTTCGGAAAGCCAAGCCAAAAAGGCGTCACGCAGAATAAGAACCTTGCGAGCCGATATCTTAACAAAGCAGTGGGCGGGGATCTCGCCGCGGGACCTACGATTCTGAATCGTGCGCCAGCGGAGGCCCTTACTTGTCAAATAGTCGATCATGGTGCCCGGGAAAGATTCAGGCAATATCGCAGAATACTGATCAATGAGCGTAGTCGCCATGAGTCACCTCATTTTTAGAGCGTGAGCTAAGATTGCATCTTAAGCGCAGTTTCCTGGCTTTAAGATGACCGCTATGTCAGGCAACACACATTTGAGGGAAGGCTTGCGGAAGGAGGGGGAGTATGGCAGACTGAGATTGTAGTTAATCAGTCAGGCCGAAGCCGTTGGCGCGGTTTCCCCCTGCACAAGCCCGGTTGCCCTCTGTGGGTGGCCGGGTTTTTATGCTATTTTTCAGGCCCGTGCTGTCGCTGGTGCATAACACGACAACTTGGGGAACAAAAAATGGTCTTATTGGTTTTTGCCACAAAAAGTTTGCTGCACTTTGGGCATATTCGCATCATTGCAAAAGTGTCATCCCCTTGATTCAACCCACGCTTAACAATTTCGTAAAACTCTATATATTCTTGGATCGTAATAGGATCAAAGTGGTACTGCCAGCCAAGCTTAGGGTGAAAAGGATCATCACTTAACAAAAATTTGATCTTTTTAGGGAAAAGAGGCTTGATCATATCGTTGAATATCGATTCGACTACGCGTTTGTTTTTAACAACATCCATGAAGAATGACCTATAGAAGTCCCTATCTCCATCAAGAATCTTACTTACCTCATTGAACTTTCCATCATTTGGCGTCGTATACACATCACAAAAATCAGCATAGTTATCTTTGACATTTGAATAATGATATAGAATTTTTCTGTCTTCCTCTGACAAAAGCACAACCATTTTGTCCTTGTCATTACTGTATACATCACTGTTACGACGGACTTTATCACTATCATGGTTATTTTTGGCCTTGTCACGAATGTATACCTTTCTTACCGGGGTGTTAGACATCCACGTGGATACATAAGGAGTGCGCGACAAAAATATTGCATGGTCACCGCCGTTAAGCCAATCCATCAGGGGGGTCTGTCCTCTGTGCGTTTTCATATCAACCTCGTGACATTGGTCTACCCAATACTGCTTCAGTTGTCAATACAAAACGAACATGCGTAACATTTTTACACCACTTCGACCTCGTAGCTCTCGCTACAGATCACTTACCAGCGGGATAAGAGCGGGATAACCGGCAAAAGGACGCAAAAAAGGGTTTGTGAGCGGCTTTGAGCCATCTTCACAAACCCTTGATTTAACTTGGTACCGGGAGCGAGACTTGAACTCGCAAGAGGTTGCCCTCGGCGGATTTTGAGTCCGCTGCGTCTACCAATTCCACCATCCCGGCAGACAGGCCAGCATACTGCGACCAACGTCGCATGCTTGGTGTGAGAGGCTTTGTAGCCCAAGGCACGACGAGTAGTCAAGCCCCATAATCGTTTGCCGGCTTCACCACGCCGCCCCAGGCAGGCAACAC
>Ga0183101_1000467_pt2 | contig 13249 bp, 13 predicted proteins | sample Biomet3_FD_127790 | JGI IMG/M metagenome (GOLD analysis project Ga0183101, IMG submission 127790) | Microbial communities from bioreactor (seeded with sewage sludge) at LBNL, California, USA - Biofuel metagenome 3 | ecosystem: Engineered > Bioreactor > Anaerobic > Unclassified ... | reverse complement strand
CATTGTTCCGTTTGTGTATGATAGCAGTGTGGAATTTAGTAACGGGTATGCGGTTGTCGTAAAAAACAAGAAATACGGTATTATAGATTCTACCGGTAATCTTGTCGTTCCATGTGTGCATAATAGTATTGCCACCGGGTACTACTATCAGCCGCTTGCAGACTCAGATCTTTTGCCCTATAAGATGAGAGCAAGAATTAATCCAAACGAGCAAATATTTGAAATTTTTGACGGAGAGAGAGAAGATGCAATAAGGTACTATACTGACATAAAGGGGAATTGTTATATGGTTCCTTTTTCTGCCTCACAATATGCTGATTATTATGCGGACGTTAAAATGAACGGATTATGGAGTGGAGATAAAGGCTGGATGAAAAGGGGAGAATTTGAGAAGACGGATGATTATCAGAAGCGTACGGATCCGCAGACTTGTGCTTTGAAAGTGTCGCAGTTTAAGGAAGAGGCCCGGAAATTCTACCTTGGTCTGGTGAAATTGGGAACAAAACTTATATTTTCAATAGGAGACTATAATGCAGATAATGAATGTTTTAGCGTACATGAAAATTGTTTCGGCGATTCCAGACTTTCTGTTCCAATTAAGGATGCACAAAGTTTTAAAAAAATATGGAATGAGGGTTCTGTGCCCGGTGCCCGCATGAAAATTGAGGCAACTCCGGAATATCGATTGAACGGAGAACATGTAGATCTTGCATCCGTTACTTTTTCTATAGTGTCTGATGTGATGGATACTGTTAAATATCATACCATCAGTGTCTTTAAATATGCAGGTGACGGTTATAGGAAATCTCTGCACAATAGCAATCCGTACGGTTACGCAAACAGCATTCAAAGAGAAGCTGATGAGGCAAGAAAAAAAGTTGAGGAACGGAAAAATGAACATGAAAATGATCTGAAAAAGAGAGAGGAGATCAAAAAAAAGCAGGAAACCCTTGCGGCTGATTCAGCCAAAGTTGCCTATTATGCAGAATCGATGGAAGAATATATGGATGATGACGACTGGGAAAAGGCCGAAGAGACCGCACAAATGTTGTATAGCAATTATTCCACAATCCTGACGCAGAACAGGAAACAGCTTGCACGGGTCTATTTTATTGAAGCCTATGCTTTTTTTAAGCGTAATCTGGATTTTAATATTGAGGCGGATACGGATGCTTCTGCCTATTTTAAGGCATACAGAGATGAGGCGGAGTCACTGGCGGAAAAGTGCACTCAGTCCATCAATGCTTATCCAGATTATTCTAACCAAGCCTACTTTTATAGGGGAATTGCTTATATTATTTTGAATTACCCTGAAAATGCAGCGTCTGATTTTAAAGCGGCAATGGAAGGAGATGCCTCGCTAAAGGGACTATGTTATTACAACACAGGTATCTCCTATAAAAATAACAGCTGGTATAATGACGCGATAGCCCAGTTTAAACTGGCGCGATCTTGCACCAATGACGATAAACTATCAAAGGAGGCCCTGGATAAAATTAAAAATTGTCAGGAAAAACTAGATAATAAATAGCCGGTGTCTCTTAAAAAGATCCCGCACTGAACAACGCGGCACTTACATGATAACGAATCGGTTTGCCGTGTTGCTGTGCTAACGTTTCTTAAGCAATTCCAAGCTCCTGTTTACAAATGTATTCAGATCCTTGCCTTTTAGCAGTCCGTTTGCAAGAAGCGCCAGATCCGTCAGTTGTCTCATAAGGGTATTGCCTTGCGCGAATTTGATCATAACGTTGCGGCGTTCTTCCTGTACAGAAGAGAGTTCCTTATTCAGCTTCTCCTTTTTATCTTTGTCCTCAGTGGAAATCTCCTCATCTTTCTTCCCTTTTGTCTTATCCTCAAGTACATGGATTGCGTCATGTATGTTGGCGCTCTTCTGAGCAAGGTCTGCAATTTGCGTTCCAGTCTCGTTGTCCTTTGCCTCCATAATACTCTTAACCAGAGGATTCTGAGCGTTCAGTTTAATAGTATATGAGTCAGGCATATCTCCGTAGAAATTAATTCCGCCACCCACGGAAGCCATCTCTTTGTAACGTCTCATAAACTCACTTTGAGTGATAATAATAGGGGCGGCATTCTCTCCAAGATTTTCAACATTAAGGTTATAATGCGGTCCCGCAGGAAGCACTGCAGAGAATGCATTCTCCAAATCCGTCTCCTCTCCCTCTTTCAATTTAGGTTTCTCCACATCTTTTTTAGGAATCAATTCATCAACACTGTCTGCGTCCACACGTGCAAAGTGACAATCTTTTAGCTTGGATTCCAGCAGGTTGATAAAGTGAGCATCCAGTTGCGTGTCAAAAATCGCAACTTGATATCCTTTGTTTTCCGCCGTCTGAATGTATGCGTATTGCGCAACAGGGTCAGTAGCATACAGATAGACAACTTTCTTATCTTTATCGGTTTGCGCCGGCTCAATCAGTTTCCTGTAATCATCATAATTCATGTACTTGTAATGGCCTGATGCTAAAGCTCCCGACAGTTTTTGTTCTTTATTTTCTCCCTCTTTTTTCTCTTCCGTTTTGTTTTCTATTGCCTTCTCATCATATACTTTAAACATTGCAAACTTAAGGGCGCGCTCGCAGAACTTCTCATCTGTAAGCATTCCGTACTCAATGAATATCTTTAAGTTATCCCATTTATCCTCAAACTCTTTCTTGTTATTCTTTGCAATATCTTCCAATCTGTCGGCGACCTTACGGGTTATGTAAGTGGAAATCTTCTTTACGTTTTCATCTGCCTGAAGATAACTTCTGGAGACGTTTAAAGGTATGTCCGGAGAATCAATTACGCCGTAAAGCAATGTTAGAAAATCGGGAACTATGTTCTCTACCTGATCAGTTACAAACATCTGATTACAAAATAGTTGTATCCGGTTCTTTGTGATGTCCATTCTGTCTTTAATCTTTGGAAAATACAGAATTCCGGTCAGATGGAAAGGATAATCTACATTAAGATGGATCCAGAAAAGAGGGTCCTCTTTCATAGGATAAAGTTTCCTGTAGAAATCCAGATAATCCTCATCTTTTATTTCAGAAGGAGTCTTTGCCCAAAGAGGGGTTACATCATTTATTATATGGTCTTTATCTGTCTCAACATTTTTACCGTCTTTCCACTCTGTCTCCTTCCCAAATGCAATTGAGACGGGCATGAACTTGCAATATTTGGTAAGCAGCTCCTCAACCTTTTCCTTCTTTGCAAAATCTTTGGAATCGTCATCAAGATAAAGAGTTATGGTTGTACCTCTCTCTGTTCTGCTGCTTTCCTCCATAGTATACTCGGGAGAGCCGTCGCAACTCCACTTGACACCCTTTGCCCCTTCAGTCCATGACAATGAGTCAATCTCCACCTTTTTAGAGACCATGAATGCAGAATAAAACCCAAGCCCAAAGTGTCCTATAATGCTGTCCAGCTGATCTTTATATTTCTCCAAAAATTCACCTGCACTGGAGAATGCAATTTGGTTAATATACTTATCAACTTCCTCTGAAGTCATGCCGATACCGCGGTCGGTAATAGTCAATATGTTGGCTTTGTCATCATTGGCAATTTTTATTGTCAAATCTCCAAGTTCTCCTTTATAATCTCCCTTGCCGGCAATGGCCTTCATCTTTTGCGTAGCATCTACTGCATTGGCTACCAGCTCTCTAAGAAAAATTTCATGATCAGAATACAAGAATTTTTTAATGACAGGGAATATGTTCTCTGTAGTTACTCCAATTTTACCTTTTGCCATAATATCTTAATTTTTAATTGTTTCCGTTAATTATTCCCGCGGCTGTGGTATTTAGTGTAGTTGCTTATGCAGAACTGACCGCTATGTTAATTAATTGCACCGATACAAATCAAACAATGTACCAGCGGAAAATGCTGACAAAATGACAAAATGCAAAGGTGTTTGTTAAGAGGGTGCTGCTTCTCAATGCAATGCCACCGGCAGTGCAGAGGAGTAGTGTGAGTGTTTAAACTCTATATCGGCTTATGAATCAAGTAGCTTTAGCAGCTTGCGCAGCAACCATTTACGGGTTGCAAACAGTAGCAGGCATCCTGCAATTATCCCGATAGTATCAGCAACGGCATCGGCTGGGTCCTCGCTTCTATAAGTAGTAAGGCCTTGCAAGAACTCCGTGGTGATGGCTGTGCAAATACCGGCAACGATGATAATCAGATACATCCAGCCGTCGGGAATATGAAGTTTATAATTTAATTTAATAAAAAGCCAAACCACAAAAGGGAAAGGGAAGAACATGCAAAAATGGATGCATTTGTCAGTAGGGATGCCAAGAAAATAGTTGCTGATTCCGGTGTCCTTGAAATGATAAAGACACAGGAACAGCAGCACTGCATAATAAAGCAGCAGAATGCAAAGCGCTAAATATGAGAAATTTTTTCTTGTCATAAATTTGCTATGAGCCTAATTCTTAAGGTTAACTGTTCAAGTTAAATTATTCAAGTTAAATTATTCAAGTTAAATTATTCAAGTTAAACTGTTCAAGTTAAACTGTTCAAGTTAAACTGTTCAAGTTAAACTGTTCAAGTTAAACTGTTCACAGACTCTTTAAAACGGCAAAGTTAACAAAAGATGGGGGTAAAAAAATGGCGGCCGCAAAAGCAGCCGCCTAGACAGTAAAAAATCTTATGAAAATTAAACTTTAGATATCTAATATCTATTTAATTGTTACATTTTTGCTGTCAATCTTCACTTGTGCATTACCATAGCAAGTTAAGTGCGCCATAGTATTAACTTCTCCGGTTACGGTGCTCATGGCTTTGACCGTTGCCTTGCTTACTCCGCTTAGATCTACTTCGGCATTTCTAGCGTTCAGATCGCTTGCTTCACATTTGCTTGCTCCTGAACATTCAAGTTTAATTAACTGTGCATTTCCGTTAAGGTCTGCATTTGATGCTCCGGAAAGTTCAACATTAAGAGAGTTGGATGTTACATCGGTGCGCAGTTTGGAAGCTCCTGATAATGAGCCAGTCAAATCAACCATTGTGCCGTTCAGGCATGTAACGGAAGCTCCGGAAAGTTCCAGGTTTACAATTTTAAAGCTTCCGTTTACAAACATCTTTCCTGCGCCGCTTACATCTGCGTTCAATGATTCAACAGCGAGAGTTGTGTTATCCATAAATGCAGCGCCGCTAATTTTACATGTAACCTTTCCACCTTTAAAAGTTCCCTTTGTTTTCAATTTTGAAGCCCCGGAGAGGATCACTGCATCCAGCTTCTTCATTTTAGCATTAACCATTAAATGTACGTTTTTATCCTTCCACTGTCCGAATCTGTTAATAAGTCCGGCTTTCCTGGCTCCTCTTTCATCTATATCTAGTGTCAGGATACCACTGTCATCTCTTACGGTAACATAGTTTAACCACTCTCTTGAATCTCTATCGGTGATTACCTGGACAAGGTCCGTATTGCCCTCCTCTATAGTTACATCAAAGATAGAGCATGCCCTAATTCCGTGTAAATCAGAAACTTTATAACGTTTCATATAATTTTGTCCAAATACAGAGGACACTGTTAGTAATAGGGCGCACGCCGCCAATAAAATCTTTTTCATGCTATAAATGTTTTGTATTATTTCCAAAATTTAAAGTTGTTCTCTTCCGGATTGTTTTGTGCTATAAAGACTTTGATGTTTTTTAGTCCGGCCATTTTCTGGTTGTAGTATTTCTTTAGTATCTTAAATTGCTCATCTTTAGATAATTCGGAAGGTATTTGTTCCGACATTGGAATTGCATCTTCCGTAAGGGCGGATACAACGCTTTTAACTTGAGCTTGTGCTGCATCTCCGGCGTTGCTGCTGGAATTAATTAGGACATTGCCGTAATTTTTCACTTGTTTCAAGTATATGTTCTCCATGGCTGCTACGTTTGTAATTCCTTGAGGAGAAACAAGTTTAACCCGTTCTATATTATTCTCCTTGAGTATGAAGAAAAGACAAATTGCAGCAATCGCAACAGATGGTGTTGCAAAATACAGCAGCGCCTTCTTTGTAGTGAATCTTCTGGCGGTCTCTGCAAACCAATTCCCCGCGGAATTCAAAACATCTTGCAGTCTATTACCGTTATGCGGTGCTTCTGCGACATTTTCATCTGCCTTTTCTTCTGCGCGCACGGCCTCCAGCTTTTTAAGAAATCTATTCTTGTGTTCTGCAGGGAGTTCTCCATTGTCAAACAGATCCCTGTTCTTCTCTACAAAATTTTCCAAATCATTAATCTCTTTCATATCTTTCCCTCCTTATAATTGTTTAGTATTGAATGTATTATCTTTGTCCAACTCCTCTGCAATTTTGTTTCTGCCCCTCATAAACTGGCTTCTGATTCCACTCTCAGTCAATCCCGTTATTTGTGCAATTTCCTCGTAATCATATCCTTCAAAAAGACGGAGTGACACAATCATTCTTGAACTGCAAGGCAGTGACATCAATATTTTTTTTATTTTTCCAATAAGTCTTGCAACATTGCCGTCTCTTTCATCCTCACCTTCAGGCAGATTCAAACTTACTGCCTTTTCATTATCCTCCATCCTCTCTTCAGTTTTTAAATCGTCCTTTATATGATCGCGATACTTATCCTCCTTCGCTTTCTTCCTAAGCAAATCAATGGACTTCCTAACGCAGACACTCTGGAGCCATCCTCCAACGTTGTTAATCTTCTCTTTGTTTGGAAATTTATAATATTCAATTACAGTGTCCTGCATAACATCCTCTGCGTCAAACGAATTTCCAAGTATTCTTAGACTTGTGAAATACAAGCGTCTGGAATGACAGTTGTAAATATTCTCTATATCCGCCGGGTTGTCTTTCATAATGTCTCACAGGTATGTCGCAGAAGCTGGCTGTTTGTTGCAGATTTTGCACAAAAAATTGCTAAATTTGTGGAATAAGCAATAGAAACGCCTGAAAATCACCGCAAAAGTAATAAAAAATTAAATAATAAAACTATGAATAATTCAATAGCAACTTTTCCAGTTCCTCAGAATGAACCGGTTAAGAATTACGCACCGGGAACTCAAGCTCTTAAAGAACTTGATGCAGAACTAAAGAGACAGAGTAAACAAATTGTAGAAATTCCCTTGATTATTGACGGCAGGGAGGTTAAGACCGGAGATATTGGCAAGGTGGTTGAGCCTAATGATCATAAGCATGTTATTGCAAAGTATCATAAGGCCGGCGAGAAAGATGTTAAAATGGCCATTGCCGCGGCAATGAAGGCTCATGAGGCTTGGGGTGAGACAGATTGGAGGGTAAGAACCTCTATTCTTTTGAAGGCGGGAGAATTAATTGCCGGCAAGTACAGAGAGAAAATCAATGCATCAATTATGCTTGGGCAGAGCAAGGATATATTCCAGTCAGAAATAGACCTTTGCGAGCTTGTAGATTTTCTAAGATACAATGCTGCGTTTGCGGGACAGATTTACGCTATGCAGCCAAAACCGGATGCAGGCATGATAAACACCTTGGAATACAGACCTCTGGAGGGATTTGTATTAGCAGTTACTCCTTTCAATTTCAGTTCTATTGATTCAAATTTGAATATGTCTCCGGTTATGATGGGCAATACAACTCTTTGGAAACCATCATCTACCGCATATTTGTCCAACTATTATATTATGCAGGTATTTATGGAGGCAGGCCTTCCTGCAGGAGTTGTTAACTTCCTGCCTGGCAAGGGTTCAGTTATTGGTAATGCCGCGGTTGCTTCAAAAGATCTTGGCGGTATTCACTTTACCGGCTCAAGCTCAACATTTAACGGACTTTGGAAGAGCGTTGGAATGAACATAGATCATTACAAAACCTTTCCAAGACTCGTTGGAGAGACGGGCGGAAAAGATTTCATTTTTGTTCATAAGAGTGCCGATGCTGACGCGGTTGCAAATGCAGCTTTCTGTGCATCATTTGGATATGCAGGTCAGAAGTGTTCTGCATGCAGCAGAATGTACTGCCCTAAATCTTTATGGGATAGCGTATTAAAAGGAATAAAAAAGCGCATTGGTGAAGCTAAAGTAGGCGGCATTATGGACCACAATAATGTAGTAAATGCAGTTATCGATGAGGCTTCATTTGATAAAATTGCGGCAGCAATTGAGTTTGTCAAGAAGTCTAAGGATGGAAAGATTGTAGCCGGCGGAAAGCATGACAAGAGTGTTGGATATTTTATTTATCCTACCGTAATTGAGACGTCTAACCCTCATTTCAAAACTATGGAAGAGGAGTTGTTTGGACCGGTTCTTACAGTTTATGTTTATGATGACAACAAACTTGATAAGACACTTGAACTTTGTGAGAGTACTTCCCCTTATGGACTTACAGGTTCCGTATTTGGAAATGACCGTCTTGCATGTGAGGATATTTGCCGCAAGCTTAGATATTGCGCCGGCAACTTCTATATTAATGATAAGACAACGGGCGCAGTTGTTGGTTATCAACCATTTGGGGGCTCAAGAGCATCCGGTACAAATGATAAGGCTGGCAGCATGCTTAATCTTTTAAGATGGGTAACCGTTCGCGCAATTAAAGAGGTTTTAGTCCCTCCTACAAATTGGAAGGGGACCATTTAATATCTGTCGCTACAGATATTTTACAGAAGATTCTAATTCAATAAATATTATGACAAAATCAGTACATCAACTTCACAAAGAGGCAATGGTTGTTGACACTCATTGTGACACTCCGCTCCGTCTTGCTGACGAGCACGCAGACCTTGGCGTTAGAGGAACAGAGGGACATAATGACTTTGTGAGGATGAAAGAAGGCGGCGTAGACGTTTCATTCTACGCTATTTACACGTCCGGTAAATTAACTCCGGATGAGTCTACCCGCAGAGCTTTGCAGTTGATTGCGCTCACAAGAGACGCAATTGACGCAAATCCTGATAAAGTCGGATTTGCATCAACGGTAAGGCAGGCAAGAGAGTTGAAGGCGCATGGCAGGGGAGCTATCATGTTTGGGATGGAGAACGGTTCTCCAATTCAAAATGACATGGCGTTGCTGCATGAGTTCTATCGCCTGGGTATCAGATATATAACTCTGAGCCACGCATATAATAATCAAATTTGTGATTCATGCGCTCCAAAAGAGAAGACATGGCACGGTCTGAGTCCGTTTGGAAAAAAAGTTGTTGCAGAGATGAATCAGCTTGGTATCATGGTTGATTGCTCACATATTTCCGATGAGTCATTTTATGATTGCCTTAAATATTCAAAAGCTCCTTTTGTTGCTACACACTCTTGTTGCAGAGCGCTTTCCAATCATCCGAGAAATATGACAGACAAGATGATTAAAGATCTTGCTCATGCCGGAGGCGTTATTCAAATTAATTTTTATCCCGCATTTATCAGTAAAGAGTATGCTGACCAGTTCTGGGATTTAGCTGATATTTATGAGGATACGCAGAAGGCATATTGGAAAAGCGACAAAAAAGGAAAAAAAGAAGTTGCAGCTTTCCGTCTTGCAGAAAAGAACATTTTAAAAATAAAGAGGCCTACGGTTAAAGATTTGGTAGACCATATAGATCATGTTGTCGATTTAGTTGGGGCGGATCATGTAGGACTTGGTTCTGACTTTGACGGGATAGAGACAACTCCGGTTGGACTGGAGGATATCTCCAAAATGGAGAATATTACCAAAGAGCTGGTTGCCAGAGGTTATACAGAGACAGATGTTAAGAATATCCTGGGTGAAAACTTGCTAAGAGTTTTAACGCGTGTTGAAGATTTAGCTTATACGTTTTAAACTGTCAAAGTACAAGTTAAGACAAATAAAAAGAGCCGGAAAAATCCGGCTCTTTTTATTTGTCTTATTACTATTTTTTCAACTTATTTTCCGGTTCCATTAAACCGGCCTTCTTTAGAATTTTATCTAAATCGGTAACCATGTTCCAGCGGTCATGATCATTACGATTTTCAAATACAAGTACCGTTAGATTTGCGCCGGGGAAGAATGCTTCATAAATTTGGAAGCCTCCGTTATCTCCTGTATGATAGACTTTTAATGGGAATCCGGGTTGTTGCTCTATGAACCAGCCATAACCATAATAAGTATTTGGTCTGTTTTGATAATCGCAGTATTTGCTGCCGGTTACTTTTGTTACCGGAGACTGCGCCTCGCTCTTCATTTTTGCAGAAATAATTTTGTTATCTCTCAGCGCCTTTATCCATTTAATAAACTGATGGGTGGATGTGTAAATTCCGCCGTCCGCCTTGGTAGCAAAGAACGATTCCTCTCCATAATCGTATTCGTGAAATTTCTTTGTACCCTCTTTGGCATCCGGAGTATCAGTAACATAGCCGTGTGCCATGTGGGGAATTTTTCTGTCTGGCTCAAAATAAACCGTGCTGTCCATTCCGGCCGGAACAAAAATATTATCATGCATATATTGCTCAAAGGGAAGACCGCTTATTTTTTCTATGAATAAATAAAGCAGCTGGAAAGTAGGGTTGATGTACTCATACTGAGTGCCTGGCTGAAAATGCAAACTGTCAAGATTTTTCATGTATTCAATAGATTGCATATCAGTTGCTTTTAATACAAATTCTCTGTCATCTCTTGGACGCGCGTCCGGAATTCCGGATGAGTGAGACATAAGATTTGCAACAGTGATCTCTGAAAACGGTGCTTTCTTAGGAGGCAAATATGGAAGAACTTTTGGAGATACGTCATATATACTCTTATGAATATCAATTAATTTCTGGTCATCCATTTTTAAAATAGCTACTGCTGAAAATTGTTTTGAGCAAGAGGCTATGTTAAAAAATGTATTGCCGTCAATTTTAGACGAGTCTTCATAATTTGCAATTCCATATCCTTTATCAAAAAGAATTGAATCGCCCTTCATTATTAGCACTGCGCCTCCGGGATTTGTAAACTTTGGATTTCCATTTCCGTCAACCGAATAATGTGCCGTAAACAGAGAATCGATCTCATCCATGGCAACGGCAACTTTATCTTTGTTTGCTTTCTTTCCGCAGGATACCATAATTAATAGTGTTAATAGGGTTAATGAACTAAAATACAGGCATTTATACAATGCGCAAATAGGTTTTTTACTGTTCATAATATATTGTTTTGATTATTTTCTATTTTGAATCCCGACAGTTTAAATTAATTCTCTCTGCATGCACAATCTGAAAAAGTCCAGAGCGCTTGATGCAAATCTCTTAATGTTCACCGCGCGGGTGTTTTTAAATGTCTTAGTCGTTGTGACTGTTCCATTTGGACCGGAAACCGCAATCCAAAGAGTTCCAAGAGGTTTCTCCTTTGTTCCGCCTCCGGGACCTGCAATTCCGGATGTTGCAATAGAGTAGGAGGTCTTAAGTTTTTTCTTAACTCCCTCCGCCATTTCTCTGACGCACTGCTCGCTAACTGCGCCGTATGTATCTAAAATTTTTTTGCCGACACCAAGAATTCCCATTTTTATGCTATTATCATAAGAGATAACGCTTCCGTAAAAATATCTGCTTGCACCGGGAACGGACGTAATAAGGTGAGCTAAAAAACCTCCGGTACAAGACTCTGCAGTTGAAATAGTTGCTCTCTTTTTTAGCAATATTTTTCCAAGTACTTCATAAGGGGCTTCATCATCAAAACTGAAGATAGCGTCTCCCAAAATTTCAGACAAAGAGGCGGAGTATTTTTTTAATTCTTCTTCTCCCTCTTTTTGGGTTGTGCCGTATATTGAAAGTCTCAATCTTACCCCCATAATGGGGTCCGGCAAGTAGGCAAGATGAAGATTTTCCGGAAGCGCATCTTCCCATTTTTCAATCTTCATAGCCAATGCAGATTCCGGAATACCGGCTGTGCATATTGTCTTATGAAAGATGTCATCTAGTTGATAATGCTCTTTTATTGAGGCAATTATATCTGGCAACGCGCGCTCCGTCTCAAACGGAACGCCGGGCATTGAGAACAACAGATTCTTTCTTCCGTATTTGCTTTTTGGAAATGAGAACTGCATAATAGGGGCGGTCCCAACTTTGTTTGGAATCACCGTACATGTTTCAGGAACACAGGCTTGAAGCTTGTTTATTTCTAACATCTGAACTCCGCGCGCAGTAAGAATTTTCTCAATGATATCATATTGTTCTTTGTTGCGTACATCTTTTTTACTGCCGCTCAATTTACCTAAAATATTTTTTGTGATATCATCTTTTGTGGGACCGAGGCCTCCTGTAACGAGCACAACGTCAGTTGTTTTTAGGCATTGCTCTATATAGTTCAGCATGTCTTTGCTGTTATCTCCGCAGGTGACCATAGAGTTAACCTTTACTCCAATTTTATTCAATTGTACTGCAATCATTGATGAGTTTGTGTCCACAACCTGGCCAATCAAAAGCTCATCTCCAATTGTACATATTGATGCTGTAACCATTTGTTTTAAAATTTATTTTTCAAGATTTTCCTTGTGTATTATCTATTTAATGTTCTTAACAAGATATTTATTAATCTTTTTTACAAATCCAGGCCCGTTATATATAAACCCGCTATATACCTGAACCAGAGAGGCTCCGGCATCCAGCATCTGTTTTGCCTGTTGCGGAGACATAATTCCTCCGCTTGCAATGATAGGCAAAGAGCCTCCAGTCTTGCGGGCTATGTATGAAACAAAATCCAATGTCTTTTTAAATAACGGAGCTCCGCTTAATCCTCCGTTGCCAATTGCATCCAGCGTCTTATTGTCTGTCTTTAATCCGTCTCTGCTGATAGTTGTATTTGTGGCAATTACACCGTCGAGACCTGAAACAAGTATTGTGTCTATAATTTCATCCAACTGTGTATAAGGGATGTCCGGCGATATCTTAAGAAGGATAGGGCGGTAATCATCATACATTCTGCGCAATTCCAAAAGTTTATCTATGATTTCAGATAAATTGGTGACATCTTGAAGTTTATAAAGATCTTTGACATTAGGGCAAGAGACGTTTAGAGCAATGTAATCTACAATATCATATAAATATTCAAAGCAGATTTCATAATCTTTTGCCGCTTGTTCAACGGGCGTATCTTTCCCTTTTGTAATGCTTGCCCCGATAACGCAATTTGGATGGTGTCTTTTAATATAGGATACGGCGTATTTCACCCCTTTGTTATTTATTCCCATCCTATTTATAATTGCCTCATCCTTAAGTAGTCTAAAGCATCTTGGCTGTGGATTTCCATCTTGCGGTTTTGGTGTCAATGTTCCTACTTCAATAAAGCCAAAGCCAAAATCCGACATATCATTATAGATA
>Ga0183101_1000271_pt8 | contig 13262 bp, 8 predicted proteins | sample Biomet3_FD_127790 | JGI IMG/M metagenome (GOLD analysis project Ga0183101, IMG submission 127790) | Microbial communities from bioreactor (seeded with sewage sludge) at LBNL, California, USA - Biofuel metagenome 3 | ecosystem: Engineered > Bioreactor > Anaerobic > Unclassified ... | reverse complement strand
GCCATTTTCTACCTTCCAGCCGTGATCGGGGAAAGCGGTCATTCCTGCTCCCCTCCAACCATTAGTTGTCTTTCCATCAAACAAAAGCTTCCAACCGGCTGATTTTTCTGCTTTAGTAAGTCGGTTCAAAGCATGTGCAGATTCTATTCCGGATTTTTTTACAGCAAGATGATCTGTTGTTTGTGCCTCCATTGCGAATGCACCAAATAAAAGTAAAGGCATTACTGCCCATTTCAAATAAGTTTTCATTTGTCTTTCAGATATTTATTTATTAAACATTTATATTGCAAAGGGATATGTGTACGCCAACAAATGTAATAATTATTCTGAACCTGACAATTCACGATGTAGAATTATTCATAAAAAATAATCTTTGTTGGATTTAGGACTATTGGTAGTCAGATTTATATCTAAATCTTAAAAGATAATAGGCTCATGAAAGGCTATAAATGCATAATATTTCTTACATTTGCTACAAAAAAAAAATGAGAATTACACCTTGGCGTAACTTTCAGGCAAATCTGAAGATTTTGCTTTTGGGTTACAGTATTTAATAAGATATTGTTCATTTCAATGAAATTATTAGCTTCGATAATGATAATAGCTGCGTGTTGTACGAATAAGATACTGGCCGAAAACTCAAACGTTTTGAAGGTCAATGAATATAAATTGGAGAATGGCTTAACAGTCTGGTTAAACGAAGATCATAGTCAGCCTAAGATTTTTGGTGCTGTAATTGTTAAGGCGGGTTCAAAAGACTGTCCTGATACGGGAATCGCCCATTACTTTGAACATATGATGTTTAAAGGCACCGATAAGATCGGAACAACAAACTATGCAGCAGAAAAGGAGATTCTTGATGTCATATCTCAAAAATACGATGAACTGGCCTCGACCACAGATCCCAAACAACGTGCACAATTATTGAAATCGATCAATGAATTGACTGTAAGTTCATCAAAATATGTAATACCCAATGAGTTCAATCGCTTGATCACACGCTATGGCGGTTCCGGACTTAACGCGGCAACTTCATATGATGCAACCATCTATTTCAACACTTTCTCGCCTCAGTATATCGAACAATGGGCCGAACTGAACAGTGAGCGCCTGATCGATCCGGTTTTTCGTCTTTTTCAAAATGAATTGGAAACCGTATATGAAGAAAAAAACATGCATGGCGACATGATTGGCGGACAAGTGATGGATACACTACTGTCGCGTTATTTCAAACCACATCCTTACGCCTACCCTATTATCGGAAGCACAAAGAATCTGAAGAATCCCCGTCTTTCGGAAATGCGCAAGTTCTTCAACGATTACTATGTTGCTTCAAATATGGCGCTTATCTTAAGCGGAGACTTTGATACGGAAACGATAATGCCTATAATCAAAAAAACATTCTCTCGTGTTCGCTGCGGAGTGGCACCTGTAAGGAAATCTGTAGATTTACCTCCATTCAAAGGGAAAGAGAAGATGAAAATAAAGTTGCCGATTCCATTTATTAAAGCTATAGGACTGGGGTTCAGAGGTGTTTCTGCCAATCATGAGGATCTGGTCGCACTAAAAATTGCAGTTGGCTTATTGAACAATACAAACGGGACAGGTTTTCTGGACAAACTGATGGTCGATCATAAACTGCTAAGTGCGGTAGCGATGAATGAGAATCTGAATGAAGCAGGCATACTGGCTGTGGCAGCAATCACAAAACCAATTATACAGACTTACGGTAATGCTGAAAAAATGATCTGGAAGCAAATTAATCGGATAAAGCAAGGCGATTTCAGTGATGAAGTATTTAATAGTATGAAACTTGAACAGAAACGTCAGTTTGCATCTGCATTGGAGAATATCGACTCGAGAACTACAATTATGATGAATCTGTTTTCTCAGGGAAAAAGCTGGAATGACTACCTGCAGGAAGTATCAAAAATCGACGCAATAACAAAAGAAGATGTGATTAGGATTGCTAATAAATACTTTACCAAAAATTATCTTTGTATCACAAAAAGTACAGGAAAGTATCCTAAGGATGATCTGCCTAAACCCAACTTTGCGCCTGTTGTACCGAAAAATATGGAAGCGTCCTCTGAATATGCCAAATATTTGACCACTATTCCGGTACAGCCGAACAAACCACGGCTGATTGATTTTGATAAAGATGTGAAAACGTTCCAGTTGGCACCCTTGGTAAGATTGTATACCACACCCAATAAGATGAATGATATCTTCACTATCGATATCATCTATAATGTAGGATTTTATAAAATGCCTGTCCTTACACAACTGGCAATGTATCTGCAGTTTCTGGGAACCGATACGCTGGCATATGAACAGTTCAGAAGCAAACTACAATCCATAGGTAGTACTTTGATGTTTGATGTCGCAAACAATTTTTTTGTTGTGAAAATCTCAGGCTTTGACAATCATATAAAAGAAACAATGGCTCTTGTGAATGATTTTATGCATCATGCCAAAGCTGATGATAAAAAAATCGACCAGTTATCTGACGAAGACAAAGTCACACGCAAAGCTTTTTATAAATCGAACGATAATATAGCCGGCGCTCTTTTGGAAAAAGTCAGGTATGGTAAAAATTCCAAATATCTGACAAAACTGACGCATTCGCAGATAAAGAAACTGAAAGGCAAACAGTTATTGGAGGTTTTTCAGACAGTTCAAAAGATTCAATGCAGCATACACTATTGTGGTACGCTCCCTGATGATGAGATTACACTCCTCATCAAAAATCATTTTGCTATTGATGACGTAAAGAATGAATCACAACTGTACTCGCCGGAAGTATTGGCTTATGAAAAACCATTGGTGTTCTTTGTCAACATGCCTGAGGTATCGCAAAGCATCATATACAGTTATGTAATGAGTAAACCGCAAACCGATATCAGGGAGCGTAATGCATCGCAGATGTTTTCTGTCTATTTTGGTGGAGGAATGTCGTCGCTGATGTTTCAGGAGATTCGCGAATTTCGGTCGTTCGCTTATCATACTAATGGAAGTTTTATATTATCTCCTTATCTGTTCAGGAATCAGCCCGGTCATTTTGTTACAATGCTTTCAACCCAGTCTGACAAAACAATCGATGCCATGACTCTGTTGGATTCGCTGATAAAAAAGATGCCGCTTAAACCGGAAAAGGTCGCCTCTGTCAAACAAAATATCATCAATCAGGTAAACAATGAGTATCCCTCATTTAGAACCCTGTCATCAAAAATTGATGAGTTCAGAAGAGAAGGATTTACAAGCGATCCCCGGCAATTTTTACTTGAGAACATCCGTGAGATGGATATGAACGACATCAATCGTTTTTATGAGGAAAATGTCAGCGAACATCCGGTCATCTACATCATTGCCGGCAACAAAAAGAAAATAGATATGGAAAAACTAGCTTCGTTCGGAACAATCATCAATGTAAAAAAGAAGGATATCTATAATTAACAAGTCTCGGACATGCATTCATACTATAAGAATCTTCTGGCAGTAGCACTCCTGCTCTTAATGGCATTTGGAGACTGTAACTTCACTAAGGCGGTATTGCTCGATAAAGGAATCAGTCAAGAACTTGCCCAATACAGAAAAGGAAACTTCGGACAAATACGTTATCATCTGTTTTTCTCTGTCCCGGAGAAAAAACAGGATTCCGTCACTGGTACAACCGAACTGATTCTCTCTATGAAGAAAGCACGTGATATCATCATTGATTTTCGTGGAAACAAGGAACAAATATCGTCTGTAACCTTAAATTCGAAAGCCGTATCATACGTTTTTAAAAATGAACACATCGTGATAAATGCTCAGGATGTATCCAAAGGCGAAAATCATGTAAAGATTGCATTCATCGCCGGCGACCAGTCACTCAATCGTCGTGACGATTTGTTTTATACTCTATTGGTTCCTGATCGCGCGCGGACACTGTTCCCCTGTTTTGATCAGCCAGATATGAAAGCATTATTCACACTTGCTTTAGAGATTCCGGCAACATGGAAGGCCGTCGCCAACGGAGCCGTTGAACGAATAGATTCGATATCTGTCCCAGGCCGTAAATGTTTCTATTTTCATGAAACCAAACCGCTCAGCACCTATCTCTTCTCTTTCGTTGGCGGCAATCTACAACAGTTGACATTTAGCCGGAATGGCAAACAAATCTCTATGTTTCATCGTGAAACAGATTCCAAAAAGATTACTCAATGTCCGGATATTGCAAACGAAGTGTTTGATGCTTTGGAATGGATGGAACACTATACAAACACTCCATATCCATTTGCCAAATACGATTTTATTATTTTGCCCGGATTCCAATTTGGAGGAATGGAACATACCGGTGCAACCTTATACAATGACAACAGTATCTTCCTCAATGAGAATCCGACGTTGGACGAACGCCTGCGACGCAGCACGCTAATTGCGCATGAGACCGCCCACATGTGGTTCGGCGATGATGTAACAATGGCATGGTTTAACGACGTATGGACAAAAGAGGTGTTTGCCAACTATTTTGCTTTACGTATTGTTGAACCACAATATAAAAAAATCAACCATAGACTCAATTTTCTGCTCAACTATTATCCCTCAGCTTATGCAGAAGATCGCACAGTCGGCACTACTCCCGTGAAGCAGAGGCTTGACAACCTGAACAATGCCGGTTTAGTGTATGGAAATATTGTATACGACAAATCACCCATTGTCATGAATATGTTAGTTCGGATGATAGGCGAAAAAAACTTTCGATCGGGACTGCAAGAATATTTAAAAAAGTATGCCTACAGTAATGCAACATGGGATGATCTGATTGCCATTCTATCTAAGCATACCCATAAAGATTTGAAAACATGGAGTCATGTATGGATCAACGAAAAAGGAATGCCTGAAGTCATTTGTAAAATGACCAACGATACTTTAATCGTTTCGCAAAAAGACAACTGGAATCGCGGATTGTCATGGCCGCAAACTTTCTTCATTCAGATAAAAAACGCAAATCATTCGGAAGAAATACCTGTCTCATTCGAGAAAAATATCAACTCCATACAAAAAAAACTCTCCTTCCATCCGAATGAATTTTCATGTATAATTCCAAACAGCGACGGGCAAGGATACGGATTCTTTCGTATCGGGAAAAATGAAACCGACAGTCTGTTTGCTACACTTAAAAGCAGTACAGACGAAATTTTACGAGGCTCATTATTAATCACCTTGTATGAAAACCTATTAAATCACACCCTTCAAGCAAATAAATATCTCAAGTACATGCTGTCTTACCTGCCGGAAGAGAAAAATCCCCTCCTCTTCTCGTCTGCCTTGAACTACATCAGCAGCTGTCAAAGACTGTTCCCAACAGATTCGAAGATTCTGGAAAAAGCGTTATGGAAAATTATAACTACCTCTCCTAATGAATCATTCCGCCTGCAGGCTTTCCGAGTTTACCGTTCCATCGCAGATTCGCCGGAAGCCATCAACAAACTGCAAACAATCTGGTACCGGCAATTGTCAATGCCTAAATGTAATTTAAGCGAGAACGATTATATCAGCCTTTCGTACATACTGGCTTTGCATCAACCGGAAAAGGCAAAAGAAATAACCGACACACAGCAGGCACGCATCAGCAATCCTGACAGAAAACGTGAATATGCCTTTATTGCACCATCTGTTTCAGCCGACAAAAACGTATGCGACAGCGTTTTCATCTCACTCATGGAAACCGAAAACCGCCGCATTGAACCCTGGGCTTCTGCTGCATTGGCAAATCTCAACAGTCGCCTGCGTCAAAAAGAAGCTCTTGATTATATACGTCCGGCATTAGAAAAATTACAGGAGATACAACGAACAGGTGATATCTTCTTCCCAACAAACTGGGTAAGAGCATTGCTTGGTGAACATTTTTCCATCGAAGCGCAACACGAAGTGGAGGCATTCTTTGCCGCTCATCCGGATTATCCTGAAATGCTTGGTAACAAAATCAGGCAGCAAGCGGATCATCTGTATAGAATAAACAAATAAATATCTTGGACCATAAGGCTATTCTTCTAGCAATTGCAACTATTTTAATGTTTAAATGGGATTCAGTGTCTACTTTTGTAAAGTTATCCGCATTAATTTTCACTTGTTTTACGAAGTATATATCCCTTTTTCTTAATTGAATCAATGCTTATCGTCGTATCGTCGCTTAAAATCTTTCTCAGATAGGTAATCTGCACATTCAATGCTAAAGAATTCGAATACGAATCGTTGCCCCAGATTCTGTTGAGTAACATATCACGATCAACAAGATTATTCAGATGAGATACCAGCAGAACAAGTATTTCTGATTGCCTGGATGTGATAGTATGAATTGTTCCGCAAACATTCACCTCATTGATATCAGGTGAAAAAACCGTTCTCCCTAATAAAAGTGGAATTGATTTCTCCGCCTCTGTAAAGCGTTCCTTAATCTTTGCAATCAGCTCTTCCGGATAAAATGGCTTTGAAATGTAATCATTTCCTTTTAGACTGAAACCTTTCAGACGGTCCGTCTTTTCTGTTCGGTCGGAAAGAAAGAATAGTAATACTTTCTTGTCTTGCTCACGAATATGTCTAGCAACTTCAAAACCATCTATTTCAGGCATATTTATATCCAGCAAAATCAGATCGGGATGGAATACAAGGTATTGTTCCAAAGCACTTTTCCCGTTGGTTACATGAACCACCTCATAACCTTCCTTTTCTAGAAATTTTTTCAGAAAAAGAGAATATTTCAAATCATCATCGGCAAACAGAATTTTCAACATACGCTTTTCTCCTGTGGAATATTAATTGTAAACTTTGCCCCTTCATTGATGTGACTACTTACAAAAATACTTCCTTTATGCGCATCAACAAGCATTTTTACATAGCTTAGTCCCAATCCAATGCCCGGAATATCCCGTTGCTGCACTGAACGACAACGATAAAACTTCTCAAAAATATGTACCTGATCGTCGGTAGATATTCCGAAACCATTGTCTTCCACTTCTATCAGAAAGCGACCAGTGAAACAATGTATTCGTAGCACAATGCGTGAATTTCCCCCTGAATATTTCACTGCATTCTCTAATAAATTACTGATAATATTGCCAATATGCATTTTGTCAGCCTTGACCAACATTGGCGTCTCGTCGGTTTCAAGTTTTATCTCCAACTTTCTTTCTGAAGGCAAACGTAACTGATGAATGGAATTTTGTGCAACACTCTTCAGATCAAAGCATGTTACATTTAGTGGAATCTCCTCTAGTTCATCATAAGTCATATCGCGCAACTTGGAAAAGTAAGCCGACAGATTATCTAACTCCGTCTGCGAATCATCGAGAGCCTCATCGAACAGCTGCTTGTCTGAACGCATTTCTTTATCTTTCAAAAAAGAGATCAGCATCTTCAAAGCTTGTACGGGACGTTTCAGTTCATGAATCATTGTATGCAGGAAATCGCTTCGCAACCGCTCGATACGGTTCTGAAGAGTGATCGTGCGAAACTGATAAATCAAACAGCCTATAAGTAAAGCCGACCAAAGAATAGATACAACAAGTTGCCAGAGCATCTCTTTTAAAATAGGCTGTATGGCCAGTTTCCCAGTGATGATCACATTGCTGCGGACCAATGGATTGAAACCATAAAGCAATGAATACGACGGATGCAGGAATGTAGGCCTACGGAGAACCTTTGGTTCCCAGACCAGTGAAGAATCATGACAAACTTTCACTGTAATGGATGCATCGTTCATACTTTTCTGCAACGCCTTCTCCAGTGAAGCTACGGAGACAAAATGTTTGACATTTGCAATATATTTAGTGATTGCATTCTGACATAGATATTCCTGAACAGGTTTCTCAAGATAAAATGTATCAATCTGCAATCTGTTGGTTTTACTAATATAAACGGTACTGTTTCTCACATTGCTTTCATTGGCCGAAATCGTTGTTAACCACACCTTTTTATCGCCTTTGCGGATGACACGGACAATCATGTCGAAATTTACATCTCTAGATCTATCCGTGGAAAAAATTAAATTGGCTGAATCATTAAGATCAGTTAGTTTAGCCTTAACCGATTCCTGTACAACAAAATCATACTGCGTTTTTAACCAATAGATCTGCATAAAAATTATCGAGATAGCAGCAATAATGGTCAATATATTAATAAGCTTTAACCGCTGTTCCATGTTCTTTTTGATTTGCTTCAGCGAAAATAATGCAAATAATTAAGATACGGCCACCTTTGAAAAGAAAAAACAACAGAGTAATATTTCAGTAATATTGAGATAATATTCGAATAATATTTTTTTTCTCCACGTCGTAAATAGCGCTGTTACTTTGCAGCAGTAAATAAAAAAGCAGAAAAAAGATGAAAAGGATTATACTAGTTTGGCTTGCCTTCTGTTTTACAATAAACATGAAAGCTCAAATAATAGCCGGAAAAATAATAACCTCCGACGGAAATGCACTTCCTTATGCAAACATTGTTCTTGCTGTCTTGCCGGATTCTTCATTTATTGCAGGAGCAGTAAGTGACAACGACGGAACGTTCAAATTGTCATCCGTCTCGGAACAAAAGAACAAATTACTGCTCAAAATTTCCTCCATCGGTTATACTACAGTTGTCGTTACACCCGTAAAAGAGAATATGGAAACGATCGTCATGCACGAAGTAAATCAGATACTTAAAGGTATCGTCGTAACAGCCCAGAAACCGCTCTATAAACAGAAAGACGGTGCACTGATAACGAACGTCGTCGGAACGATACTCAGCAAGACTACAAATATGAACCAACTCCTGGCCAACATTCCCGGTATGATTGTGACCCCTCTAGGAGACATGGAAGTGTTTGGCATAGGTTCACCCATTGTTTATATCAACCAGAGGAAAGTGCAGAACATCAGCGAAGTAAAACAGCTCAGCCCGAAAGACATCAAAAGTATAGAGTTGATTACAAACCCGGGAGCGCGTTACGATGCAGAAAAAGGTAAAGCTGTATTGCTTATAACAACGCTTTCACACCCCAATGACCGCACTGTTGAATGGTTATCAGAAATCTCAACAGGTGAATTTCTTAATCACAATGAAAGAATAAAATTCGGAATGCAAAGCAATAAACTCAATATAGCGGCAACCTACAGTTATGACCATAGCGGTTATCGTGTTAATCAGCCCGCATACAAAAAATTATACTTACCGGAAGATATACATATATACGACGAGAGAATGAAAGCCAATGACAAAAACAATTTACATCAAGGACAGGCAAATATAGATTATGAATTTACTCCCGGACATATAGCCGGAATACAATGGAACGGTTCGTCTCTGGAAAATAACGAATCACGCTATGGAACACTAATACACAGCAAAAACGATATTGTCACTTCTAGAATAGACATCACCAACAATGACAAAAGGCATACCAACCGAAATCACCTGAATCTCTTTTATATCAGACCCTGGAATAAGTGCCTGAACAGCCAACTGAATATAGATTACGTAAACAACCTCAATCATACTAACCAGTTAACAATGGAGAATGATCAAAAGGTAATAAGCTTGAGCAAAGGTGATTTCAGTCTGTTGGAAGGCGTTCTTAACTTCGACTGGCAATTGAATAAGAAAGCCGGTAGATTGTCGTGGGGTGCAGACTACAACCACGTTGATGGATCAGGGAACCTTTACAGTTCGTCTGTAAGTGTTTCGTCATCAGATTATAAAGAAAAAGAACAACGTTTTGCCACATATATAGAATACGGATGGAACAACAAACAATGGAATATGCATACAGGACTACGTTACGAACATCTGTATTCTGAATATATTGACTTTTTGGACGAAAGTTCTTCATTAAAACGTAATTTCAATAATCTGTTTCCTTCAGCTACCATTGAATTTCACGCCAAAAACAATTGGTCACACGCATTATCTTTTGCATCGCATACCACACGTCCGTCGTTTCGGCAACTGAGCAATTCGGTCTATTACGCTAACGAATATATGTATCAGCAAGGTAATCCGAAACTAAAACCGTCAATCTCTTATGAGATTAAATACGCAGGCAGTTATCGCTGGATAAGCTATAACATTAGTTATACATATGAAAGGAATTACATTTCTTTCAGCCAAGAAGTATCAACAAAGAATCCTTCTGTCATCATCAGCAGTTTTTGTAACAATGATTATATTCGTCACTTACGTGTCGGTGTGACTGCCAAGAAAAGTATCGGATTATGGACACCTATGCTCAACATCGGATACAATAAACAACTGTTCCAAATCAATTACCGGGGAACATCCATGTTCAACGAAAAACCTGCCGTCTCAATAATAACCAGTCAGTTCTTTCAACTGCCGAAATCCATCATATGTACCTTATATTATATGTATAACAGCGGCGGCAGTATAGGAAACATACGTTTCCAACCTTATCAGACCTTGAATCTGAGCATGCAGAAAAACTTCTTCAATGACAAACTAACGATGAAATTCTCTGCTAACGATTTGTTACGTTCATATAAATTCAGGGAGCAGGAATGGAGTAACAACGTTTATATGAAGCAGTCTGAAGAATATCGAATATGGAACTACTCATTAAGCATTACTTACCGCTTCAACCGGTTGAACACGAAATATCGTGGCAAGAACATCATGCAAAATGAGATTAACAGATTGTAGGCTTCAGATATTCATCCAATTTCATATTACTTGTAAAAATAAATTGTTTCACTTGTATTATTAAATAAAACAATAATATTTCTCACAAATATTTGCCGGTTCAAATAATATTGTAACTTTGCAGCGTAATTATAAAACAAATGGACAGAATAGTATTACATCTTCATCATCATTACAACGGGCAATAGTTCGGTGGGCTGATGAGTATGTAGATGCAAAAGATATAGAGTAAGGCTTGCCGTTATACGGTAAGCCTTATTTTTTTAAGCAATAAGGACCCTCAACATAACGGGAAAAAGAATCTTCCCGATGTCTTTACAGCTGATTATATTAATAGAATAAAATAACAAGAAATGTTACGAATTGCAGTACAATCAAAAGGTCGTTTATACGACGAGACAATGCTTCTGCTTGAAGAAGCTGGTATTAAATTGGAAAAAGGAAAACGCATCTTGCTGCTTTCGGCAAAGGAGTTTCCGGTAGAAGTGCTCTTTCTGCGTGATGATGATATTCCACAGTCGGTTGCCGACGGTGTTGCCGATATAGGGATTGTTGGCGAAAACGAATATGTTGAAAAAGGCGAAGAAGCCCGCTTGGTGAAACGTTTGGGTTTCAGTAAATGCCGTTTGTCGCTTGCGATTCCCAAGGATGAGAAATATGAAAATCTCACTTGGTTCGAAGGAAAAACAATTGCCACTTCTTATCCGAAAATACTCAATGCCTTCTTGGATAAGAACGGAATCAAAGCAGAACCTCATGTCATCAGTGGATCGGTGGAAATTGCTCCCGGTATCGGATTGGCCGATGCCATATTCGATATTGTCAGTTCCGGTAGCACTCTCGTAAGCAATCGCCTGAAAGAAGTGGAAGTTGTCATGAAGAGCGAAGCATTACTGATTGCCAATAAAGGGTTGTCAGAAGAAAAGCAAGCCGTGTTGGACGAACTGCTGTTCCGTTTCCAGGCTGTGCAGGAAGCCGAAGGTAAAAAGTACGTTCTGCTGAATGCACCGAAAGAGAAGATGAAAGAAATCATCGAAGTGTTGCCCGGTATGAAAAGCCCGACGATCACGCCACTGGCCGACGAAAACTGGGTATCCGTACAATCGGTGATTGCCGAGAAACAATTCTGGGAAATCATCGGGAAGCTTAAGTCGCTGGGTGCTGAAGGAATCCTTGTTTTACCGATCGAAAAAATGATTCTGTAATATGGAAATTATCAAATATCCGTCAAGAAACGAATGGGCAGCTTTGACAAAGCGGCCTGCACTGGACATTACGATGTTATTCGATACTGTTCGTACCGTTCTCAACGATGTTCGTACCGAAGGTGATGTTGCCGTAAAACGCTACGAGGAGAAATTCGATAAGATCAATCCTGCAAGCTTTCCTGTGTTGCAAGTATCTAAAGAAGAAATTTGTGAAGCCCATAATCTAATTACCGAAGAACTGAAACAAGCTATCCGCGCGGCGAAGCAAAACATTGAAATGTTTCATGCCGCACAGCGCTTTGAAGGCATCAAGGTGGTGACAGCTCCCGGTGTAACTTGCTGGCAGAAGGCCGTACCTATCGAAAAAGTGGGCTTATATATTCCCGGTGGAACGGCACCGCTGTTCTCAACTGTTTTGATGCTTGCTGTTCCTGCACGCATTGCCGGTTGCAAGGAAATAGTGCTTTGTACACCTCCAAACCGTGAAGGAAAAGTTCATCCGGCAATACTATTCGCTGCCGAAACAGCCGGTGTAAGTCGCATTTACAAGATAGGCGGCATTCAGGCTATAGCGGCGATGGCTTACGGAACAGAGAGCGTTCCTAAAGTATTTAAAATATTCGGTCCGGGTAACCAGTACGTCACGGCAGCCAAACAGTTGGTCAGTCTCAAAGATGTAGCAATCGATATGCCTGCCGGTCCGTCTGAAGTAGAAGTTGTTGCCGATGCACAATCAAACCCTGAATTTATTGCTGCCGACTTCCTCTCGCAAGCCGAGCACGGTGCTGACAGTCAGGCGATGCTACTCACCACTTCCGAAGCTATTGTAGGACCTGTAGTAAACGCTATCGAAACTCAATTACAACAACTTTCGCGTCGTGCCATCACCGAGAAAGCCCTTTCTCACAGTCGCATCATCGTACTCCGAGACAGTCAGGAAGTGATTGATTTCACAAACCTTTACGCACCGGAACATCTGATTATCCAGACTCTTAATTATACCTCTATTGCAGCTGGTATAGAGAATGCCGGAAGCATTTTTATGGGTGCTTATACACCCGAAAGCGCCGGCGATTATGCATCAGGTACGAATCATACACTGCCAACCAACGGCTATGCCAAAGCTTACAGCGGTGTGAACCTCGACAGCTTCACAAAAAAGATGACTTTCCAAGAAATAACTCCCGACGGTATCCGCCGGCTCGGACCGGTCATCCAGACTATGGCTGCCAACGAGCAACTGGATGCTCACCGTAATGCAGTAACCATCAGAATAAACGCCCTATGAAAACATTAAAAGAATTAGTCCGCCCGAATATCTGGCGCATGAAGCCCTACTCCTCGGCCCGCAACGAGTTCCATGGTGCAGCTTCC
>Ga0183101_1000509_pt1 | contig 13265 bp, 17 predicted proteins | sample Biomet3_FD_127790 | JGI IMG/M metagenome (GOLD analysis project Ga0183101, IMG submission 127790) | Microbial communities from bioreactor (seeded with sewage sludge) at LBNL, California, USA - Biofuel metagenome 3 | ecosystem: Engineered > Bioreactor > Anaerobic > Unclassified ... | reverse complement strand
GCACAATTTTCTTAGAAGCTAGAGTACTGTATAATAAATAAGCAACTGCTATAGGTGGAAAAAGCAAGGAACCTATAATCCAAGCATTTGCATAACGAATATTTTTTTTCTTGGAATCACGGTAAACTAGATAGACTATTAAAAAAATAACGGCATATTTTAATATGATTTTCAGCGTATCAGGCATAATACATCCTCCGTACAACTTTTTACACGTAAAGTATACCATATTAACCTTCTAAAATAAACAAAACACCCTACACTTATGAAAATAAATTCACAAATGCAGGGTACCAATAACCAACAATTATCCTCTAACTTTTTCTCTGTCAGCAAGAATATTATAATAAGTCTCTTTTTCCATTATTTCTTTTTTAATAAGGGCTGCCTTTTCATCATCATCAATCTTGCTTAAAATTTTCCGCAAATCAGAAATTTCTTGTCTTAGCTGTCCCATTTTACTGCCTGCAACCTTGCTGATAAAATCCTTTTCCGCCATCTTTTGCACCCTCCCCCACAACAATTTTCTTACCTTTATTATAATCAAAACAGCCTCAAATAGCAACGTCTTTACATATAAAAACAAGAGCCTACTCGCGCAAGGCGTTAGGCTCTTATCTTTTTAGCGCTGGGCTTGAGCTCGTTCCACTGTTTTCAAGCGGGCCTTAGCACAACGCAATCTTGCAGCTACTGCAACAATATCTGTAGTTGGTTCTAAGTTAGACAACCTGTTCTGAGCTGCTTCAACACGATGTTTATTTTTTTCTACATCTATATCAGACGCATCTTCTGCATCTACACTTAAAATAGTAACCTTATTACTGCCAACTTCCATAAAACCACCCTCAACATAAACAAAGTGCAAGGCACCTGTTTCATCTTGATACTTTAGTGGTCCTTCTGTTAAAGTAGCAATCAAGGGAGCATGGTTCGCCAATATTCCTAAACCACCGATAACTGTTTCAGCCAAGACGTAGGAAACATCGTTACGCACTAATAAAGATTTATCCGGAGTTATTACCTCCAATTGCATTAACTTTGTCATGCAATCACTACTCCTTCATCGTATTTGCCTTAGCTATAGCATCATCAATGGTACCAACCATATAGAATGCCCCTTCCGGCAAATCATCATGTTTACCCTCAAGGATTTCTTTAAAACCACGAATGGTTTCTGCTAAAGGAACATATTGTCCCGGTGTGCCGGTAAATTGTTCGGCAACAAAGAAAGCTTGACTTAAGAATTTCTGGATTTTACGAGCACGAGTAACTGTAATCTTGTCGTCTTCGCCTAGTTCTTCCATACCAAGTATGGCAATGATGTCCTGAAGTTCTTTATAGCGTTGTAAAATTGCTTGTACACCACGAGCTACTTCGTAATGTTCTTGTCCAATTATCAACGGATCGAGAATACGGCTGGTAGAATCCAACGGATCAACCGCAGGATAAATACCAAGTTCAGCAATCTGACGTGACAAAACTGTCGTAGCATCCAGATGGGCAAAAGTTCCTGCCGGAGCAGGGTCAGTCAAATCATCGGCGGGAACATATACTGCTTGTACAGAAGTGATAGACCCCGTAGTAGTAGAAGTAATACGTTCTTGCAAAGCCCCAATATCATTGGCCAAAGTTGGTTGATAACCAACAGCTGACGGCATACGACCAAGTAAAGCTGATACTTCAGAACCTGCCTGAATAAAGCGGAAAATATTATCAATAAATAACAATACATCTTGTCCTGCTACGTCACGGAAATATTCCGCCATAGTAAGTCCGGTAAGACCTACACGCATACGAGCACCAGGGGGCTCGTTCATCTGTCCATAAACAAGAGCAGTTTTACTGATAACACCGGATTCCTTCATCTCACCCCATAAATCATTGCCTTCACGCGTACGTTCCCCTACACCTGCGAATACAGAATAGCCGCCATGTGCTGTGGCAATGTTATGGATAAGTTCCATGATAATAACTGTCTTGCCAACACCTGCGCCACCAAACAAACCAACCTTACCACCTAAGGAATAAGGAGCTATTAAATCTACAACTTTAATGCCGGTTTCCAGAATTTGGGTAGTTGTCGATTGTTGGTCAAAGCGTGGAGCCGGTCTATGAATAGGCCAGTAATCAGCAGCTTCAACCGGTGTATCATCATGATCAACTGTTTCACCCAAAACATTAAAAATTCTACCAAGAGTACCTTCACCAACAGGAACACTAATAGGAGCTCCTGTATCAATGGCATCCATGTCACGTACAAGACCATCAGTGGTGCTCATTGCAACAGTACGCACTACATTATCGCCAATATGTTGCATTACTTCAGTAGTAAGATGTATTTTAATACCATCCCCTACTTCACCATCGATCCTAACTGCGTTATAAATGCTTGGAAGGCATTTTGGTGGGAATTTGATGTCGATAACAGGACCTACAACTTGAACTACTTTACCGATATTCAATGTTTTCCCTCCCATTTAATTTACTGTAGAGCCTCTGCTCCACCTACTATTTCATTAATTTCATTAGTAATACCCGCTTGCCGCGCTTTATTATACGAAACCTCTAGTTTGTTTAATAAGTCGTTAGCATTATCAGTAGCAGAAGACATTGCTGTCATCCTCGCCCCTAACTCACTGGCAGCTGCTTGCATAATAGCAGCATAAGTCACCGTTCTTACATAGTAGGGAACTAAGTATTTTAATGTTTCTTCAGCTTTTGGTTCAAAAATAACATCACTAACACTCTCATCTGCGTTTTCGCCGTCATAGGCATACGAATCCTTTACGGATTCTGCCACAGGAGGTTTTACAGGTAACAAACGTTTAATAACCGGAGTAAAGGATAACGCTGATTTAAATTGTGTATAAATCAAGAGTACCTCGTCTACGGCACCTGAAACAAAGAGTTCTTCAGCCATGCGTGCAACATCGTCAGCATCGTTATAAGTAGGTTTATCTGAAAACCCAAAGAAAGATTCATAAATATTAAACCCACGACGTTTGAAAAAATCCTTAGCCTTACGTCCAACCGTAATTAAAATATAACTATCTTTGTCCATAAGCTCGACAATCGCATGTTTAAGTAAATTAGCGTTATATGCACCGGCTAGCCCCTTATCAGAAGTGACAATGATATAGCCAATTTTTTTTACAGGTCGTTCACACAAAAGAGGGTGCTCTTCCATATTAAGCCTAGACATCATTTTACGGTCACTAACAGCAGTTAACAAAAGTTCTTTGACCTTGTCAGCAAAAGGACGACTCGACGCTGCTTTTTCCTGCGCACGGCGTAATCTAGCAGCTGCCACCATTTTCATCGCTTTAGTTATCTGCTGGATGTTCTTAACACTTTTTATGTGCCTATGTATCTCACGTTGATTTGCCATTAATTATCACTCCTTTACGGTGGAGGTGGCAAAGGTTTCTTTAAAGTTTCCTATGGCTTTAATTAAAGCGGCCTTAGTTTCGTCAAGGATTTTCTTTTCGTTGCGTATGGAAACACCAATCTCCGGTGCATTTGCAGCCATAAAAGCTAAAAATTCCTTTTCAAACCTTGTTATGTCTTTTACGGGAATGTCATCGCAATAACCATTGGTAGCAGCAAAAAGAACCATTACTTGTTTTTCTACCGTCAGTGGCACATATTGACCTTGTTTTAGAATTTCAGTCATACGTGCACCACGATCCAATTGTGCTTTAGTTGCTTTATCCAAGTCAGAACCGAATTGAGCAAAAGCAGCTAACTCACGGAACTGCGCTAAGTCTAAGCGAAGTGTACCGGCAACTGATTTCATGGCCTTGATTTGCGCTGCACCACCAACGCGTGATACGGATAAACCAACGTTAATTGCAGGACGGATACCTGAATAGAACAATTCGCTTTCTAGATAAATCTGTCCATCAGTAATGGAAATTACATTGGTAGGAATGTAACCACCAACATCCCCTGCAAGAGTTTCAATAATTGGCAGTGCAGTAATGGAACCGCCGCCATTTTCCTTATTACGTCTTGCGGCACGTTCCAGCAATCTGGAATGTAAATAGAATACATCGCCGGGATAAGCTTCACGACCTGGTGGACGACGAAGCAATAAACTCATGGCACGATAAGCAACTGCATGCTTAGACAAGTCATCATAAATGATAAGTACATCTTTATCTTGATTCATAAAGTACTCACCAATAGTTACGCCTGTATAAGGTGCTAAATATTGCAAAGGAGCAGAATCAGCTGCAGTAGCCGCTACTATAATTGTATAATCAAGAGCTCCGTGTTTTTCCAAAATACGAGCAATACGAGCAACTGTAGAAGCTTTTTGCCCAATTGCAACATAAATGCAAATAACGCCTAAACCCTTTTGATTGATAATAGTATCAATACCAACGGCTGTTTTACCTGTGCCACGGTCACCTATAATAAGTTCACGTTGTCCACGTCCAATAGGAACCAAAGCATCTATCGCCTTAATGCCTGTTTGCAAAGGAACATCAACCGGTTGCCGAGCTGCAATGCCTGGAGCCGGAGATTCAATAGAATGTGTTTCTGAGGTTACAATATCACCCTTGCCATCAATAGCAATCCCAAGAGCACTAACAATACGGCCAAGCATAGCTTCACCAACCGGGACTTCCATAATACGCCCGGTACGACGAACTACGTCACCTTGTTTAATTTTAGTTTCTCCGCCCATTAGCACTATGCCAACTTCTTCAGGGCGCAGGTTTTGCACCATACCTGTTACTCCATCTGGAAGTTCAACTAATTCGCCGGCCATTGCACCACGCATACCTGATACAGTAGCAATACCATCACCGACTTTATCAACAACACCAACTTCTTCTAAATCAATATCTATTTTGTAATCCTTAACGCTGTCAGTTAAAGCTTCAGCAATTCCGGCGGGCTTATCAAGAGACTGTCCATCAACTTGTACCTTACCCATTTGTGCGCCAACTTTTTCTAACTGACGCTTAACGCTCGCATCAAATACCTTGTCACCAATTTTTACGATGATACCACCTATAATAGACGGTTCAACAAGTTTTTCGATACAAACTTCTTTGCCAATCTTTTCAGATAGGATTACGGAAACAGACTCATATTCAGATACAGTAAGCTCAGCAGCTGTTGTTACGAGCACGGGAATAACTTTTTCATTTTGGCAAAAGGATAAATCCTTCGCTGCAAATTCAAGGGTTGCAATGCTTTTTTTTATTAAAGCAATATTCTCATTGTTTTCCATACTGTATCAATCACCTCCGTATTCGCTCATAGTTTACCAACTATGAGAAAGTTTAATTCCTGAGACTATTTTATTCTTTTCCTAAATTACCAATTGTGCCAATATTAACGATTTTCCAAAATTTTATCAGTTGCGTCTGCAACCAACTTTTGATCTTCAGCAGAGTTTAGCTTCTGATTCGCAACTTTGCTAGCAATTTGCGTACTCAAAGCAATAACCTGAGTTCTAATATCCACTAAAGCTTGTTGTTTATCCTGCTCAATACGTTCTTTAGCGGTCGCCATCATAGCATCTTTTTCTGCACGCGCTTGTTCCATGAACTCATCGTGCAAATTTTGAGCAACTTTGTTCGCCTTATCCACAATGTCAGTCGCTTCTTGACGCGCGTTAGCTAATTGCTCAACATATTGTGCCTTTAATGCTTCCGCATCAAGGCGCGTCTGTTCTGCAGTGTCAAGGTCGTTAATAATGCGATTGCGACGGTCATCCATAGCCTTTATTAAAGGTTTATAAGCAAATTTCGCAAGCACCCACAAAAGAACAATAAAATTCAGGATTTGCGCAATAAGTGTAGCATTTATACTAACCATCTATAGCACTCTTCCTTTCTTTCTCATCTTCTAGTTACTAACGAATTATTTGATAAACGGATTAGCGAAAACTAGAACAATGGCGATAACGGCAGCAATGATAGGAATAGACTCAACCAAGCCAATAGCAATAAGCATGTTAACCTGATAGTTGCTTGCCTGCTCAGGTTGACGAGCCATGCAATCCAATGCTTTAATAGCAACCGCGGAGTCTCCAGCCGTAGCACCACGAACAGCTCCTAAACAAATTATAGCGGCTGAGATTACAGAAACAGAAACAATAATAGCGTTTTCAGTCATTTTAAATTACATCCTTTCGATTTTCAAAATTGTTTTTGATTTTCAAATTATATAAATTTTAAATTTGAATAAATTAATATGCCCCAAAGCATTCATACGTTAGTGATGCATTTTGAAAACAGGAGCGATAGCGATCATAGTTAGCATGGTAAAGATGAAGGCTTGCAAAAATCCTATGATTAAGCTGAAACCAATCCAAAGATTTGGAATAACCCAGGGTGCCAACATATACAATACTACTAACAAAATTTCACCAGCAAGAATATTACCAAACAGACGAAGAGCCATTGTTAATGGTTTGGAAAGCTCTTCTAAAATGTTTAGTGGAAGCATAGCCGCGAAAGGTTGCACAAAGTGTTTAAAATAGCCTGGTCCTTGCTTCATAACCCCAAGCAAATATACGGTCAAAGATACTGTTATTGATAAACCAAACGCTACATTAATATCGTTCGTAGGCGACGTTAAATGCGGACCGATTTGTGGTAACAACCCAATCTCATTGCCAACGAAAATATAGAGGAATAAGGTTATAACAAAGGGTGCCACTGTGCGCCTGCCTTCAATACCCATATTACTTTCCATCAACCCGTTAAGCCAGTCAACAAAAACCTCTACGACATTTTGCATCCCAGAAGGAATGATCTCGGCTTTTCTGGTTGCTGCAAAAACAATCGCTGCTACAATGGCCATTGTCAACCAAGACATGTACATAGTTTGCATATTGATTACAATTCCGCTAAAAATCTCTTTAGGTAAATAATGAATAATGCCTTCGGACGCTTCTGCTGTTCCCATTCAGTTCACTCCTTTCTTCACGGCCTTTTCTTATTTTCATCTCGGTCCGCGATAATAATTAAGTTTAAAACTAAGAATATATGTAATAGTATGAAGCTAATAAAAATACCAATAACACTTAGCTTCAACTTTAACATAACTAAAACAATGGCGATTACCACTATAAATCTTTTCAACATGGTTTTACGCATGTAACGAACAGCGTCCTCAGGAGCTTTTTTTGCTCCATTGAAAATTCCCTGCAAAACCAGCCCTGTATCAGACAGAGCAACCACGCAGCCTATAATCCAGCTATAAGCTATTTCTTTCTTTAGGATTACTGCTAAAACACAAATAATGCAAGCTACTGCAAACTGCCTAAAAAAAATCTGGGTACAGGAAGCAAATAACTCTTTTTTTTGAACTTTCATAATTCATTCCCTTTGTATTATCACAAAAATCCTCGCTAATTTCAAAAAATGTCACAAACTATTCAAACTTTTCTGTTGGTTATTGTATATTTTAATATATATGCACCTATGTGACAACTACTTTTTTGTTTTTTTATCAAAAAACTCGGCAATGTTTTCTATAGGGTAGCCATAATGATTCAATATAATTTTGATAATACGTTCAGCCGCCCTACCATCACCATAAGGATTGCAAGCATCAGACATTGCACGATAATATTTTTCATCTTCCAAAAGCTTTATGGTTTCTTGCTGAACCAAGTCCTTGTTAGTTCCCACTAACCTTACAGTTCCTGCTGTTACCGCTTCCGGTCGCTCAGTTGTATCTCTAAGTACCAACACAGGTTTCCCAAGAGCAGGAGCTTCTTCTTGGATCCCACCTGAATCAGTTAAAACAATGTCTACCTTAGCCATTAAATTGGTAAATGGTTCATAATCCATAGGTTCAGTCAAATGAACTCTATCCAAATGTCCTAATATTTCTTCTGCCACCTTACGCACCTGAGGATTTTTATGCATAGGGAAAATTGCTTCTACCATTGGGTGAGTTTCCAGCACCTCTTTTAAGGCCATATAGACATGGCGCATAGGTTCACCCAAGTTTTCTCTACGATGAGTAGTCATTAAAATTAATTTATTTCCACTATCTATAGCTTTTTGTATTTGCCCATAGGAAAACGTGAAATTATCTTTCACAGTAGTATTGAGAGCATCAATAACAGTATTTCCTGTAATAAATATTTTTTCAGGACTTATATTTTCTCTTAATAAGTTGTTTTTGGAAATCTGCGTGGGAGAAAAGTGGAAATCTGCAATAGCCCCGGTTAATTTCCGGTTCATTTCTTCCGGAAATGGCGAATATTTATTACCTGTACGCAATCCGGCTTCTACATGTCCCACAGGAATCTGCATATAAAAAGACGCCAGAGCACCCACAAAAGTCGTAGTTGTATCGCCATGGACAAGAATAATATCAGGTTTTGCTTCTTCCAAAACACGATGTAATCCCTCCAAAGCGCGACCTGTAACATCATACAGCGTCTGCCCTGTCGTCATTATATTCAAATCATAATCCGGTACTATAGAAAATAACCCTAGAACCTGATCAAGCATCTCCCTATGCTGTGCTGTTACGGCTACGATAGGTTGAATATAATCAGGATATTTATGCATTTCTAAAACCACCGGACACATTTTAATAGCTTCTGGCCTAGTTCCAAACACGGTCATAACTTTTAATTTTTTCATTACTTTACTACACCCCTATATTGTCAGCGATCGTTTAAAATGCCAATTTTCTTTGCCCCAATGAAAATGGCCGCAATAATAATGACAAGCAATACAATTGCGTAAACTCCGTCAATCTCAGTAAATAAAACAGCACTAAGGCACAATCCGGCACTAATTAAATACATAAGCATAACTGCCTGCCTTTGGCTAAAGCCTAAAGCCAAAAGTCTATGATGCAAATGCCCTTTGTCTGGCTGAAAAATAGGTTTTCCATTAATATAACGCCTTGCAATAGCAAAAGCTGTATCCATAATTGGTAGTCCCAGTGCAATTGCCGGTATTATAAGCGCAATTGTTGCTGCACTTTTTACCGCACCAAAAATAGAAATTGCTGCTAACATATAGCCAATGAACAAACTTCCTGTATCACCCATAAAAATAGTCGCGGGGTTGAAGTTGTAACGTATAAACCCAATAGTACCACCCGCTAAAGCTGCTGTGATAATAGCAACCGGGTAAAAACCTTGCTGTAACGCTACCAAAATAATCGTTACAGATGCAATAGCAGATACCCCAGCTGCCAAACCATCTAGGCCATCCATAAGATTTACAACGTTAGTAAAACTAACCACCCAAAATACAGTAAAGGGAATTGACAAATAATCTAAGTAAAAATAACCACCCATGGGGTTATTTAGCCACTCAATACGTATGTCAAACAAAATCAAAACCATTGCGGCGGCAATTTGTCCCAACAATTTAACTCTAGCGGAAAGCTGATATATATCATCAAATATACCCACTAGTAAAATTATCGTGCCTCCTAATAGTATACCAACTACATCTTTGGTAATGTTCATACACGTTAACACTGCCACCATAAAGCCAATATAAATTGCTAAACCTCCTAAGCGAGGCATGATAACATGGTGCACCTTACGTGCATTCGGTTTATCAACAGCGCCTAGCCGAAAAGCAAGTTTTTTTACATAAGGTGTTAAAACCCACCCAAAAAATAAAGCAATGGCAAAAGCCACTAAATATGATTGCACTTATGCACCTTCCTGCGACCTAAATCGCCCACATAATTTTTTTGTAGCAAGACCCCCTATAGTATAGTACAAAAACCGTTTAACAACAAGTGGGCAATATACATCAAAAGAAAGTATCCGTGTATAAATACCTCTCTTGGACATTATTTTTTATCGTTTGCTTTTTCTGTTTTTCCAGTAAAAACTATCATTTCAATATTACCGGCTTGTTGCATCATTTCTGCCGCCAATTTATCAGGATAGGGATTAGCATAAACAATCCTTTTAATGCCGGCATTAATCAAAATTTTGCTGCATACAACACAAGGTTGATGTGTGCAATACAATGTTGATCCTGAAATTGACACGCCATTAACAGCTGCTTGAATAACGGAATTCTGCTCCGCATGAATACCTCGGCACAACTCATGCATTTGTCCGGAAGGAACATGAAGCTGCTCGCGCAAGCAGCCAACTTCTTCGCAATGGGGTAATCCCTTAGGGGTTCCATTATAACCTGTAGCTAAAATTTGTTTATCTTTTACTAAAACTGCACCTACAGCACGACGCAAACAAGTAGAACGTTTACTTACTATTTGAGCAATCTCCATAAAATAACTATCCCAGTCAGGTCTCTCCATCAGTCCGTACCAAAAATACGGTCACCCGCATCTCCTAAGCCAGGAACAATATAACCATGCTCATTTAAATGATCGTCCAAAGCTGCCGTGTATATCTCTACCTCAGGATGTGCTTTCTGCAGAACAGCAACACCCTCAGGAGCTGCCACCAAACACATCATTCTTATTTTTCTATATCCTTTTCCCTTAAGCATTGTTATGGCAGCGGTAGCACTGCCACCGGTTGCCAGCATAGGATCCACTACAATTATTTCTGCCCCTTTATCTTCCGGTAGTTTCCAATAATATTCTACTGGTTTTAAAGTTTGGGGATCACGATACAAACCTATATGTCCCACTTTAGCATTAGGAATAACCTGAGTTACCCCACGTTCTAGGCCTAATCCAGCCCGTAGGATTGGAACAATTGTAATACCTGATACATCCAATTCATACCCTGTGGTAGCTGCCACCGGAGTTTCCACCGGAATCATCTTCGAAGGAAGGTCCTTGGTTACTTCATAGGTCATAAGCATAGCAATTTCATCTAACATCTCACGAAAATGCTTGTTGTCTGTTTTTTTATTGCGCATCATAGTCAATTTGTGATTAATGACGGGGTGATTTAATATGTGTAATGGCATTATTTAATACTCCTCCCTTATAATCCCGGGTACATAGGATATTTAGCACACAATTTGGCAACTCTTTCAGCAGCTTCTTTTTGAGCAGCGGCATCCTGAGTATTATTTAAAACTAATCCTATAATTGCTGCCACTTCTAACATATCTTCTTCCTTGAAACCTCTAGTTGTAACAGCTGCAGTTCCCAAACGAATACCACTGGTTACAAAGGGACTAGCCGGATCAAAAGGGATTGTATTTTTATTGCATGTAATACCAATTTCATCTAACATTTTTTCTGCAACTTTACCTGTCAAGTTCTGTCCACGTACGTCCACTAACACTAAATGGTTATCGGTACCACCGGAAACTAGCCTAAACCCAGCAGTTAAAAGACCTTTAGCAAAAGCCTGGCAATTATTAATAATCCCTTGTTGATAGAGCTTGAACTCAGGAGTTAATGCTTCCCCCAAAGCAACCGCTTTAGCGGCAATAATATGCATTAATGGTCCCCCTTGAGTTCCTGGAAAAACTGCTTTATCAATAGCCTTGGCATATTGTTCTTTGCATAAAATTAAACCGCCTCTAGGACCACGCAAGGTTTTATGAGTTGTAGTCGTTACTATATCTGCATATGGTACTGGGCTGGGATGTAAACCTGCGGCCACTAGTCCGGCAATATGAGCCATATCTACCATAAGTAACGAGTCCACCTTATGAGCAATATCTGCCATACGTTTGAAGTCAATAATACGCGGATAAGCACTAGCTCCTGCCACAATCATTTTAGGTTTGTTTTCTATGGCCAATTTTTCTAGTTCTTCATAATCAATGGTTTCTGTTTTTGCATCTACTCCATAAGGCACAACATTAAAATAAGATCCGGAAATATTTACAGGGCTGCCGTGGGATAAATGCCCTCCTTGAGAGAGATTCATTCCCATAATAGTATCACCTGGTTTTAAGAAGGCAAAATATACCGCAGTATTGGCGTTAGCACCAGCGTGAGGCTGAACATTCGCGTGCTCGGCGCCAAAAAGTTTTTTTGCTCTTTCAATAGCCAAAGTTTCTACCTTATCTACATATTCACAACCACCATAGTATCTATGCCCAGGGTATCCTTCCGCATACTTATTGGTCAAAACCGTACCCATAGCTTGCATTACCGCAGGAGAGACAAAATTTTCTGAAGCTATTAATTCAATTTTATTGCGTTGTCTACCTAACTCTTCTTTAATTGCGGCATCTATAGCCGGATCAACTACCTCTAATTTTTCTAAATTCATTGCCTATCCCTCCAACTATTATTTGTAAACAGCTCTTTCGCCACCTATCAATGGTGGTCTTGTGCGTGCCGCGGTTAAAATTGCGTCACCAATTTTTTGCTGAGCAAGCCGTACAGGAACTGCTACTCTTTTCAAGTGCATACCAATAAGGGTTTGCCCTATGTCAAGCCCTAAATGGGCAACGATTTTTTCCACTACTATGGGCGCAGTAAAGTTTGCATAAGCGATAGTACCCAATGCTCCACCGGCATGTCGTACCGGCCTAACACAGACCTCTTCCCAACCATATTTTTCAGCGGCTTCCGTTTCAGTCACCAAGGCACGATTTAAATGTTCGCAACATTGTACAGCTAGAAATAGTCCGTGCTTATTCGTAACTTCCTGTAAAACGTGAAAAATGCGTTCAGCCGCTTCCATAGAACCAGCTGTGCCTATTTTGCTGCCAACTACTTCGCTGGTACTGCAGCCTACAACAAAAACCTGCCCTTTTTGAGGGGTAGCAATGGCAATTAACTCTTCAGCTGCAGCTGTAAGCTGTAGTTCTATTTTCTCAAGCTCCATTACATCACCTTATTTTTCTAAATTCATTATTTTTTCTACACGACGCGCATGACGTCCACCTTGAAAATGACCAGTCAAATAAGTATCAACTATTTTTTCTGCTAATCCTAGGCCGATAACTCTTTCGCCCAAGCACAAAATATTAGCATCGTTATGTTCGCGACTCATTAAAGCGGAGAAACAATCTCCGCACAGCGCAGCCCTTATTCCCTTTATTTTATTAGCAGAAATAGAAACCCCAATACCTGTACCGCAAATTAATATGCCAAGCTCTTGTTTTCCTGCCACTACCGCTTTGGCAACTGCCTCAGCATAATCAGGATAGTCAACTGATTCTTCACTATAAGTACCATAGTCTTCTACAACAAAGCCTTTTTTCATAAGATAAGTCTTGATATGTTCTTTTAAATGAATGCCGCCATGGTCACTACCAATTGCTATTTCCATAATGATAATCCCCTTACTTCCAGCAAATTTTTCCCTCTGTTGACCTGTAAACAGGCCACTAATATTTTATCACAAAAAACTAGGAATT